>Ga0070685_10001492_pt1 | contig 12323 bp, 8 predicted proteins | sample KBSS13LmetaG_FD_65651 | JGI IMG/M metagenome (GOLD analysis project Ga0070685, IMG submission 65651) | Switchgrass rhizosphere microbial communities from Kellogg Biological Station, Michigan, USA - KBS S1-3L metaG | ecosystem: Host-associated > Plants > Roots > Rhizosphere ...
CGGGGACCATCGAGCGGTGCCGCACCTCGTTGGCCACGCTCCCGTACAGGATGTCGGAGATGAAGCGGTGCCCGTGCGTGCTCATGGCGATCAGGTCGCACCCCTCGCGCTCGGCGAGCTGCACGATCTCGCGCGAGGGGTCGCCGCCGGCCAGCACCGCGTCGACCTCGATGCCGTCCCCCGCCAGCCGTTCGGCCACCTCCTCCAGGTAGCTCCGGTCCTGCTTCATCTCGTCGCTCTCGCGCAGGGCGAGCTGCTGGAAGGTGCGCGCCACCCACCCGTCGGCCACGTGCACCAGCAGCACCGCCGCCCCGCAGCTGTGCGCCAGCGCGCGCACGTGCTCCAGGATCGCCTGGTCGTAGGCCGAGTTCTCCAGGGGCACCAGGATTCGCTTGTACATGGTCACCCTCCCAGCCAGCCGCTGAAGGTCTGCAGCAGCAGATAGGCGTTCAGCCCCGCGATCAGGACCGCCACCCCCCAGGCCAGCCCCTTCAGCCACCCCGGGTTCACGAACTCGCCCATCTTCACCCTGTCGGAGGTGAAGGCCACCAGCGGGAAGACGGCGAAGGAGAGCTGCAGGCTCAGGATCACCTGGCTCAGCACCAGCAGCTTGGCCGTGCCGCTCTCGCCGTAGATCACCGCCACGATCACCGCCGGCACGATGGCGATGGCGCGGGTGAGCAGCCGCCGCATCCAGGGGCGCATCCGCAGGTTCAGGAACCCCTCCATCACGATCTGCCCGGCGAGCGTGCCCGTGAGCGTGGAGTTCTGCCCCGACGCCAGCAGCGCGAAGGCGAACACCGCGCTGGCGCCGCCCACGCCCAGCAGCGGGGTGAGCAGCTTGTAGGCGTCCTGGATCTCCGCCACCTCGCTGTGCCCGGAGGTGTGGAAGGTGGCCGCGGCCACGATCAGGATGGCGGCGTTGATGAAGAGCGCCAGCGAGAGCGCCACCGTGCTGTCCAGGAAGGCGTAGCGCACCGCTTCGCGCTTGCCCGCGGCGCTGGCCTCGTAGCGCCGCGTCTGCACGATGGAGGAGTGGAGGTAGAGGTTGTGCGGCATCACCGTGGCGCCCAGGATGCCCATGGCGATGTAGAGCATCTGCGGGTTGCGCACCACCTCGGCGGTCGGCACGAAGCCCTTCAGCAGCGGGGCGATCTCCGGCCGCGCGATGAGGATCTCGAAGAGGAAGCAGCCGCCGATCAGCGCCACCAGCGCGATCACCAGCGCCTCCAGCACGCGGAACCCCTTCTTCTGCAGCAGCAGCACCAGCAGCACGTCGAGCCCGGTGAGCACCACGCCCACGGCCAGCGGGATGCCGAAGAGCAGGTTGAGCGCGATGGCCGAGCCGATCACCTCCGCCAGGTCGCAGGCGGCGATGGCCAGCTCGCAGAGCACCCAGAGCACGAAGCCCACCGGCTTGCTGTAGTGGTCGCGACAGGCCTGCGCCAGGTCGCGCCCGGTCACGATCCCCAGCTTGCTGGCGAGCCCCTGCAGCAGGATCGCCATCAGGTTGGAGAGGAGCACCACGCAGAGCAGCCGGTAGCCGAAGGCCGAGCCGCCGGCCAGGTCGGTGGCCCAGTTCCCCGGGTCCATGTATCCCACGGCGACCAGGTACCCCGGCCCCGCGAAGGCCAGGAACTTCCGCACCCGCCCCTTCCCGGTCACGGGGATGGAGCGGTACACCTCTTCCAGGCTCGGCGCGATGCGCGCCCGCCTCCACCCCGCCAGCGGCGCGAGCTCCTCCGCCTGCGAATCGACGCGTGCGCGTCGGGTTTTATCAGGAAACACGGATCATATACTCCATTCGGACGGATTAACGAAATTTTTCACCTGCTTTAAATTTTACGGTGTGCCCATCCCCCACGCAAGGATGTCCGTCCGAGCGACGGCCGGATCGATCGGAGAGCGGTTCTCCCTGTGCCTCTGCGCCCCTGCGTGAGACGCTTTGCCGCGCCCGCGTGGGGCACTACCTTCGGCGCGCGAGCAGCTGGGCGTCGATCCTCAACCGGAGGGTATCGCAGTGGAGAAGCTGACGTTGAACGTCGAGGCGCTGGCGGTGGATTCGTTCCCGACGGCGGAGCCGGGCGAGGCGCGCGGGACCGTGGCGGCGCACATGATCAGCAATGGCCAGTACACCTGCCAGTACCTCTGCAACTCGCGGAACCCCACCTGCGTGCAGGTCTGCTGACGCGGCCGGCCGTGGGTCGAGAGGCCGGCGCTCCCCGGGGGCGCCGGCCTCCGTCGTTTGCGGCACCCGGCGGCGGCGGATACGTTGCGGCCATGAGGTTTACGCACCGCCGCCGCCGTTCCCCCCGATGAGCGTCACGCACGCCGAAGACGAGGCCTACGACCGGCCGTACGACCTGCGGCTCCTCCGCCGCCTGGTCTCCTACCTCCGTCCGTACCGGCTGGGGATGGTGGTCGCCGTGCTCCTCCTGCTGGCCGCCGCCGCGGTCGAGACGGTGGGCCCGCTGCTCACCCAGCGCGCCCTCGACGTGGCCATCCCCCGGCGCGACCTGGGGTACCTGGGGACGCTGGTGGCGCTCTACGGCGCCGCCGTCGTGCTGTCGGCGGCCATCCAGTTCGCCACGACGCTGCTCACCACCTGGCTGGCGCAGCACGTGATGTACGACCTGCGCGTGCAGGTCTTCACCCGGCTGCAGCACCTGTCGCTGCGCTACTTCGACCAGAACCCCGTCGGGCGGTTGATGACGCGGGTGACGAACGACGTGGAGGCGCTCAACGAGGCCTTCTCGTCCGGCATCGTCACCGCCTTCGGCGACGTGTTCACGCTGGTGTTCATCCTGGCGGCCATGCTGCGGCTGGACTGGCGGCTGGCGCTGGTCACCTTCACCGTCCTCCCCTTCGTCTTCGCCGCGGCGTTCGTCTTCCGCGGGCTCATCCGCCGCGCCTTCCGCGACATCCGGGTGCGGCTGGCCCGCATCAACGCGTATCTCCAGGAGCACCTGTCCGGCGTACGCGTGGTGCAGCTCTTCGGGCGCGAGCGGGAGACGATGGACCGCTTCGCCGCCATCAACCGCGACCACCTGCACGCCAACCTGCGCTCCATCACCTGGTATGCGCTCTTCTTCCCCACCATCGAGGTGCTCACGGCGGTGGCGATGGCGCTGATCCTCTGGTACGGGGGATGGCGGTCGCTGGGCGGCGCGGTGAGCGTGGGCGTGGTGGCGGCCTTCCTCCAGTACACGCGCCGCTTCTTCCGGCCGATTCAGGACCTCTCGGAGAAGTACAACCTGCTGCAGGCGGCGCTCGCGGCCGCCGAGCGGGTGTTCGCGCTGCTCGACACCGAGCCCGAGATCACCGACCCCGCCGACCCGCTGCACCTGCCCGCGCCGGGGCGCGGGGAGATCGAGTTCCGCGATGTCTGGTTCCGCTACGGCGACGAGGGGGATTGGGTGCTGCGCGGGGTGAGCTTCGCGGCGCGGCCGGGGGAGCGGGTCGCCATCGTGGGCGCCACCGGGGCGGGGAAGAGCACCATCATCAACCTGCTGATGCGCTTCTACGAGCCGGAGAAGGGCGAGATCCTGCTGGACGGGGTGCCGATCCACCGCGTGCCGGTCGCGGAGCTGCGCGGGCGGATCGGGCTGGTGCTGCAGGACGTCTTCCTCTTCAGCGAAGACGTGCGCCGCAACATCCGCCTGGGGCGCGAGGACATCGGCGACGAGCGGGTGCACGAGGCGTCGCGGCGGGTGGGGCTCGATCCCTTCGTCGCGCGCCTCCCCTCCGGCTACGCGCACCCGCTGGGGGAGCGGGGGACGCAGCTCTCGGTGGGCGAGCGGCAGCTGGTGAGCTTCGCGCGGGCGCTGGCCTTCGACCCCGGGGTGCTGGTGCTGGACGAGGCCACCAGCTCGGTGGACAGCGAGCTGGAGGCACGCATCGAGGAGGCGCTGCGCGAGCTGATGCGCGGCCGCACCTCGCTCGTCATCGCCCACCGCCTGTCGACGGTGCAGGGGGCGGACGAGATCCTGGTGCTGCACCAGGGCGAGATCCGCGAGCGCGGCACGCACGCGCAGCTCCTCGCGCGCGGCGGCCTCTACGCCCGGCTCTACGAGCTGCAGTTCGTGCGCGCCGAGGCCGCCTGAACGGCAATCTCACGCAGAGACGCAGAGGCACGGAGAGAACCACCCGGCTCTCTCCGTGCCTCTGCGTCTCTGCGTGACGAGATGTCAGCAGGTCAGGGGTTGATGGCCAGCCCCTTGGCGTTCAGCGGGCACCCGGCGTTGTTGTAGGCGTCGAGCTGCGTGGCCAGGGCGACGATCGTGGCCCGGTTGTTCGTGGCCAGCGCCGCGTTCGTCGCGCTCGTCACCTGCGCCGACGTCCACGCGTAGCCGAACTTGTTCGCGTTCAGGTACGCCGCGCTGGCCGCCCGGAGCAGGATCTCGGCGCCTCCCTCCACCGTCGAGTTGCCCTGGAAGGCGAGGCCCTGCGGGAGCGTGTACTGTCCCAGGAACTTGTTGGAGAGGACGTAGGGGGCCGCGCCCGACGCGGGGAAGGGCGTGCCCTCCAGCATCCCGGTCGATACCGGCCACCCGCCCGTGTTGTTCTTCCAGTACCCCGGCGTGCAGCCGCAGACGTAGCTCACGGCCACGCTCCACCCATCGCTGGCGTTCGTCTCCGTTCCCGTCGCCGCGGCGGTGTTGGGGAAGGCCACCGTGGTGCCGCAGTCGCCGATGCGGCCGGGGCCGAAGGTGCGCGTGTAGGTGTAGACCTTCGGCGACGCCACGGCGCAGACGGTGCCGCTCACCCCCGAGCCCGCGAAGGTGTCGCTCACGTTCACGCACTCGTCCACGCGCAGGCTGGGGTTGGCCCCGTCGAAGGAGAACGGCGCGCCGCCGCTGAAGGAGAGGTCGGCGCCGCCGGCGGGGTTCGCCACCGAGGCCGTCGCCGTGTTCTGGTAGGTCGTGCCCAGGGTGGGCGAGGCGACCGCCTGGTTGTAGCTGCACGACAGGGTCTCGCCCACCGCCAGCGTGCGCGGCAGCGTGCCGCAGCCCACCTGGTCCGCCGGGCCGAAGTCGTCCACGTCGGCGATCCCGTTCACCGTGGCGGGCACGGTGCCGGTGTTGGCCACGGTGATGGTGCCGGCCACGCGGAAGTTGCGGTCCTGCGTGCCGGTGTTGGTGACCACCACCGAGTACGCCACCGACTTCGTCTGCCCCGGCGCCAGCGTGAGCGTGCCCGTGTCGCCGTTCTTGTCCACGCTCCACTTCCAGACCCGCTCGTAGGTGGTCCCCGCCGTCTTGGTCACCGTGACCTGGGGCATCACCGGGGGCGCCACCGAGGCCCGCACCTTGAAGTTGTCGGTCTTGGTCTCGCTCTCCTTGAAGCCGCGGTCCGAGCTGATCCACAGCTTGTACTCGCCGCCGGCGTTGGGCGTGTCGTCGTAGCCCGGCTGGGCGTTGCTGGCGCGGATCAGGATGGCCGAGAGCTGGTAGCAGGCGTCGAAGCGCCCGTTGGTCACGTTCGCGGGGCGCTCGTTGGCCGAGCCCACCGTGGTGCCCAGGAGCTGCCCGTCGGGCGAGGTGACCTGCACGTAGTACGACCCGTCGGGAAGGCCGGCCGCGTGGTCGTTCTGCGGGCCGCCGTTGGCGTAGACGTCGTCCTTGGCGTCGTAGATGTTCAGGTCGGTGCCGCCGCAGGTGCCGTCGGTGGTGAAGATGGCGCCGGTGAGGTTGGCGCTGGGCCCGCCCGGCGTCGTGCCGGTGCCGGTGGCGCCGTTGCCGCCCGTGGGCGAGCCGCCGCCGTCTGCGCAGGCCGCGGCGAACGCGGCCAGGAGGGCGATGGGGACGAAGTTCCTGAGCTGCATGGTAGGTCTCCTTCGACAGTGCCGGCGGTTTCCGCCGGCGGTTTTGCTTCTTCGGTAGCCCGGCCGTCTCCCGTCCGGGGGAGACCCGTAGCTTTGCGGACCGGCCTCGCGGCCGGGGTGCCTTTGTCGGAAGGAGCGGAAAGGGAGCGGGGAGAGGGCCCGTCCCGGGGGGAAATCCGTCTACGACCCCGCGCCCGGCGGGTCCGGGCCGCCCGGGTGGGCGGCGGGGCGCGGGGGGTGCCCGCGCTGCTTGGCGTGGTACAGGTTCTGGTCGGCCGCGGCGAGCAGCTCGTCGGCCGAGCCGTGCGCCGCGCCGTACTCCACCACCCCGGCGCTCAGCGTGACGCCGGGGTCCAGCCGCGCGCGCACCCGGGCGAGGAGCGCGCGGGCGCCGGCCGCGTCGCCGCCGGGGAGCACGATCAGGAACTCGTCGCCCCCGTAGCGCGCCACCAGGTCCGAGCCGCGCGCCTCGGCCGCGAGCGCCGCGGCCACGGCGCGCAGCACCTGGTCGCCCGCCAGGTGGCCGCGGGCGTCGTTGATGGCCTTGAAGCCGTCGAGGTCCACCAGCGCCATGGTGAGCGGGTCGCCCCGGCGGGCCGCGGCCAGGGAGCGCTCCAGCACCACGCGCAGGTGGCGGCGGTTGGCCAGCCCGGTGAGCGGGTCGGTGAGCGAGAGCTCGCGCACCTCGGCGAAGAGCCGCACCCGCTCCAGCGCCGCCCCGGCCTGGCGCGCCACGGTGCGCAGCAGGTCCCAGTCGTCGGGCTCGAAGCGGCGGTCGCCCCGGCGCTCCACCAGGAAGAGCACCCCGTGCGCTCCGAAGGGCACCCCCGCCAGCAGGGTGGCGCGCAGCCGCTCGAAGAGCGGCGCCAGCGCGGCCAGCGGGCTCCCGGTGCCGCCGCGGGCCTCGTCGGCGGTCACCAGCCCGGCGCGCGCGAAGCGGGGGTCGGAGCTCACCGACATTCGCCGCAGCACGGGGTCGTCGCCGCCGCTCTCCCAGAGCCGCAGCGGCTCCCCCGCCGCGTCGGCGGCGAAGAGCACGGCGCAGAAGCCGCCCACGATGCGCGGGCAGTGCTCCACCAGCGCCCGCGCCACGTCGGCGGCCACCTGCGCGCCCGCCAGGTCGTCGGAATAGGCGATCAGCCGCTCCGGCAGCCGCAGCCGGTGGGCGTCGCGCACCTGCTCGCGCCGCCAGGCCGCCGCCCCGCGCGAGGCGCGCTCCAGCAGGTCGGCGCCCCCCTCGCCGCGGGGCACCCAGCGCGCCTCGGCGCCGGCCAGCAGCATCACCTCGTCGCCGGTGCCGAAGTCCAGCAGGAACACCGAGCCGGTGTCCATCCCCACCCGCAGCGCGCTGGGGGCGGTCACGTCGCCGTCGGGGTTGATGCGGTAGGCGCGCACGTCGAGCGCGGGGACCGCCGCGTCGCCCTCGGGGGGCGTGGCCATCACGATGCGCAGCGGCAGGTCGCGGGGGCGGCGCGCCGGGGCGGCGGCGGGGGCCTCGGCGTCGCCCGCCAGCGCGGCGCGGATGGGGCTCAGGCGCAGCGTCATCGCCGTCCTCCCGCGCCCCGCGGCGGCAGCGCGGCCGCCGCGCGCCCGGCCAGCTCCACCGGGATGCAGGCGCCGGCCGCGTGCTCCACGATCCCCGCGTGCACCGACACCCGCCGCGCCAGCCGCTCGCGCATCGCCGCCACCACCCGCGCCGCGTCGGTGGCCGAGGCGCCGGGGAGCACCAGCAGGATCTCGTCGTCGGCGTGCCGCAGCGCGATGCCGCGCTCGCCGGCCGCGTCGCGCGCGAGCTCGGCCACGGCGCGGGTGAGCCGGTCGGCCTCGGCAGGGCCGTGGGGGTGCGCCGCGCCGCCCAGCCCGTCGATGGCCAGCATGGCCACCGCCACCGGCTCGCCCCACGCGGCGGCGGCCACGGCGTGGGCGATCACCGCGTGCACGTGCTCGGGCCCGGCCAGCCCGGTCGCCGGGTCGCACGCCGCGGGCGCCGCCAGGCGGCGCCACGCCGCGCACCGCTCCAGCGCCGCCTCGGCCTGCACCCCCAGCACCCGCAGCAGCTCCCAGTCGTCGGCGGCGAAGGCGCGCCTCTGCCGCCGCTCCATCAGCGCCAGGGCCCCCCGCGCGCCGAAGGGCGCCAGCGCCAGCGCGGCGGCGCCCTCGTCGGCGAAGAGCGGCCGCAGCCCCGCGAACGGCCCCCCCGCGGCGGCGTGCACGGCGCCCACCACCCCCGGGCAGGCCGGCGGCTCGGCGATGGAAAGGAGCGCGGCGTCGCAGCGCAGCCCGGGATCGATCGCGGGACGCAGCACCGCCGGCGAGTCGCGGGGAACGAAGACCAGGCAGGCGTAGCCGCCCACCACGCGCACCGCGTGCGCGGCCAGCGCGGCGTACACCTCGCCCTCGGTGCGGGCGCGGGCGAGCTGCTCGCCGTACGCCACCAGCCGGTCGGGGAGCTGCAGCCGCCGCCAGAGCCGCAGCCACCCCGCGCGGTCGGGCGGGTGCGCCCCGTCGCCGTTCGCCGTGGGCTCGGCGGCGGCGCCTTCCGCCATCCACCCGACCGCGGCGCGGTAGAGCGCCTCCCCCGCCGGGAACGGCGAGACGACGTCCACCGGGCCCGGGGCCCAGTCGTCCTTGCGGCGCTGTTGCATGGCGGGGCGGCCCTGCATGGCGAGGTGGAGACGCGCGCCCGGGGACGGGTGGCGTCGGGGTCCTTCGGCGGCCGGGCGGTCTCGGGGAGATCCCGTGCTTTGCGGACCGGCCTCGCGGCCGGGGTGCCTTTATCGGAGGGGAAGAACTGCGGACGGGTGCCTCAGAAAACGGGCGCCGGGTACCGCTGTGGCCACCACGATTGGGAGGATCCGTGCCAGGATCGGTAAGGAGTAGATATCCAGCCGTGAATCAACGACTTACGTGGTTTTCAAGGCCGCCTGATGAGCGGGATTCATGGGTAGGTTCGTAACATGCATCCCGATCCCGTAACGGAACTGCTACGCAAAACTGTTGCACTCACGCTCTCTTTGAGCTCTCCCGCGCAAATAGTCCCTTTGGTGGGGCGGTGTGTCGCACGAATGGGATAAAAGAAGGCGCTCCCTCACCTTTCCGGCGCAGTTTTGATTCTGTTAAATTATTGTAGTATAATGACTTAACATGTTTATGCATGCGACACTGGACGGAACGGCATTTGCGAGACAATTTGCTGCCGCCTACCCCACCCGGATGGGCTTCTCCCAACAGACAATTCCGATGGCTTCTCCTCTCCGGGCCGGCTTGCGCCTCGGCGCGGCTTCCGGCCGACCCCCGGCTTCCGCTTCCTCCGCCCCGTCTCCGCTCACCGTGCTGGTGGTGGACGACGACCTGCTGCACGCGCGCCTGCTGCGCGCCAACCTCAGCCACCCCGCGCGCGTGCGGGCCGAGGTCGCCGGCTCGGCCTCCGAGGCGCTGGCGCGCATCGCCGCGGGCGGCGTGGACGCCGTGGTCACCGACCTGGTGATGCCGGGGATGGACGGGATCGAGCTCACCCGCCGCATCCGTGCCGGCGGGAGCGCGATTCCCGTGATGCTGGTCTCCGCCGCCGCCACCCTGGAGCGCGGGGTCGAGGCGATGCGTGCGGGCGCCACCGACGTCGCGGCCAAGCCGGTGAACGTCACCACCCTCCTCGCGCGCATCGAGGCCGCCGTCGCCCCGGGGCGTGCCGCCACGGCCGCGGAGGCACCCGAGGGCGGTGGGGCGGAGCGCTGGATCTTCGGCGACCATCCGCGGCTGGCGGCGGTGCGCGCCTTCGCGGAGCAGGTGGCGCGCACGCCCTGGGCGCGCGTGCTGCTCACCGGCGAGTCGGGAACGGGAAAGAGCCTGCTGGCGCGGGCCATCCACCACCTCTCCGGGGCCCCCGGCGCCTTCGTGGAGGTGAACTGCGCCGCGCTCCCCCCGCAGCTCCTGGAGGCGGAGCTCTTCGGCTACGAGAAGGGCGCCTTCACCGATGCGAGGGAGCAGAAGCACGGGCTGGTGGAGGCCGCCCGGGAGGGGACCCTCTTCCTGGACGAGGTCGACACCCTGCCGCTGGAGGTGCAGTCCAAGCTCCTGGTCTTTTTGGAGACGCGCGACTTCCGGCGGGTGGGCGGGGTGCAGCGCATCCCGGTGCGCACGCGGGTGGTGACCGCCACCGGCGCCGACCTGCACCGGCTGGCGCGCGAGGGGCGCTTCCGCCGCGACCTGCTCTTCCGCCTCGACGTGGCCGCGGTGGAGATGCCCCCGCTGCGCGCCGTGCCCGAGGTGATCCCGGGGCTGGTGGCGCGCTTCGCCGCGGCGCTCTGCGCGGAGCTGGAGCGTCCCTTCCCCGAGATCGACGCGGCGGCGCTCGCCGCGGCCGTGGCCGACCCGTGGCCCGGCAACGCGCGCGAGCTGCGCAACGCGGTGGAGCGCGCGCTCATCTTCCACCGCGGCGGACCGCTGGAGGTCCACCCACCCCTCCGCAACGCCGACGCGGGCGACGGCCCCACCGTGGGCGTTCCCCTGGGCGCCTCGCTGGACGAGGTGGAGCGGCGCTACCTGGCGGCGGTGCTCGAGGCCTGGCCTGGCGCGTTCGCCGCCGTGGCGGAGCGGCTCGGCATCTCCCGCAAGACGCTGTGGGAAAAGCGGCGGCGCTACGGGCTGTGAGCCCTTCCCTGGGCCGGCGCGCGGGGGTGGGGCGGGCGGCCATCCTCGCCGCGGTCGTCGTCATCTCCACGGGCGACGCGATGACGCCGGCCGGCGTGGTGGTCGGCATCCTCCTCTGCATCCCCATCGTACTTGCGTCGATGGACCCGCGCCCGGCGATGGTGGTGGCCACCGGCGCGCTCTCGGCGGTCGGCTTCGCGGCCGCCGCCATCCTGGGGCAAGGGCCCAACTCCCCGCCCTCCGTCTGGATCCCCAACCGCTTCTTCGCGGCGCTCAGCATCCCGGCGGCCACCGCGGTGGCGCTCCTGCTGCAGCGCCGGCGCATCGAGGCCGAGCGCGCGCGCGACGAGGCGCGCTCGGCGAGCGAGCTGAATCGGCTGCTCGCCTCGCTCCTGGCGCACGACCTGCGCGCCCCGCTGGTGCTCGCGGCCGACTGCCTGCGCTACGCCCGCGACGCGGCCGCGCGCGGCGAGGTGCCGGACGACGCGCTGCTGGCCGAGACGCACGCCCGGCTGGGCCGCAGCCTGCGCGCGGTGGAGGGGGTGCTCGCCCTGGCCCGCGGCGCCCCGTCCGGCGGCGAAGCCGCCCCTCCGGTGCCCGTCGCCCGGGCGCTGGCCGAGGAGGCCGCGGAGTTCGAGGCCGAGGCCCGCGCCCGCGGCAAGCGCGTCGTGCTCGACCTGGGCGGGGTGCGCGACGGGCCCGCGGCCGACGCGCGGGTGCTGCGGCAGGTGGTGGCCACGCTCCTCGACAACGCCCTGCGCTACGCCGCCCCGGGCGACGTCACCCTCTCCGCCGACACGGACGCCGAAAGAGTCTCCGTCCACGTCACCGACCCCGGCCCCTCGGGGTCCACGGTCGAGCCGGGTGGCGCCGGGGTCGGCCTCCGCCTCGCCGCCGCCCTCGCCTCCCACGCCGGCGGCACCCTCGCGCAGGACACCGCCGCCTCCGGCACCCGCTGGGTCCTCCGCCTCCCGCGCACGGGCTGAACGCGCCCTCTCCGTGTCCTCCGTGGCTCTGCGTGATGCTTTTCTGTTGATGTACCGCTCGATATGTTGATCGGCGGCGTTGCAGGACGCCTCCGGTCCGCGGGAAGGGCTGCGCCCACCTGACTGCGTTGCGAATCGCACACACCTCTTTCGGGGCCGAGTGCGCGGACGGCGGCCGCAACCGAAGGAGGCTCCCATGCCCGATCCCGATCGTTCCCTCCCGCCCCGTCCCTCCCTCGAACAGCAGCGGAAGCAGGCGAAGGAGCTGCTGCGTGCCTTCCGCGGCGGCGATGCCTCCGCGCGGGAGCGCATCCGCCGGCACCTTCCGGACAGGGCGCGCCCGACGCTCGCGGACGCGCAGTTCGTCCTCGCGCGCGAGCACGGCTTCCGGAACTGGGCGGCGCTGAAGGCGCACACCGAGCGGGCCGCCGAACCCATCCCCCCCTCGCTCCACGAGGCATTCCACCGTGCCTTCGAGGCGCGCGACGCGGACGCGGTCCGTACGCTGCTGCGGCGCCACCCCGAGGCGCGGGCGCGCCTGGACGAGCCCCTCTTCTCGTTCGGCGCCACGGCGCTCGGCCGTTTCGCGGGAGAGGGCGACCTGGCGATGGTGGAGGTGCTGCTGGAGGCGGGCGCCGATCCGAACCGCAGGAGCGACTGGTGGGCCGGGGGATTCCACCCGCTGCACGGAGCCACCGGCGCGGTGGCCGACCGGCTGATCGCGGCCGGCGCCGTGCCGGACGCCTGCGCGGCGGCGAGCCTCGACCGCCCCGACCTGCTGCGGCGCATCCTCGACGAGGACCCCGCGCGGGTGCACGAGCGCGGCGGCGACGGGCAGACGCCGCTCCACTTCGCGCGCTCCG
>Ga0070685_10001495_pt1 | contig 12314 bp, 22 predicted proteins | sample KBSS13LmetaG_FD_65651 | JGI IMG/M metagenome (GOLD analysis project Ga0070685, IMG submission 65651) | Switchgrass rhizosphere microbial communities from Kellogg Biological Station, Michigan, USA - KBS S1-3L metaG | ecosystem: Host-associated > Plants > Roots > Rhizosphere ...
ATAGAATTATCTAAAAACGCAGCAATCAAATAATTATTAAGCGATGGCTGCTTGGGCTTTTTAGCCTCCAACTCCCTTACCTGCTCATTAAGGGTGGTTTCTACTTGCGTGATTAGGTATTTTCTTTGCTCTTGGTTCATTTCTGCAATAGTTTTTAAACGTTTTGATCTTCCAGCCATTTATGGCATTTTTTTTCTGCTTCTTCGCGTCTTATTTTAATCTTTGGCGCGAAATCTATATTGGTTTCTGCTTTGCTATGGCACCCCAAACAAAGAATCATTATATTTTCTGGTACGTAGCGATATTCGGGATAGTTCCTTTTTTCTAATAGGTGGTGAAACATCCAATTGCTTGGCGTCCGGGGTAGCTTACAATCACAGTTTTGGCATTTAGGCGGTGATGCAAGCCATATCTCCTTGTAGAAATCGGCATCCTTTTCGGCAGTTATTTTCTGCTCCGCTAGTTTCTTTTGGCGCTTCTTACTGACTTTTGGAATTGTGTAGTATTTCTTGGGCTTTATTTCGCCAGCGGATGCTTTGATATTTTGAATTTCTCGCAACCCCATATTATTTCTTCTGATTTTCAATTTCCTTAATAACCACTTGCGCCACAAAGCCCCCTATTTTAAGGTTATTGTCTTCGGCAAATTGCTTAATGATTTGAAACTCTTTAGTAGGTATCCGCACATTCATTCCGGGGTCTTTATCTTTTTTCTTCTTAGTAGCCATTTGTGTGAAATTTCACCAAAAATAAGAAAAAATTACACAATTCAAAATTTATTTCCGATATTTGTTTCCAGTTATAACTAATAATTGATTTTATGGCGAAGAAATTAATCATTGCTTCTTTTGTTCTGCTTTTATTCTCTAGCTGTGCGGATAATCAGCCGGTAATTGGATTAACGGGGCATCAATATGGATTTTGGGGCGGTTTATGGCATGGCATTATCGCTCCATTTGATTTTATAGGCATGTTGTTTTCAGATGATATAGCCGTGTATGCGCCTAATAATAACGGCGGCTGGTATGCCTTTGGCTTTATGCTTGGCATTGGCGCACTTGGCGCTTCAGGAGGCCGAGCGTCTAATAAAAATTAAAACACTATAAACAGCTTATTTATATTTTATATGGCAGAGAAATATCCAAAAATCAGCGAATTATCTCAGATACAGCGTAATCATTTGGCTTGGCGTCTGGATCATAAAACCTATTGCGGGTTAATTACCGCTTCTAACATAGCAAGAGGTGATCATCAGGAAGATTATTATTTAAACAAAGTGTTTGAAATGTTTGATATGAAACCGCATCAGGCAAAAATACACGCAAGGAAAGTGATAAACTTTAAATTAAAAGCATGACACAAACCGCTGCTATAGGAGCCGCCCTTTTACGCGGGGAAGTTCTAAGTATTATGTCCGGCTTTAAAATGTTTGCCTGTAGTAATCTGCCAAGAGAAATTTCCAGAGGTATTGAACAAAGATTCGGCGTAGAAGTAAGCAGGACTAAAAGGGATTTCACTTCCCAATATGGCCAATCCGGGTATTATTATGAATACCGCCTCAACAAAACGCCTTACAACAAAGAAGGAATTGAAAAACTAAAGGTTTATGTTAAAGAACAGTTGGACAATATGCCACTAATCAAAACTGATAAGCAAGCAAAATTCCTCCGCCAAGTTAAAATGTTTTAGCAATCACCCCTTCAGTACAGATACAAAAGAAATTGTTTTAGTAAAAAATGCCAATAAGTAACGTTTATAATCGGGATTGCATGGAAGCTATGAAAGAGTTTCCAGATAAGTTCTTTGAACTGGCAATAGTTGATCCGCCTTATGGGATAGGTGAAGACGGTAGAAATAATCATACGCGCGGGAAATTAGCGAAGTCTAAAGATTATAGAAACAATGCCAGATATGACAATGATACTCCCGATATTAATTATTTCAACGAACTGAAAAGGGTTTCAACAAATCAAATCATCTGGGGAGGCAACTATTTTATTGATTATCTGGAATCAACTTCTTGCTTTATTGTGTGGGATAAGAATAATGGCACTAATGATTTTGCGGATTGTGAATTAGCATGGACTTCCTTCGGAACTGCGGTAAGAAAATTTCGATTTACATGGAACGGAATGCTGCAGGGAAACATGGCCAATAAAGAGGAAAGATTGCACCCAAATCAGAAGCCAATTGCCCTTTACCAATGGCTCCTTAAAAACTACGCTAACCCCGGAGACAAAATATTAGACACTCATCTGGGTTCCGGCAGTAGCAGGATAGCAGCCTATAAGATGGGTTTTGACTTTTGGGGTTATGAGATTGATAAAGATTACTTTGAAGCCCAAGAAAAGCGATTTAAAGAGTCTATAGCCGAACCCTTATTCGATAACCCGAAATCCACACAAGCTAACCTGTTTTAAAGATTTTGTTGATAAATGTCAACGCATAGTACCTATTTTTCCACAGTGGTAATATTTTTTTGTTCCTGCAATTTTTGTTCCCTTATATTTGAAGCATGAACAAGGTCTCAATACATTTAGGGGAAAGATAAATGAATTGAGATTATTTATTTAGTCTTACGTAATTAAAAACCTCGTCGTTAGCGCTTCCCCGCCGACTTCGGGGTTTTGCGTTTCTTAGCAATCACTAACCCCTTAAAATGGCCAAAAGATTTAGCGACACGGAAATATGGTCAGAAGATTGGTTCCTCGAAATGCCGAATGAATACAAGCTTTTTTGGTTCTATATGCTGTCGAAATGCGATCATGCGGGTCTATTTAAGGTCAACTTGAGGTCTTTTAGAGGTCAACTTGAGGTCAACTTGTCCTCAACCGATGCTCTAAAATATTTCAATAATGGCAAGGATCGAATAAGGGTTGTCAGCGAAAATTTGTGGTATATAGAAGAATTCTTTGTATTTCAATATGGTACGACTTTTAATATTAATAATAGGTTGCATGAAAGCATAAAAAACCAATTAGAAAAGAACGGTATTGGATTGACCTCAATTAGAGGACTTTTAGACCTCAAGGATGGGGTCAAGGAAAAGGATAAGGAAAGTATTAATAAGACTAAAGTTAAACTAGCGGAAAATGGAAATTTCGAAAATCCCACCGGCGTCAATTTTAAAGCACAAAGGGAACTCGTACTTGCTAAAAGACATGCCCGAAACAAGCAGATCGAAGCTGACGGAAGTGGAGATTAAGATTTTGGAAGCCCGGCAAGATGGATTCTCTTTCGCCCAATTGGACAAAGCCCACGTCCGGTTGGCGGCAGATAAGATTATTTTGAAGGCAGCAGCAATATGCGGCTGTCCTACGCCTGAGACAGATTTTTTTGCTGAAATCCTGACTACTGAAATCGATGATTACATAAATCAATTTGGTTTTGGAGAATTGACGGTATCAGAAATAATTTTATCCATGCGGCTTAATACTAGCCACAACTTGAAAAAACCACCACACTTAGAGGTTTTTGCGATTGCATTTTCAGGGGCCTGCATTAACGTTGACTTTCTTTCTAAAATGCTTGGTAATTATTTGATTTATAGGAACTCATTGGACAGGAAACTGCAAAACTTTATTGACGGTCACGAATGAAATACGAAGAACTAAATAATTTCGAAGGTTTGCAATTTATACCCGTCAATGAGTATAAAATACCGCTGGTAAAAGACTGGCAGTTTAAAATTTGCAAGCATGATTTGTCTAGGTGCTGGGGCGTGGGTCTGGTATGCGGGGAGCCTTCTGGTAATTTGGAATGTCTGGATATTGATTTGAAATATGATTTATCTGGAACGCTTTATGAAAGATATAAGCGGCTAATCCATGAACTTGATCCGCAATTGTTGAATAAACTAGTAGTTCAGAAAACTAAAAGCGGCGGCTACCATTTTATCTATCGCTGCTCAACTATAGCTGGTAATATTAAACTAGCTAACCGCGGAACAACTCCAGAAGAAAAAGAAAATGCGTATCAGAAAGCATATTTAGCAGAGCTATCTAAAAATCCTGACGACGAACGGGCAAAAAAAATTGCAGAGAAGGCAAAAGAGAATGATAAGGTTCGCGTGTTGTTTGAGACAAGAGGGGTAGGCGGCCAATTCGTATGCAGCCCAACGCCGGGATACGAATTTATTCATGGCGATTTGTATAGCATAACAGAAATAAGCCCCGAAGAACGGGACGTATTGCATGGTATAGCGAGGCAATTCAATGAGGTTCTGGAAGAAGAAATAATCGTTAAATCGAAACTTCCAAAAACAAAAGGCAAATCTCCTTTTGATGATTACAATGAAAACGGGGATGTTATTGATTTGCTGCAAAGTCACGGCTGGCAGGTAGTTAAGCAAAAGGGGGCAAAGACAATATTTTTACGACCGGGACAAACAACATCTTTGAGTAGCGGAAATTTTGACCGGAAAAAAAATTGGTTCAGCGTATTTACCACAAGCACCGAATTTGAGCCACAGAAAGCATATTTACCATACGCCGTTTTTGCAATACTTGAATGCAATAAAGATTATTCAGAAGCATATAAAAAACTTTTAGAACTTGGCTATGGGGAAAAGCCAGAAGAAAAGAAGCCAGCAGAAAGTACGCGGGTAATTAAATCAAGGGTCGGTTCAGACGATGAAGATTTTTCTTTTTTCGCTACACCAGCGGATTACGACGATTACCTGCAATCGGTAATAGACGGAACACTGGTGCAGGGACTAAGTACTGGAATGCCTTCGCTGGATATATATTTCAGATTTAAAGAAGGAAATTTTGTAATGACTAACGGACATGATAATGCTGGAAAGTCTGTTATTGTGTGGTGGTTTGCTTTAATTACTGCGCTATACTACAACTGGAATTGGGTGGTATTATCAAGCGAAAATACACTTGGTAATTTTATGCGAAAAATGATTCAGTTCTATTGGGGGAAACAGCTTCATGGGAAATACGCGATGTCAAAATCGGAATACGAAACCGCAAAACTATTTATTGAGGATCATTTTCTATTGATAAAGTCAGAGGAAGAAATGTATAACTATAAGGATGTTATCAATATTTTCAAAAAAGCATTAAAGAAAAAGAAATATCATTGTGGACTAATTGATCCATACAACGGTCTAAAAATAGATTTAAGTGGATTTAGCAAACTGTCAACGCATGAATACCATTACGAAGCGTTGAGCGATTTGAAGTTATTTGGGAAAAAGTTCGGAATGGGTATATGGATCAATCACCATGCAGTTACAGCAGCGTTAAGGATGAAGGACGGCGAGAAAAAATACCCGGTAGCGCCTCAAAAAGCGGATACCGAAGGCGGCGGCAAAGTAAGTAATAAGGCGGATGATTTTTTGACAATCCACAGATTAGCGCAACATCCATCAGAATGGATGATAACCGAAATCCACGTTAGAAAAATAAAAGATACCGAAACGGGCGGCAGACAAACCCCATTCGACGAACCAATAAAGCTGGAGATGTATAAAAGTGGTTGCGCATTTAAAGAGAAACGAGAAGACGGAGAAAGAGCAGTTGACCCGATTAATGAATGGCATATCAAAAACGGGTTATCGCAAGGCGAATTATACACAAACGGAACAATTATAAAACCAGACCCAGTAAGTGGGCGAACTATGTGGACACAATTCAAAGATAATAATAACGAAGAAATACTTTTTTAAAATGAAAGAAATAATATGCTATTTCGACGGTTGCTGTGAACCAAAAAATCCCGGAGGCGCAATGGGATATGGCGCTATAGTGGTTATAGACGGAACCATATCGCTAGAATGGAGTGGCTACGATCCAGCCGAAAACACAAATACGAATAATATTGCAGAATATAAGTCGCTGGAAAAAATACTTGACTATCTTTTAGAGAACGATTTGACGGGAGATAATGTACTGATAAAGGGAGATAGCCAATTAACCGTAAGGCAAATGAGCGGTGAGTATGGGATTAATAACGGGGCTTATGTGCCATACGCTAGGAGATGCTTAACTAAAGCGAACCGCTTTAAGAAACTACCAAAATTTCAGTGGATACCACGCGCACAAAATGAAGATGCGGATAAGCTAAGTAAATCCGAACTATCAAAGCATACTGGATATGATGAAAGCGTATTGCAATTTGGAAAATATAAGGGCAAAAAGATTGCAGAAATTACCGATATGAGTTACTTGAATTGGATGTTACGCGAAATGAAATTGCAGCCTGCCATAAAGGAGCGAGTGGAGAAAAGAATTTCAGAATACGAATTTTTAGCTAAGTGAGAGTAGTCATAAATACAGAGCAGGAGCTATTGGAGTTATCAAAAGAATTTCTTTATGTAATGACCAACTTACGGTATTGGCAAAACGAATGGAGTAAACATCATGGTTATGTTCTATTGCAGCAAAAGAAAAAATGGGAAGCTAAAGCAGATGAATTACTCGAAAGACTAAAAACAAAAGGATCAGTACATAAGTATGATGTGCATATAAAAATTGAAAATGATGCCGATAAAAAAATATAGACCGTCAAATGGGACAGAAGGATGCGGGTTTATAGAATCGTTTTGTGATAATTGCCTTAATCAACACCCAGACCCGGATAATCCCAAACAATGCATGATTTTATGTCGTTCATTGTGCCACGATGTTCATGAAAAAGAATACCCGGAAGAGTGGACTTATGATGAAAAGGGGGAGCCAACATGCACAGCATTCGTTAAATGGGATTGGGGTAAAGATGATGATGGGAACTGGAAAGAGCCACCGCCGCCACCTTTTGACGATCCAAATCAGTTATGCTTCCCATTTATCTTTGACGAACTTAATATCCCTAAACATCAAACACAAGTAATATGAAGCAAATCTTAGTCTGCATCGGTATAATGATTGCCTTGTCTTTTCAACCACCACAGCAGCAGCCACCAACAATAACCATTACAGTAACTATTCCTAAGGCTGAATTGATTTTAAAAGCACTTTCTAAATTACCTTATGAAGAAAGCGCCGAATTAATTCAGGATATAACGCTACAGGCCCAAAAACAATTACAGCCACCTAAAGCAGATACTACGAAACCAGTTAAAAAGAATTGATGTTGGATATAAACCGAAAATATTTTTGGCTGTCGATAAAGAAAAGAGACAAATGCTTGTTTTCGCGACGAAATGGATATATGGGGAAGTTGATATTTGGATATTCTGTGTGCTTAAGAATTTTCAATAAAAATATTTTATGAAACGATCTAGCTTTCTTAAATCTTTACTGATAATGGCCATAGCGCCAAAGACAATAGCGGAAGTAGTAAAGACTATTCCAGCGCCGCCATTGGTTTCGGGAAGCACGTCATCCCTTTTTGCCGATATGCAATTACTTGTTCCGGATTATTTGACAAACATGATCAAGAAATACGGTAACGATAATTTCACTTTTTACATGGCACAAATGAGAGAAGAGGTAATTGCAACTGGCGACACAATAAAATTCACTAATTACGAAAAAGAAAAATCTCAATCACTAAACACTATATAACCAATGACGCATTGTTTAAAAACTTGGCCCGTTTACTTCGCGCCTATAGTAGAAGGGATCAAAACATTTGATTCAAGAAAAAATGACAGAAATTTTAAAGTAGGCGATCCGCTATTGCTTCAGGAATATGATCCTAAAATCGAAGCATATACCGGGAATGAATGGCGCGGAGAAATAGTTTACATTTTGGATAATCCCGATTTCGTAAAGAAGGGATTTGTAATACTCGGGATTAAAGAAAAAGAAAATTTTTGATCATTGAAGGACCAAAATAAGAGACAATGATAACTTTTTGCCCAATCCCAATTCCTGTAGTAGTAGAAGAATTAGGTGACGCTATAGTGATTTATGTAAAAGAAAATCCTATTTGGGATAATGATGAAATTTGCGTTGCTTTGAAGGATGGCGGACAATGGAGACATGTAACTACTGATAAAATTAAATCATGGAGTAATCAAACTTACAATATCAATAAAAAATCCCGTAAATGACCATACTGCTAACCCAAGATCAGCAACAAACAGTAAAAGCCACACATGAATACATTCAAGCTCCGGGAGGGAATTTTTATCATCAACCCTTCTGGCTTAGAGACTGTGGTGATGGACGCTTCGAGAGCGTGAGATATGAAAACCTCCCAGACAGCGTAAAAGATTTTATACTACAAACAAGAGGAATAAAATAATGCCAAAACTACAATTGCCTAGCGTTACACTCATTGCCGTTGCCGGTAACAAATACGGCGAAACAATATCTTCACTGTATAAGTCTATGTCAAAAGTGGACTTTGCCAAATGCATCTTGATAACAAACATTGATCTCAATTTAAGCGATATAACAACAATCAATGTTGGCGGCTTAAAAACGTGGGAAGAATATAACCGTTTTATTGTTAAAGAGCTTTATAAATATTTCGATACCACACATTGCTTGATTGCTCAATGGGATTCATGGGTTTTAAATCCAGAAGCATGGGATAATGAGTTTCTTAATTTCGATCTGGCAGGCGCAAAATGGCTGGATATAGGCAAGCCGTTTAATTGCGCAAATGGTGGATTTAGTCTGAGGTCTCGCAGGCTTCAACAAATTCTTGGCACTGACGAAATGATTCAGATTACTACGCCTGAAGATGTGGCAATTTGTAAAGTATATGGGAGCTATTTGATGCAAACGCATGGAATAAAATTTTGTACAGAAGAAATAGCCGATAAATTTTCATTTGAATTGAATCAGCCACTACAGCGGACTTTCGGATTCCATGCCTTTCACCATGCCCCTTTTCAGGAAACAATAGTTATCAAAAGGTCGCATGCGCTTGGCGATGTTTTATCCATAGAACCATTGCTTGAATACTTCCACAAAAAAGGATTTCGCGTAGTGCTTGATACTAATTACGAGAACTGGTTAATGTTTGCAAGCCATCCTTTCCCGGTTTCGCATATCAGTCATATTCATCCGGATACCCCACGAAGAACCATTGAGCTTGATATGGCATATGAAGTTAAACCGAAGCAATTGCGGTTACATAGCTATTACGATTTCGCAGGCGTTCCTATGGAAGAAAGAATAATCCGCAATCCAAAACTAAGATTGAATATCCCAATAACAAAAGAGACAAAGCTATTCAATAAGTATTTCGTTTTACATACGGATATTAGGAATGAAGCCTACAGGAATATTTATGGCGTAAATTGGGAAATCGTTGCCGGATATTTGAATGATAAAGGGTACACTGTGATACATGCTGGTGCCGGAAAACATGAGGCGATAAAATGGACTGTCGAAATGAGAACGCCTACAACTCCTTTCCTGATGTGGCTGGTAGCCGGAGCTGATGGATTTATTGGAATTGATTCAGGTATCAGTCATCTTGCATCCGCATTCGATATCCCATCAGTGATATTTTATGGCTCCGTGAATCCCGAAATACTTTACCCCGATATTTCAAGTAAATCAGTAGTGCATAATCACGGCGGTAATGGTTGTTGCGCCGCTCCTTGGTGTTGGCATGATTCAATAGGACAGACAGGAACTAAATGTGTAGTAGATAACGACTATCCCCCTTGTGTGCAATTCACAACCGATCAGGCAATTGAAGCATTAAAAAAAATACTATGAGTAAAATACAAAAAATACAGCAGGCCATTGCTAGCGCGGAAAAACGCCAGTCTAAATTATCCGACGAAGTGATTCGCGTTCCATTTTTGGGTAGTCTGAATATTAGACATTTGTTAAACAATCTTGGCGCTTTATCTGAAAGATATTTGGACTGCGGTTCTCATAAGGGAGGTAGTTTCTGTTCAGCCGTTTATGATAATTACAACCTTAAGTGGGGCGTGGCCATAGACTGGTTTCTTTCGGATGAAACAGAAGGAGAAACGGCAGAATATCAATTCCTGACGAATGCCCTAAAGTTTATGCCGCGCACAATGGAATTGCGGCTTTTAAGGAAAGAGCATTTCAAAGTTGACCTAAATGTGTTACCAAAGCCATTCGACTTTTATTTATTCGATGGCAGCCATGATTATGAATCGCAGAAAATGGCGCTTACTTATTATCTACCCGCACTGGCAGATGAATTTATATTATGTGTTGATGATTATTCGTGGCCAGAGGTCAGCAAAGGAACGCAGGATGGCATAAAAGAATGCGGGTTGGACATTTTATTTGAGAGAGAGTTTGAGGGCGGTGATCACGATAATGAAAAGTTTTGGAATGGGTTCTATGTCGCATTGCTAAAGAAAAAATAAGTATATTCGTATCGCTTATCGTTTTTGATCAAATGAAATTATTATCACAAAATCCCGTAAATAAACGCATTCGAACCTCATGGTCAAGAATGATAAGCCGTTTGTTTGCGGGACTTTGTTTTTATGGAATTGGTTATTAATTCTGAAAAACACGGAAATCATTCTGTGTTTTATGATGAACAAGATCGCAATTTAGTTTTATCGTTTAAATGGAGGCTCCATAAGGTATTGGATAAATATTATGCTAGGACTTGGATTTATGATAAGAGGACTAAAAAATCAAACGGCAAATATATGCATCGGTTGATGTTACAGCCAGCCGATGATATGCATGTAGATCATCGCGACAATAACGGCTTGAATAATAGCAGGGATAATTTAAGAATATGTACTCATGGTCAAAACAATCGAAACAAGTCCGCGCCAAAAAGAAACAAGACAGGATACAAGGGCGTTCACTTTTTTAAGCGAGATGAGACATATCAAGCATATATAACCATTAATCGAAAAAGAATACACGGCGGCTATTTTAAGACAGCCATCGAAGCGGCTAAAAAATATAACGAATTGGCTATTAAATATCACGGCGAGTTTGCGTTTTTAAACAAAATACCAAATGAGTAAGAGCCTTGGAGGGTCCATTTTTTTGCACAATACGGTGAAATTCGATTACTGTTTCGTTCAAGCAATTCAGTGTCTTAAGGAGTTGTGCGATAAGGTGTCGATCCTTGAAGTGGGCAGCGACGATGGGACTACCGAAATAGTAAGATCGATGGAAGATAGCAAAACAAAAATTCTCTGTCTTTCAAAGGATGTATGGGACTCGCAACATGGAAAAGAAAAATTAAGCGTATTTTCAAACATAGCTCACGGAATGTTGGATACGGACTACTTCATAAATTTGCAAGCAGATGAAATAATTAGCGAACATTCTTATGATGCTGTCCGCCGCGCAATCGAAACCGCTCAACCCGGATACCTTTGCACAAGATTAAACCTCTGGAAAGACTGTAACCACATGCTGAATGTGCCACAAGAAAGAAAGCCTTGTTCTACTGAGGTTATCCGATTGGCAAAACATGGAGCCTTTTCATTTGATGATGCGGAAAATCTTTGTACGCCAGCAACGGCAGATTTTTTAAATGATATTGTGATATGGCATTACGGGTTCATTCGTAAAAAAGATATCATGAAGCAAAAGGTAATCCATATGCAGAAGCAGATTTTTGGCATGGATCACGATAAAAAATTGGATGGATCACCGCAATTTGATTGGTCGGCGTGGTTCTCTGATGAAGATTTGATTCCTATTCCGGGCGAACATCCGGCGCTTATGAGAGAATGGATTTCCAATAGGCCATGAAAAAAGCCCCGAAGGGCTTTCATACTGAAAAGGCGCAGGAATTAAGCATTTGCAGCCGTAACCAAAGTGGAAACGGATGAAGGGGAATAGAACTGCTTTTCTGGCTGAACTAATCCGCTTGGCAATAATGAAATAATAGACGCCATTGTAATGCCATTGGCTGTTACGGTTCCTTGAACGGGGTAAATTCTTACTCCCTGTGATGGAAATGATTGAAGGATGCCCTGAACAGCCGGAACGGAAACCGGAACCGCGACCGTGCCTAAGACCGTTTTAAGATCATTGGCATTGATCCGGTAAATAGAAGCTAAAAACTGGTTAGCCATAAAACTGATTTTTAAATTGTTATGAAATTTGCCTGAACCCGATTATTTGGGCAGCGCAGTGTAAAACTATATTTTTTTCTTTAATTGCAAAAACGTTTTAGCTTGGACACTATTTCATACAAACATTCGATGCCCTGCGGAGATTTGATTTCGACCCTTCCGGGAATCCGTCAAGTCTACAGGGATACTGGCAAAAAAGCTGTCATTTACCAGCGGGTTAATTTGACTTACGGCGATTTACATGGAGCGTATCTGGGGGCCACATATTCCATAAAAGATGAAAAGGGTATCCCGGTAACCATGAATAAGGCCGTGTTTAATGCTTTGCGCCCACTTCTTTTAGCGCAGGATTATATCG
>Ga0070685_10001496_pt1 | contig 12314 bp, 13 predicted proteins | sample KBSS13LmetaG_FD_65651 | JGI IMG/M metagenome (GOLD analysis project Ga0070685, IMG submission 65651) | Switchgrass rhizosphere microbial communities from Kellogg Biological Station, Michigan, USA - KBS S1-3L metaG | ecosystem: Host-associated > Plants > Roots > Rhizosphere ...
CGCCAGGCGGCGAAGAAGGCGAAGAATTTCGCCGAAGCCGACCGCCTGCGCGCGGAATTGCTCGACCTCGGCATCGTCGTCGAAGACACGCCGCAGGGTCCACGCTGGAAACGTGCCAGCGCCGCTACGGTAGCTGCGTGAGGCGATCGCGATGACCGCCCAGCCCGACATCCGCCTCCCGGCCGAAACGAGCGCACAGGCCGCGCAGGACGCCATCGCCGAGGAGTTCGCTTTCTTCGGCGATTGGACCGAGCGCTACCAATACCTGATCGATCTCGGTCGCAAACTGCCGCCGTTTCCGGAGGCGCTGAAGACCGAGGAGCGCAAAGTCCAAGGCTGTCAGTCGCAGGTGTGGCTGGCCGCGAGCGGCGATGCGCAGCGGCTGGATTTCCAAGCGATCAGCGACTCGGCCATCGTCTCAGGTTTGATCGCTTTGCTCTTGCGCGTCTACTCGGGCCGTTCCGCGCGTGAGATCGTCGATACCGAGCCGAGCTATATCGAGGCGATCGGCCTCGCCAAGCATCTGTCGCCGACGCGCAGCAACGGCCTCGCAGCGATGCTGCAGACGATCAAGGCTTACGCGCAGTCGACACTCGAGAAGAACTGAACCGGCGCGCTCAGCGCAGGCGCGCGAATAACACCGCGATATAGACGAGAAACGCGAGCAAACTCACCACGCTCATCACTTTGTGAAACCACTCGCGCTTCGTGAAGATCGCGACGACCGCCATCGAAATCCAGCCCAGATGAAAGGCGACGTCGATGGTATCGTTGGGCAAATGGGCTTCGAGAAAGACGGGTTTTGCCAGACTGATCAGCAGGCTGGCAACGATCAGAGAGAAGAATATTTTCTGGTGTGCGAAATAATGCTTACGCAAGTCGACTATCTGCTCACCGAAGAAATCTGGCAGGACAAGGGCGGCGAGCAGGTATAGCGAGGTCGTCTGCATAACGACGAGAGCGAACAGCGGGAAAGTCCACGCTCGCACCTGGCGCATTTCGAACAACGCCCACCACACCTGCACGTCGACTAGAAACAGGAAACCGGCGTAAACAAACGTCGGCCAGTAGGGAATCACGCGTGCACGCGAAAGCACCATCCCGCGCACCCCTTTCAAAATCTGGGTGATGGCCAGGCCGAGGATGATCGAAGTAAGGACGGATAGGTAGTTGAACGCATCCATCGCAGTTCTTCACCGATCGAGTGTGATCACCCTATCGCCGTCGTCAGGCTGACGACGGCGTTGATATCGAAACAGACAGGCGAGGAAATCCTCAATCGCCCATCTGTTTCTGGCGATGCTCCCAACGTTCCTGCGCGTCGAGCGACAAGGTGGCGATCGGACGCGCTTCGAGGCGCTCGATGCCGATTTCCTCGTCGGTTTCTTCGCAGTACCCGTAGCGGCCTTCTTCAATGCGCTTGAGCGCCTTGTCGATCTTGCCGATCAGCTTGCGATAACGATCGCGCGTGCGCAGCTCGAGCGAGTTTTCCGTCTCGCGCGTGGCACGTTCGGCTTCGTCACCGACGTCACGCACTTCGTCGCGAAGGTTGTCGATGGTCTGCTTGGATTCCTCAACGAGATCCTCGCGCCACTTTTGCAGCTTCGCGCGGAAATACGCGAGCTGGCGCGGCCCCATGTACTCCTCTTTCGCCATCGGGCGATAGTTCGGGGGCAAGTCGATGTTGACGGTGCTCGGTAACGCGTAACGCCCATCTTCGCGCGTTACGGTGTCAGGGGTGGTTGTTGCTACTGCGGACATTTTGCCTTTGCTGGACACTGCTTGTTTCTGGGGGGCCGGCTTCTTGGCCACCGGCTTAGGAGCCGGCTTGGCCGGATGCGCGGGCTTTGCGACGGGTTTCTTGGGTGCGGGCTTCTTCGCCGCGACAAGTTTCTTCACCGGGCGTTGCGATTTGACGACAGCCTTGGCGGGCGATTTCTTCGCCGAAGCCGCTTTTTTCGGAACGGGCGCCTTCGGTTTCGCCTTGACGGCCTTCTTCGCGGGCGCTGCCGCCTTCTTCGGCGCAGGTTTCTTCGCCGTGCCGGCCTTGGCTGTTCCTGCCTTCTTCTTGGCGGGGCTTGCGGATTTACGCTTCGATGTCGCCATAATCCTTCACCATTGTCGCTTGGCGGTCGCGTGTTATAGCCCAATCGCCCCCTTCCGGCAACCATTGCCCGTTCTGCGGCCGCCGCAACGTCCGCCGGAGGGGTCCAAGAATCCCGATGACCCGACTGCTGCTTGCCCTGATCACCCTGTACCAACGCCTGCTGAGCCCCCTGCTCGGCTCGCGCTGCCGCTTCCATCCGAGCTGCTCGGACTATGCCCGCGTTGCCGTTGCGCGCTTCGGCGCCGGACGCGGCGGCGCGCTGGCGATCTGGCGCATCTTGCGCTGCCAGCCGTTCAGCGAGGGCGGTATCGATGAGGTACCGCAGACGTTTACACTGCGCCGGAACCGCTGAATAAGCTACTGCGCTCGGCAGATTGCGCGCCGGCGGTGCTCGGAATCCTCATGTACCGACGTGTACACTCCGGTTCCTGCGCTCCGGCGACGCGCAATCTGCCGTCGCTCGCTACGCTTCTTCAGCGGTTCCGGACCACCTATGTCAGACATCCTTATCGTCAATGCCGACATCGTCAACGACGGCCGCCGCTTCACCGGCGACGTGCGCGTGCGCGACGGCCGCATCGCCCAGGTCGGCAGCCAGCTTGCGGCGCAGGCGAACGAGCGCGTATTCGACGCGCAGGGCCGCCTCCTGCTGCCCGGCATGATCGACGACCAGGTGCATTTCCGTGAACCCGGCCTCGAACACAAGGGGGATTTCTTCACCGAATCGCGCGCGGCCGTCGCCGGCGGCGTCACCAGCTTCATGGAGATGCCGAATTCGAAGCCGACCACGACCGATCGCGCCGCGCTCGAGGACAAGTGCGCGCGCGCCGCGGCGAAATCGCTCGCCAACTACGCCTTTTACCTCGGCGCAACGAACGACAATCTCGAGCAGATCCAACGTCTCGACCCGCGCGCCGCCTGCGGCATCAAGATTTTCATGGGCGCCTCGACCGGCAACATGCTCGTCGACAACCCGGTCACGCTCGACTCGATCTTCCGCGACGCGCCGGTTCTGATCGCCACGCATTGCGAGGACACGCCGACGATCGAAGCCAACCTCGCCGCGGCGCGCGCCAAGTACGGCGATGCGATCCCAGTCGAAGAGCATCCGTTTATCCGCTCGCGCAAGGCCTGCATCAAGTCCACCCGTCTGGCTATGGAGCTGGCGCGCCGCCACAATTCGCGCCTGCACGTGCTGCATGTGACGACCGCCGAAGAGCTCCAGCTCTTCGCGCCCGGCCCCGCGGACGGCAAGCGCATCACCGCGGAAACCTGCGTGCATTTCCTGCATTTCAGCAACGAGGATTACGCGCGGAAGGGAAACCTGATCAAGTGCAACCCGGCGGTCAAACTGCCTTCCGACCGCGCCGCGATCATTCAGGCGATCAAGGACGGCCGCATCGACATCCTCGCCACCGATCACGCCCCGCACACCTGGGAAGAGAAGCAGCAGAGCTACGAAAAGGCGCCGTCGGGCCTGCCGCTCGTGCAGTCGGTGCTGCAGTGCGCACTCGAACGCTGGTTCGACGGTCAACTTCCGCTCGAGTTGATCGTTGAAAAGACCGCGCATGCGCCGGCACGGCTGTACAACGTGCACGAGCGCGGCTACATACGCGAGGGTTATTGGGCCGACTTGGTGCTGATCGATCCGAACATGCCACACACGGTGACGCGCGCGGAAACGCTGTCGAAGTGCGGCTGGTCGCCGTTCGAAGGCACGACGTTCCGCTCGACAGTCGCCGCGACCTGGGTCAACGGCCATCTTGCCTGGCACGATGGCAAGCTCGACGATTCGCAGCTGGGCAAGCGTCTGGAGTTCGATCGATGAAACTTCTTTTCTCGTCATTCCGGCGAAAGCCGGAATCCAATGTCTTTGCTTTTTGGCGCGAAAAGACAAGGCGCTGGATTCCGGCTTTCGCCGGAATGACGGCTTTGTGGTTTGCCGCTCTTTCCAATGCCGCCGACCGCGAACTGCAATTGCCGGACACGCTGCAGCAAGGCCAACTTGTTGTCGGCCACGCACCGAAGGGCGCGAAGATCGAATTCGAAGGGCATCGCGTGCTCGTCGGCACCGACGGCGTGTTCGTGTTCGGCATCGGTCGCGACGCGCCGGCAGAGGCGAAGCTGCATATCCGCTATTCGAACGGCAAAGCGAACGACGTGCCGATCAAAATCGCCAAGCGCGAATACGAAACGGAACACGTCGACGGGCTGCCTCAGCAAACCGTCACGCCGAATCCCGAGCTTGTCAAACGCATCGAGCGTGAGCGGGCGCGCGTGGCCGAAACGCGCCGCCGCAACGATCCGCGCGAGGACTTCGAACTGGGCTTCATCGATCCCGTCGAAAACGCGCGCATCAGCGGCCTGTGGGGGCGCCAACGCGTCGACAACGGCAAGCCGATGTCGCCGCACTTCGGCCTCGACTTCGCCGTGCCGATGGGCACGCCAATCCACGCCACCGCGCCGGGCGTCGTCACACTCGCCGAGATGGGCATGGTGCTCAACGGTGGCATTGTCGTCCTCGATCACGGCCACGGCGTGAGCACGACGACCATTCACATGAGCCGCGTCGACGTGAAGGCCGGTCAGAAAGTGAAGCAAGGCGACATCGTCGGTCTCGCCGGCGCCACCGGCCGCGCGTCCGGCCCGCATGTGCACTGGGCGGCGAACTGGTTCGACGTGCCGATCGACCCTGCCCTGTTGCCCAAGCCCGACAGCTTCGTCAAGACGCAGTGAGCCTCGACATCCGCGAAATCGACGCCGGAGAATTCGATCTCGTCTGGCCGATCTTCCGCGACGTCGTCGCTGCGGGCGATACCTACAGCTACGCGCCCGACACGAGCTTCGACGAAGCCCGCGCGATGTGGACGACCGCGCCGACGCGTTGCTTCGTCGCGCTGATCGACGGCCAGCCAGCCGGTTGCTACATGCTCAAGCCGAACCAGCCCGGTCTCGGCAGCCACGTCGCCAACGCAGGCTATATGGTCGCGCCGCAGGCGCGCGGGCAAGGCCTCGCCGGCAAGCTGTGCGAACACTCGCTCGCGACCGCGCGCGCGGCGGGCTTTCTCGCGATGCAATTCAACTTCGTCGTCAGCACGAACGAGGTCGCCGTGAAGCTATGGCGGAAGCACGACTTTCAAATCGTCGGCACGGTGCCCAAGGCATTCCGCCACGCGACACTCGGGCTTGTCGACATCCACGTGATGCATAGGGTCTTGTGATCGCCCGCTCCGCTTAATTTCGTCATTCCGGCGAAAGCCGGAATCCAGTGTCTTTTCTCTAAAGCGGAAATCAAAATGGATTCCGGCTTTCGCCGGAATGACGAGCATTTCGGCGCGCTTCGCGCCACGACCACCACAATGCCTTCCAACGCGCATCGCCCGGCTGCGCCATCAGCGCACGCAACGGATCGCCGCTGCGCAGTGCGGTTCGCATAAGTGCCAGATCCAGCCGTGCGCGCACACGACGGCCGAGCGGCGCACTCGGCGCGGCGGCGAGCGCGGCGCGCAGCGCGCCGGCTAAGCGGTCCAGAAAGTCGTGCAGCAACGCCTCGCGCTTGGGCCCGGCATCGGCCAACGCGGCGCGCGTCAGTTCATGCCGCGCGAGCAGATCGAGCGGCACCGGCAGTCGTTCCGACGCATCGGGCAGATGGCGCAGCGCCTGCAGGAGATGCGAGATCGTCCACAGCCGCGCGATCTGCGGCACTTCCGCGCTGGTTCCGCCGAACAACGCCGCATCGACGTCGGCGATGGGCGCGTACATCGTCGAGTAATTCGACAACAGCGACTCCACATCTGTCGCCGCGCCGAGCTGCAGCGTTGCCGATGCGCCCTCGGACAACGCTGTCCAACTGGCAGCATCGATCTTGGCGGCTAGCGGATCGGCAAACAGCACCGTGCTGACCGGATGACGCGGCTTGGCCGACGCCGCAGCCAGTAGCTCTTGCTGCCACCACTGGATTTTCACCTCCGCGATATGCGCTTCGCGCAGGCCGAACACGGCCTGTTCGAGCTCGTGAATCAGGCAGCCGAACGCCGACGCGCGCGGACGTGCGTCCGGCGCGAGAAACAGCGCGACGGTGACCTGTTCTGGATTCGCCGCCAGCCACTTCTCCTCGAAGCTGGCGAAGGCGCTGGCCTCCGCGTCGGACATGCGCGGCTCAGTCGAGGCCGAGGGCGGTTAACAGATCCTGCGGTTTCGCCACGACGATATCGGCGCCCCATTCGTGAGGATTTTCGCCGTCGAGGTAGCCCCAGCCAGCGGCGACGGTACGCATGCCCGCGGCGCGACCCGCCTCGATGTCGCGCGCGTCGTCGCCGACATAGACACTGTGTGCCGCATCGACATTCGCCAGCTGCGCCGCGTGCAGCAGCGGCGCAGGATCAGGCTTGCGCTGCGGCAGGGTGTCGCCGCCGACGAGCGCCGCACTGCGTGCGGCCAGGCCGAGTTCGGCGACGACGGCGCGGGCAAGATGCTCGGGTTTGTTCGTCACGATACCCCACGGCAGCGGCAGCGCATCAAACCGCGCGAGCACCTCGTCGATGCCACCGAAAGTGCGTGTGAGCAGCGCGATCTGCTCGGCGTACAACTCGAGATAGCGCGGCAGCAGCTGCTCGACGCGCGCCTCGTCAATGCCGGGAAAGCCGGCGCGCAACATCGCGCGGCCGCCTTTCGACACGACCATACCGACCTTGTCCATCGTGACCGCCGGCTCGCCAAGCTCACCGCGCAAACGCTTCATCGCGTGGATCAAGTCGGGCGCGGAATCGATCAGCGTGCCGTCCAGATCGAAGAAGACCGCCGCGATGGATCGGCCGTTCGACCTCATGCCGACTTCACTGCGCAAGCGAGATAGTTGACCTGCGTGTTCTTCATGATCCATGCATGCCGCGACAGCGGGTTGTAGGCCAGGCCGCTCAGATCTTCGAGTTCGAGCCCCGCCTCGCGCAGCGCCGTCGCCATTTCGGACGGGCGGATGAATTGCGCGTAATGATGCGTGCCGCGCGGCAGCAGGTTGAGCGCGTATTCGGCGCCGAGGATCGCCGCGCCGAACGCGAGCGGCGTGCGGTTGAGTGTGGAGAGAAAAATGCGGCCGCCCGGTTTGAGCAGCGTCGCGCAAGCCGCGATCACGCTGCCTGGGTCGGGCACATGCTCGAGCATTTCCATGCAAGTGATCGCATCGAACGCGCCGGGCGATTCCTGTGCAAGCGCTTCGACGCTGATCTCGCGATAGTCGACCTCAAGATTGGATTCGTGCAGATGCAGCCGCGCAACGTCGAGCACGCGCGGCGCGAGATCGATGCCGACGACGTGCGCGCCGGCCGCCGCGAGCGCCTCACTCAAGATGCCACCGCCGCAGCCGACATCGAGCACGCGTGAGCCTTTGAGAGCGACACGCTCGGCAACGTAGTTGAGACGCACGGGGTTGAGATCGTGCAGCGGACGCGATTCACCTTCGACATCCCACCACGAGGCGGCGAGCTTGTCGAATTTGCCGGTTTCCGCGGGATTGACATTGGCAGCAGTCATGGTCATGGCGTCGAAGCTAAGACAGAGATTTCAGGCTTTTCCGCTTTTATTGCGCAAAGGCGATGCGTTCATGCCACTCGCGCGCCTTGGCCTGCAACGTGGCGAGGTCCATATCGACAAGTACGCGATTGTCGAGCTTACGCTTGCCGGCAATCCACACGTCGCTGACCTGCTGGCGCCCGGTCGCATACACGAGCTGCGAGGCGACGTGATAAATCGGCTGGGTTTCGATCGCATCGAGACGCACCGCGGTCAAATCCGCTTGCTTACCGGGCACGATCGAGCCGATGCGGTCAGCCAGACCCATCGCGCGCGCGCCGTTGAGCGTCACCGCCTGCAGCGCGAAAGCCGCATCGAACGCACTCGCATCGTTGGCGACCGCCTTGGCGAGCATCGCTGCCGTGCGCATTTCGCCGAACATGTCCAGATCGTTGTTGCTCGCCGCGCCGTCGGTGCCGATGGCCAGATTGACGCCCGCGCGTCGCACCTTTTCCGCCTGACAGAAACCGCTGGCGAGCTTCAGGTTGGATTCCGGGCAGTGCACGACCGACGCACCGGCCTCGGCGAGCTGCGCGATCTCGCCATCGGTCAGCTGGGTCATGTGGATCGCGATCAGGTGATCATTGACCAGGCCCAGCGCGTGCATGCGCGCGATCGCGCGCATGCCGTGGTCGCGCTTGGAATCTTCCACTTCCTGCGCGGTCTCGTGCAGATGCAGGTGCACCGGCAGATCGAGCTGATCGCTCATCAAGCGGATGCGCTCGAACGACTCGTTCGAGACGGTGTACGGCGCGTGCGGCGCGAGCGTTGTCGTCACGAGCGATTCGCTGCGCAATGCGTCATGCACGGCGAGGTTCTTGTCGAAATACTCGTCGCGGCTCTGCGCCCAGGCGGTCGGGAATTCGATGAACGGCAACCCCACCACCGCGCGAAAGCCGTGCTTCAAATACGTCGCCGCCTGTGCATCGGGGAACAGATAGTTTTCGTTGCAGCAGGTGGTGCCGCCGCGCAGCATCTCGGCGATGGCCAGCTCGATGCCGTCGCGCACGAATTCCGGCCCCATCACGCGGCCCTCGGCCGGCCAGATGTGCTCATTGAGCCAGGTCATCAGCGGCAGATCGTCAGCGAGGCCGCGCATCAGCACCATCGGATTGTGCGTGTGCGCGTTGACAAGCCCGGGGATCAGCGCGTGCTCGGTCAGCTCGACGCGTGGCACATTGCGATATTTTTCGCGTGCTGCGGCGATCGGCAATATTTCGGCGATCGTGTCGCCAGCCAGTGCCACGGCGTGGCGATCGAGCACGACCCCGTGCGGTTCGACGGGGATGACCCAGCGCGCTTCGAGAATTTGATCGACGTTCATCATGTCCGTAGAAGCGCGATTCATCGCGCGCGCTGCGTTTTTCCGAAAAGCGGGCGCGATCGCATCAGTGCTTTCGCGCGAGGCGCACGAAAGCCGCGCCCCTGAGATGTTACTTGACGCGGCCGACGTATTCGCCGGTGCGCGTATCGACGCGGATCACCTCGCCGTTCGGCACGAACAACGGCACGCGCACGGTCGCACCCGTTTCGAGTTTGGCCGGCTTGCCGCCCGAGCCCGCCGTGTCACCCTTCACGCCCGGATCGGTTTCGACGATCTGCAGTTCGACGAAGTTCGGCGGCGACACGGTCAGCGGCGCGCCGTTCCACAGCGTGACGATGCAAACCTCGTTGCCCTTGAGCCATTTTTCCGCGTCGACCATCGCCGACTTGTCGGCGGCGATCTGCTCGTGCGTGTCCGGGTGCATGAAATGCCAGAACTCGCCATCGCTGTAGAGATATTCCATGTCCTGATCGAGCACGTCGGCCGGTTCGAGCGAATCGGTCGACTTCATCGTCAGCTCGACCACGCGGCCGGTCTTGATGTTGCGATATTTCACGCGCGTGAACGCCTGGCCCTTGCCCGGCTTCACGTATTCGGTGTCGACGATCGAGCACGGATAGCCGTCCACGATGATCTTCATGCCGTTTTTGACGTCGTTCATGCCATAGCTGGCCATTTTCTAAGCTCCGTTATGCAGCGAGCCGCGGTCGATTGCGGCTAAAATTGAAGGGTATGGGAAAATTTGAAGCCGCAATTGTAACCGGGAACACGCTGGCTGCGCATGCATTCCGGGACTCGGGACCTGGGATCCGGAACCGGGAAACCGCCGACTGGCGCCGTTTGTGGCGTGAAGCCGTCACCGACCCGCGCGAATTGCTGGCGATGCTGGATTTGACCCACCTCGCCGATCGCATCCTGCCGCGCCTCGACACGGGTTTCGCCCTGCGTGTGCCGCGCGGTTTCGTTGCGCGCATGCGCCGCGGCGACGCCGCCGATCCGTTGTTGCTGCAGGTGCTGCCGCAGGCGGCGGAGCTCGACGACGTGGCGGGTTTTGGGCTCGACGCGGTCGGCGACCTGAATTCGCGCACGGCGAAGGGCGTGCTGCACAAATACCGCGGCCGCGCGCTGCTGATCGCGACCGGCTCCTGCGCGGTGAACTGCCGCTATTGTTTCCGCCGCCACTTCCCCTACGCCGAGGAAACCGCCGCAGCAAACCGCTGGCACGAGGCGATCGAGCATCTCGCCGACGATGCGTCGATCGACGAGGTGATTCTTTCGGGCGGCGATCCGCTGTCGCTGTCGACCGCGAAACTGGCCGAGCTGACCGCGGCGCTCGCGTCGGTCCCGCACATCCGCCGTCTGCGCATCCACACGCGCCTGCCGGTCGTGTTGCCGGAGCGCGTCGACGCGGATCTCGCTGCCTGGCTGCGCGGCCTGCCCTGGCCGATCGCAATCGTGCTGCATGCCAACCACGCCAACGAACTCGACGCCGGCGTCGCCGACGCCTCTGCGCGGCTGCGCGCGGCCGGCGCGAACCTGCTCAACCAGAGCGTGCTGCTGCGCGGGATCAACGACGACGTGGACATGCTGGCCCGCCTGTCCGAGCGTTTGTTCGATTGCGGCGTCGTGCCGTACTACCTGCATCAGCTCGACCGCGTCGCCGGCACCGCGCACTTTGCCGTCAACGACGACGAGGCAGGTGCGTTGATCGACAGGCTGCGCGAGCGGCTGGCCGGCTATCTCGTTCCGCGTTTGGTCCGCGAGATACCTGGAGAAACTAGCAAAACGCCGCTATAACGCTAGCGTCCAGCGAGCGAATCAAGTAAAACGCCAATTTCCCCACTATTACGGACGGGCGCTTCATCGCCGCCATGAGCAAAACCACGGACGTGATTAAGTTGCTGCTGGTCGAAGACTCGGTCGAAGACGCCGAACATCTGACCAGTACCCTGCGCAACGCCGGCATCGCCGTGCGCGCAACCCAGGTGCGCAACTCCGATGAGCTCGAAGCGCAGCTGCAGGCGCAAACGCCGGACTTGATCCTGTCCGGTTCCGCCGTCGAGCTCAGCGAGGTCGTGCAGGCCGCGGGCCGCGGCGGCAAGGACATCGCCATCATCGCGGTCCTGCCCGAATTGTCCGGCGATACGTTGACGGAAGCCTTCCGCCAGGGCGTCACCGCCGCGGCGACACGCGAACACGGCGAATTGTTCGTCACCATAATCCAGCGCGAGTTCGCTAGCCTCAATCAGCGCCGCAGCGCGCGTCGGCTGGAAGCGAGCCTTGCCGAATCCGAGCGCCGCTGCGATTCGCTGCTCGAATCCGCGCGCGATCCGATTGCCTACGTCCACGAGGGCGCGCACGTGCGCGCGAACCACGCGTGGCTCGAAGCCTTCAGCTATGCCGATTTCGAAGATCTGCAGGGCGCGTCGATTCTCGATCTCATCGCGCCCGAAGCCACGGGCGAATTTAAAACGCTGCTGAAGAATCTTTCGCGCGGCGAGAAACCGCCCGCGAACCTGCCGATCAAGGTCCGCCGCGCCGACGGCTCGACGTTCGACACGGTGATGGAGTTCGCCCCGGCCAGCGTCGGCGGCGAGCCCTGCCAACAGATCGTGCTGCGCGCGCCGATGGCCAATCCCGAGTTGGCGCGCCAGATCGACACGCTGCGCACGAAGGACCTCGTCACCGATCTGTACAACCGCCAGCACGGCCTGGCCGAACTCGACCGCATGGTCGCCGCGGCAGCCGGCGGCGCGCCGAACCAGATTCTGCTGCTGATCGAAGCCGACAATTTCCGCGACCATCTCGACCAGATCGGCCTCGGCAATAGTGACTTGCTTCTCGGCGACATGGCCAACCTGCTGCGCCGGAATCTCGAATCGATCGAACACACCGCGTTCCGTTTCGGCGACCAAACCTTTGGCGTGCTGAGCCCGACGCTGGCGATCGGTGCCGCCAACGAACTGGCGCAGAAGCTGTGCAGCGCATTTTCCGAGCACGATTTCGAAATCGGCAAGCAGACCATCAGCCTGTTCGTCTCCATTTCCGGCGTGTTGATCGGTGAAAAGAACGCCAACGCCCCGGCCGTACTGAGCCAGATCGGCGCCGGCCTGCGCGAGCTGCAGCAGCGCGGGGGCAATCAGGTCGCGATCTACGATCCGGGCTTGCGCGACGCGGCCCTCCTCGCCGAGGCGCAGCAATTGCGCGAGCGTATCGGCGAGGCGATCAAGCACAACCGCTTTGCGCTCTACAGCCAGCCCGTCGTCAATCTGCACGGCGTCGAAGGTGAGTTCTACGAAATCCTCACCCGCCTCG
>Ga0070685_10001497_pt1 | contig 12311 bp, 8 predicted proteins | sample KBSS13LmetaG_FD_65651 | JGI IMG/M metagenome (GOLD analysis project Ga0070685, IMG submission 65651) | Switchgrass rhizosphere microbial communities from Kellogg Biological Station, Michigan, USA - KBS S1-3L metaG | ecosystem: Host-associated > Plants > Roots > Rhizosphere ...
CACCGTCGCGAGATCGAGCTCGACCCCCTGGAGCTGAGCGGCGGTCGAGCGGCGGGCCTCCGCGACCGAGCCCTGGAGCTGCGCGAGCTGGATTTTGGCTTTCTTCGCCTCCACCTCGGAGGCCCTGAAAGTAGCCTCCGAGACAAGGCCGTCGGCGCGCAGCTTGCGGTTCTGCTCAGCGCGATAGGCGAGCGCCTCGACGTCGAGCTTCTGGGCCTCGATCTGGCCGCGCAGATCGTTGAGGCTGCGCTCCAGGCTGATCCGGAGCTGCTGCTGCTCGTTGGCCTTCCGGGCGAGCTGATCCTCGATCTTGCCGAGGTCGAGCCGGGCGGTGGACGTATCGAGCGCGAGGATCGGGTCACCCGCCTTCACCAGATCGCCCGGCCGCTTGAGCACCTTCTCGACGCGAGCCTCGACGGGACTGGAGATCACCCCCTCGAACGCCGGCACCACCGTCCCCGAAGCCTCGATGATCCCCTCGACCGGCCCGCGGTCCACCGTTCCCATCCGCACCTGCTCCCGCGCCACGGACGGCCGCAGCCAACCCGGCAGCAGGATCAGCACCACCACGCAGAGCGCCAACGCCCCGCCCCCCACAGCCGCCCGGCGCCCCAGGCGGCGATATCTGTAACTGGCATCCAGCTCACGGTCCATGGTCATAGCTCCCTCTCGGTCGTCGACCGGTAAGGGCAAGCGGTGTGCCAGAGGCTAAGTTGTTGATGTGGCTGGGATTGAGGCTAAATTGAGGGAGTTGGGATCGTCCGGGGGTGGACGGGGGTGTTCGGAAATGAACGGTGGGCCAGAGGCTCAGCCCCAAGCGAGGCGTTGTACCATCCCAAGCGACATGACATCGGGTGGGAAACGCCGTCATGCCCAAACACGCAACAGCCAAGATCCGATCGAGGGATATGAAGTTGAAAAAACAAGAACCAATTTCGGTCCAAGAAATGAAGCAGCGCAAACAATTGGCCTCGGCGCGCTTCGCTCTTTGATGGATCGTCCCATGACGGACGCTGAGAAGAAATTCTGGAGGAAGTTCGACGCCGAGTTCAAGAAGTACGGTCAAGAAGTACGGCGGTGAACTGTGACTTGCAACGAAATTCTCTCTGACGTTCATGCACTCCAAGAAGAGTTGCTGGACCTCGAACGCAAATATGGGGTACGCTCTGAGACTTTCTATGCCGCTTACATGAGTGGCGAAGAGGCGGAGAATCATACGTGGGTACTGGACTTCAGCGAATGGGCAAGCATCTACCGGGCTTGGCTGACCCGCTTGGCAGAGTACCGGGATGAAATTCAACAGGTGCAGGGCGGCTCTTCCACCCTGAAGGGGCTGATTCATGATCCCAAGGACCAGAGCGGCCTCGCTTGAGCTACGTTCGCAAAATCCGAACCGGGTTCCAGACAACGGCAAGACTGAACTGGCCAAATGCTCACAATCCTCTCGGTCGGCATCGTATCGCCCTACGAACACCATCTATTCCCAAATAGAAACTGACCATTAAACATCACCGGATCAGAAATAGAAATGGCTACACTAAACCGCATTGAGACCGTAACAACAAGCGTTCGCCCAATCCGAAAGTTTTTTATTCTGGACGACCATGACATCCCAATGTTCCGACGCCTTATTCGACTAACCTCAGGAGAGATCGCAGGAATAACAAATTTGATCCTACCCTACGGCCCAGAACTATTCGAAGAAAACGCCACTCAACTTGTTGCCCGGCACAATCCAGACATCATCGTGAACTACTCAGAAGGAGAAACAACTTCCATAGAGAAGCATTTCAGGAGTAACACATTTTCGTCGCCGGACCTAGACGAGGTTAGACGCCTCGCTTCTACGCCTATCAGAATTTGGGACAACCTCCCCTCGATATCCAGTCGAGCTCTACAAGAAAAAGGCCCCGAAATATATTCGGTCATCGCAGATGAAGCGACCGAGCCAGACATGTTCACATCTCTACATTTCGGGGTCATTTCGCGTGACTTCCAAGAATCGGTGAAGAGCAGCATCTTTCGACACGTAAATTTCTCAAATATCAACTCAGAGGACATAGCTAGATATATTCACGACCATGACCACAACCTAATATACCTCACATTAGGCCTGTCCATGAGCCAAGGCGGCGACTGGAGCATTTACGACAAGAACTACAACCCCCATAATTTTTTCGACAGAAAGCCCACTATAATTATCGGAGCTTTAAGCAACTTAAGAAGTATGCTATATTTCTGGAATTCGCGAGCTACTTACCCATTCAACGAGACTATCTGGATACCTAGAGAGTTAATCGGAACACTGCAATTTGACTGGCACAAATATACTCATGTCGTGCTAGCTACTCCCGAGGCCGCAGAGGACCCCCTCGTTAAAGATATAATCGTAGGCAAACGCATCATTGATGGAACTCACTATCATTTTCCAGGCCACACGGATCACTGGATCTCCTTTGAGCACACGGCATCTGCTTTCGCAGCGAATGGCCAGATCAAAATCGATCACCCCAGCGCTAAACTGTTCTCTAGGAGCGGGAGAAATATTGATGTCGCCCTGGATATCCAGGGGCCTGAAGAAATGCTGTCCCCACCGAGCGCAGCCGTGGGAGGATTATTCACCTCAACAGACACGTTCAACCCGCTTGGATTTTCTAGAGTAGGACTTAAGGGACTCGCATTGCGAATCCGCCAGTTTGTATTTTTTCGCGACACCCCGCTGCACGAAACCATCCAACTACCAGATGACTTCTCCGTTATAGAAGCATTATTTCAAGAGCAAGGATTTTCAATCCAACGCGCCAAGAGCAGTGCAACAGTAGAACAACTCAGGAAGCTACTTGGAGGATACAGTGAAGCCAAAATACTGGCATCAGAAATGGCCATCTCTCTAGTACATCTACTCGCACCCAAGCGCACCAAGAGGATAGTACGCGAGATAAAGGAAGCCGGAGTGGATTTTGGCGAGCAGGTCAACCAAAGTATCGCGCAGCATCTCGCAACAATTCCTACCCTCCGCCAAGCCATAACTCTAACAGTTACCCAGCTAGAAGGAATGCTTCGCATAAAAAGAGAAGATAAAAAAGAATTCCACGAAATCCTTCAGTGCCTATACAACAAAAACATGCTACTGCGCGGCAAGAGTCCGCAATGCTTTTATTGCAAAACAACCCTTTGGTACACCCTTGAATCTCTCTCAAGGCCTCTTATCTGTTATTGCTGTGATTCGCCCATAACGTTACCGGTGGCACCGAACATCGAGGCCGACGATTCATACCGACTGAACGAACTCCTCACTCAAGCGGTAGACCAGGGAGTACTGGCCGTTTTACTCACAATGAGAGTGCTTTGGGATCAACGGTTCTTCGGCAAGCGTCTATTTGCATCAATTGAGACTCGCGCAAAAAGCTCTGCTGACAATCTCGCCGAAATAGACATTGTCTTCACGCTAGGGAGCGATTTCGGTCTCTGTGAAGTCAAGACTGAGCAAGACTTCGACCTGGATCAGAGCGATAAGCTAATCGATTTAGCAGAAACGGCCAGGGCCAACGTTGTTATATTCAGCACCTTGAAGGAAAAAACATCGGAGACGGTGGTACAACTCAAGGAGCATCTTGAGAACCGCAAACCGAGACTTCCTATCCTGATACTTACGCGCGACACACTTATCTCTTCTGAAGTGCTCCCTCTCAGTGAATTCTATAGAGCTGCCTATCTACGTGACGAAGGCCGGTCAATCTTTGTCCTTTGACTAAAAATCCGAAGGCAAAGGGCTCATCCTCTCGCTCCAACCTCCACGGATCTGCGCGCGGAGATTCCCGACCGCCGAGCAACAGGTTGCAACGAACAAAGGAGAAGCCTCACAAAGAACTACGCATCCTTGCTCGTCGTATAAAGGGGATTCCTCGGAGGTCGGCGTCCGGCCGCCGAGCACTCTCCTCGTGCCGAGGTAACAGCCGGCACTGGAGGTCAAGGGTCAACACGGGGTTACGCTCCGGGTGTATCCACGCTCTCCTTCACCGTCTTTACGCTATCCCATCTCCCGGTCCGGCGACTCCCCAGCTCCTGAGCATGTGCGGCATCTTCGGCTTCACCGGACCGCCGGACCCGCGATGCCTGGCCGTGCTGCGCGAGGCCATTCGCCACCGCGGTCCGGACGGCGAGGGGGAGATCGTCACTCCGTCGCTCTCCATGGGCTGCGGCGTCCGGGCCTGGAGCTGGCGCTCACGACGGCGGACTTCGACAACCCACGGTTTCCCGGCGGCATCGCGGAGACGACCAGCGGCTCCACCGGCCGGGGCATTCCGGTGCGCTACAACTGGCCGTTCCTCGCCGCCGAAACCGCCGAGGAGCTCCTGCTGCTCGCTAGCCACGGCCTGCAAGACGCACCCCTCGCCTTCTGGATGCCGGGACCGCCGGGGATCGCCGGCCTGCACAACCTCCTCGCGCACGCCAAGCTGGGAAGGCCGCCCGAGCGCTGGTTCTCGACCAGCCCGGCGCCGCGGAGAGACGAGGGGCTGGCCTTCTGGGTGGACCGCGGCTGGCGCGCCGCCCGCCGGCTCTTCCCCCGCCTCGGCCCGGCGCCGGAGTGGGTGCCGGCGGAGCGCGCGGACGAGGTCGCCGGATGGCTCGCGTGCTCGCCACGGCCGGCCGTGTTGAAGTGCTTCGCGAGTTCCGCCCTGCGCGTGGCCGGCGCGGCGACCGCCGCCGGCCTAGATCTCTCACGCCATGTCATCTTCGCCGGCGGCGAGCCGCTGACCGAAGAGCGCCGCCACTTCCTGGCGCGCGCCGGCCTCCGCGTCTACGCGCGCTACGCCGCCACCGAGACCGGTTTCATCGCCGGCGCCTGCCCGTTCGGCGAGGACGGCGGCGAGATGCACCTCTATGCCGACCCCTTCGCGCTCATCGGTCCGGAGCCCGGCGGACCGGCGGCGCCGCTCGCCTTCACCACGCTTTCGCTCGCCGCGCCGAAGGTGCTGCTCAACGTCGAGCTCGGCGATCACGGACGGCTCCGGCGGCGCTCCTGCGACTGCGCGCTCGGCCGCGCCGGGCTCTCCTGGCACGTCCGCGACGTGCACAGCCCCACCAAGCTCGCCCTGGAATGGGTCAAGCTCGGGGAGCTCGACTTCGCGCGGCTGGTCGAGGAGGCGGCGCGGGACCTCGGGGGCAATCCGGACGAGCTCCAGATCTGGATCGGGACCGGTGCCGGTGGCGCTTCCCGGATCACCCTTGTGCTGGCACCGGGCGCGGCGGTCGATCCGGCGGCGCTGGAACGACGTCTGCGCGAGCGCCTGCCGAGCCTCTCCGGCGGCGCCTTGGCCGCCAAGCTCTGGTTCGACAGCGGAGCCCTCGCCGTCGAGCGCCGCCCCTTGCGCCTCGGGCCGGGCCAGAAGATGCGGCGCATCGACGCGCCGCTTGATCGACGGGAGGGGGCCTCAGCTCACGCCCGTTCCGGAATCATCCACAGCGTGGCGTGGTATCATTCCCAAGCGACGTGACATCAGAGAGGGAAACGCCGTCATGCCTAAACACGCGACAGCCAGGATCGAGGACGTGGAGCTGAAGATTCAGGAACCCCCTTCGGCGGAGGAGATGGAGCAGCGCAAACAATTGGCTTCGGCGCTCCGCTCTTTGATGGATCGTCCCATGACGGATGCCGAGAAGGAATTCTGGCGGGAGTTCGACGCCGATCTAGAGAAAGATCGACCGAAGTTTCGCTGAGATATGCCTCGCCCACTTCTCTTGGACAGCAATGTCCTCTCGAAAGTCGTGCGCCCGTCCCTGGAAGAGCACAAGCCGGCGACCACAATGATTCAGCGGCTTTTTGAAGACCGTCGCTTCGAGGTTTTCGTACCCGAAATCGTCGATTACGAGGTCCGCCGGAAGCTTCTGCACATCGGCAGTCGTCCGCACCAGGGAAGGAAATGGGCTCGAGAGGCGCTTATCTACCTGGATCAAATGATCGCGGTAGGTTATATGCCCCTCACGACCGATGACATGAGAATGGCGGCATCTCTGTGGGCTCAGACGCGTTCCGAAGGCCAATCGAGAGGGCCTGAGGAGAGCCTCGACATCGATATCATTCTCGCGGCTCAGGCGCGGCTGGCGGGCGCGCAGATCATCACGCTGAACGAAAGACACTTCCGGGGCGTCGCCGATCTTTTTGACTGGCGATCCTTCCAGCCCTGACAGAGCGGCTCCAAGCGAGGAACTTTCCTGATATCGAGGAGGACCGGCGATCTCCGGTCCTCCTACTCCTCCCCCCCTCACGCCCGTTCCGGAATCATCCACATCCCGCCCTTGGCGCGCAGCGAGGTGCCGATCTTGGGGTCGACGAAGAACCCTGGCGCGAGGCGCGGACGGTAGCGTTGCGCCACCATGGCGAGGATGAGCTGCATCTCCATCATCGCGAGGTGGCGGCCGATGCACATCCTCGGGCCCGTGCCGAAGGGGAGGTAGGAGTGGCGCGGCCGGGCGGCGATGGCCTCGGGCTCGAAACGCTCCGGATGGAAAGCCTCGGGGATCGTCCAGATGTCCGGGTGCCGGTGGGTGGCGTACGGGCAGAGCAGGATCTGGGCGCCGGCCGGGATGTGATAGCCGCCGATCTCGTCGTCGCCGCGGGCGGTGCGGTTGAGGAACCAGAAGGGGGGGTAGAGGCGCATCGATTCCTGCGCGACCTGCGAGGTATAGGTGAGACGGTTCAATTCCTCGAAGGTCGGCGTCCGGCCGCCGAGCACCGCCGCCACCTCCTCGCGCAGGGTTTCGTCTACGGCGGGGTGCTCGTCGAGCAGATGCCAGGTCCAGGTCAGGGAATCGGCCGTGGCCTCGTAGCCGCCGAACAGGGTGACCATCACCTCGTCCCGGATCTCCAGGTCGGTCATCCCCTCCCCCGTCTCCTCGTCCCGCGCCGCCAGCAGCATGCCGAGCAGGTCGTCCACGTCCTGGCCGTTCTGCCGGCGCTCGCCGATGATCCGATAGACCATCTCGTCGAGCGTCGCGACCGCCTCCCGGGTGACCTTCTGGTGAGGCAGCGGGAACTTCTCCGGCAGGAAGTAGGTGGCCATCCGCAGGGTGATCTGTTCCAGCGCCGTGCTGAAGCAGTGCGCCATCACCTCCAGCTCCCGGGCGTCGATGCTCAGGCTGAACATGGTCTTGACGATGATCCCCAGAGTCAGGGCCATCATCTCCTGGCTGATGTCGAACGGCTCGCCGGCGTCGCTCACGGCGTCCCAGCCGGCCAGCCGTTTCTCGACGACGTCGGTCATCACGGGCACCAGGGAGGCGATCCGGCGATGGGCGAACGCCGGCTGGATCAGACGCCGCTGCCGCCGCCAGCTCTCCCCTTCGTTGACCACCAGCCCGTTGCCGAACAGGAATCGGGTACGCTCAAAGACGTCGCCCTTCCAATAATTGTCATGGTTCTCCACCAGCACATGATGGTTGTGCTCGGGGAGCGTCACCAGATAGACCGTTCCAAATCCCAGATCGAGGCAGACCAGGTCGTTGTGCTCGAGCATCATCCGGGTACAGAACCGGACCGGATTGGCCATCATGCTGGGCAGAGCCCCCACCAGCGGATATTCGTGAGGGTGCGGAGGCAGGCCGCCGCCCGGATGGTCCGGATGATCCGGGACCAGTTTCTCAACCTTGATCTTCATCTCAACCCTCCAGAGATCCCTGATAATTCATGTAACTTCAACTTCTGAATGGACGTTTTCGCAATCGCCGTGCCACTCGGCGCGCCGGAGAACGATAGAGGACCCGAGGGGCTCTGCATAGGCCAAAAAGAGCCGGCGGCTCGTAAAATCCTGTTTCTGACACTCCCCCAAAAAGTGTCAGGATGGACTGACACAGTTTAGTAAGCATCGAGGGGCGCCCGGGCCTGTCTCTACGCCGGCAATCATCGTTGGTTTCACGATCCCCCAATGTTATTCTCTTCCCGCCGAACAATCGACAGGTTTGCGCACGATGCCCGCGGGAACGGTCTCCGCCCGGGCTTTCGGTTCGTCGCGCGATGGAGGCAAGAACGATGCGGTCCAGACGGGCTTTGTGGTCTCTGATCCTTCCGGTCACGGCCTTTGCCGTGGCGCTCGCCGTTCTGCCTCCGGCGCCTCCGGTGCGAGCCTCTCAGCAGGAGCGCCCCTTCGCGCCGGTCCCGATCAACTGCGCGGCTCCCTTGCCGCTGCCCAGCGAGCTCCTGTTCGAGAAGTCGGAGTACGAGCGCATTCTCGGGCGATTCCTCAAGGCGAGGTGCTACGAAACCCTGCACTGGCGCCACGACGCGCAGATCCGGCCCACCGGCCCCACGGTGGCCGCGCTCAGCGCCACGGATCCCCATGTGCCGAAATGGGCCACCACCACCCTGGGCACCCATTCCACGGTCGTCGTCCACTACTCGCCGGACGTCTACCGCTGGATGTGCGAACGGGACGCGGCGCACGAGCGTAAGTTCGTCGCGGAGTGCCGCAAGACCTGCCCGACCTGCCGGCTCGACCTCGGCCAGCCCGTGCGGCCGATCGCCGACGGCTCCATGATCCTCAAGCTGATGTACGGCAACACCACGGCGCAACGCCTCCAGGATCCGGCCATCCCCAAGGAGGAGCCGAGCATCATCGCCTTGATGGTGCGCGACAGCCAGGGCGGCAAGGACGGCTGGTACTGGGGCTCCTGGGACCCGCAGGCGACCGAGGCCTCGCAGCTCGACTGGCCGCCGCCGGCCAACCTCCCCTATCCGTGGATGGGCTTCGGCTATTACTGCGTCAACTGCCACGCTTCGGCGAAGGATGAATTCACCTTCTCCACGCTCAACAACGTCCTCGGCGATCCCGACACGTTCGTAAAGTTTTATTACCAGGACCAGCCGCCCATCCTCGGAGCCGCCGGCGAATCGCAGCCGGCCGTGGAGACGATCTCCGCCCACGAGCGGTTCGAGACGCTGCAGGATCTCCAATCGAAAATCGAGAGCTCCGGCCCGGCGTGGAACAAGGTTCGGTGGCCGAACCCGGCGGTGAACCGGGTCAGCCAGCCGCTCACCGAGTACTCGTCCGAATTCCTGAAGACGTTCGGCGCCAGGATCATCGTGCCGCCCGGCCCGAAGGAGATCACCGATCTTTACATGCCGCCGGAGATCTACGATCACGTTTTCTCCGGAGCGGACGGGCCGCCCCAGTTCCTCACCTCGGACCAGTGCGTCGGGTGCCACGCCGCGGGCTCGACCGGCCTGCATTTCGACATGACGCTCCAGCAGGCGGGCCAGGCCGCGTTCACCAATCTCCTGAACCTCGCCCCCTACGGCGAGTGGCGGGGCTCGCCCATGGGCCTCGCGGGGCGCGATCCGATCTTCTTCTCGCAGCTCGAGACGGAGCAGACCGCCCACCCCGCGCTCGCCAAGCTCGTTCCGGACCTCTGCCTCCACTGCCACGGCGTCATGGGGCAGCGGCAGTTCTGCCTCGATCAGTTCAAGAATGATCCAAAGAAGGGCAACGCGGTCTGCAACAACACGGATCTGCTGGGGCTCGATCGGAACTCGCAGCCTATCGTGCCGCGGATGCTCTTCTCCCGCGAGCAGGTGAAGGCGATCCCTTTCCAGGCCAGGACGGAGCAACAGAAGAAAGACGCGAAGTACGGCGGCCTCGCCCGCGACGGCGTTTCGTGCACCACCTGCCATCACATCGAGATCGACGAGAAGGCGCCGATCGGCAACACCTTTACCGGCGATTTCAAGGCCGGGGCGGCGGACGCGATCCACGGCCCGTTCGCGGAGCCGCGGCAGGTGCCGATGGATCATTCACTGGGAGCGAAACCGATCGAATATCCGCTGGTCCGCTCGTCCAAGATCTGCGGCAGTTGCCACAGCGTGGTGCTGCCGGTGTTCGACGGCGACAAGCCCTGGGTGCGGCCCGGAACCCAGAAAGCGGGAATCAAAAAGCCCGAGATCATCATCGAGCAGGCCACCTACCCCGAATGGGTGTTCAGCGACTTCCGGGACGGCGGCCCAACTCCCCAGTCCTGCCAGAACTGCCACATGGCCGCCAGCTATCCGGGCCTGGCCGGAAAGCTGACCAGCAAGATCGCCTCGATCCAGGAGGCGAGCAACATGCCGCAGACGGAGAACCGGCAGCCGCAGTCGGAGATCGATCTCGAGCCCCGCTCGCCTTTCGGCCGCCACACGCTGGTGGGCCTCAACGTCTTCTTCAATCAGTTCGCCCAGCAGTTCCCGGACATCCTCGGCATCCGCATCCAGGACCCGATGCTGGGCGGCAGGGGCGTGGCGCCGCTGGCGACGACCTTCAACTCGATGATCCAGCAGGCGGACGCCGGCACGGCACGGGTGTCGGTCACCCGGGTGGAGACGGCGAAGGACCGGCTGGTGGCGGAGGTGAAGGTGGAGAATCTGGCGGGGCACAAGTTCCCGTCGGGCGTGGGTTTCCGCCGCGCGTTCCTGACTTTCGAGGTGCTGGACGCCAACGGCGGCGATCTCTGGGTCTCCGGCCGGACGAGCCCTACGGGCGTGCTGATCGGCCCCGACGGCAAGCCGATCGTCGGCGAGTTCATGTGGAAGAACGAGTGCCGGCCGAAGACGGCGGCGGAGCAGACCTTCCAGCCGCACTACCAGACCGTGACCCGCCAGGATCAGGCGCAGATCTACCAGGAGCTGATCCGGGATCCTCGCGGCAGGCTCACGACGAGCTTTCTGTCGCTGGCCAACGTGGTGAAGGACAACCGCCTGCTCCCGCGCGGCTGGACGCCCAGCGTGGAATTGGCGCGGCGCGAGGGGCTGGGGAGCGCCAAGCTCTCCGTCGAGGCGCTGACGCGGCGGGTGCTGCCCGACCTGCCGGACGGCCACGGCGGCGAGGTCCACGACCCCTGGTACGAGCCGAAGTCGAAGGGCGGCCTGGGAGGGGGCGGCGACGCGCTCACCTATGCCATCCCGCTGGCCGACATCCAGGGCACGCCGGCGAGCGTGCGGGTGACGCTCTACTACCAAGCCATTCCGCCGTCCTATCTCCAGGACCGCTTCTGCTCGACTCCTGCCCTGCCGGACACCGCGCGCCTGTTCTTCGTGGCCGGCCATACCAGCCTCGACGGCACGCGGGCCGAGGGGTGGAAGCTGCAGGTGGTGTCGAGCGGGGCGGTGGCTCTCAAGACCGGCGTTGCCCGTTGGAGCGACCCGCCCTCCGAATCCTCACCCTCGGTCCCTCTCCACGAAGTGGAGAGGGAGGGCGCGAGATCGAGAAGTAGAAGGTTCTAGAAGGTTGATTTCCCCCTCTCCACCCCGTGGAGAGGGGGCCAGGGGGTGAGGATTCGAAGCGGCAGACGTTCGATATACTCGCCCGCCTCATGAAGCGCCTTAGCCCCTTCCTCCTCCTCGCTCTCCTCTCCCCCGCGATCGCCCAGGCCGAGGTCAAGGGCCCGTTCGGCGCGGCGCTCGACCGCTATCTGAAGGAGCTCGCCGGCTTCGGCTACTCGGGCTCGGTCCTGGTGGCGCAGAAGGGGGAGGTGGTCCTCGACCAGGGTTACGGCCTGGCCGACCGCGCCCACGGCACCCCGTTCACCGCCGACACGCTGTTCGACATCGCCTCGATCAGCAAGCCGTTCACGGCGGCGGCGGTGCTCCGGCTGGAGATGAAGGGCAAGCTCAAGGTGGAAGACAAGATCTCCCGCTTCTTCCCCGACGCGCCGCCCGACAAGGCGGGGATCACCCTGCACCAGTTGCTGACCCATACGGCCGGCTTCCCCGAGACGATCGGCCCGGAGTACGAGCCTCTGGCGCGCAAGGATTTCCTGCGGCGGATCTTCGCCACCCCTCTGGTCCATCCGCCGGGCGAGCGCTTCCTCTATTCCAACGCCGGCTACAGCCTGCTCGCGGCGGTGGTGGAGGCCGTCTCCGGCCGGCCGTTCGGCGAGGTGCTGCGCGCCGAGGTGTTCCTGCCGGCCGGCATGCGCCATACCGGCTTCCTGCCCGACGCCGCCGACCGCGCGCGCCTCGCCCACGGCTACACGGGGGACGGCGACTGGGGCACCTCGCTCGACCACCCGCATGCGCCCGACGGCCCGTGGTGGAACCTGCGCGGCAACGGCGGCATTCTCACCACCACGGGGGATTTCTATCGCTGGCACGTGGCCCTGCAGGGGGACGCGGTGCTGTCGAAACCCGAGCGCGAGAAGTACCAGAGCCCGAAGGTTCCGGAAACGCGCGGCGAGTTCCCGAAATATGCCTATGGCTGGTCGGTTTCCAGGAGCCCTTCCGGCACCCGGAAGCTCTCGCACGTGGGCGGCAACGGGGTGTTCCAGACCGACTACCGCCGCTA
>Ga0070685_10001501_pt1 | contig 12294 bp, 10 predicted proteins | sample KBSS13LmetaG_FD_65651 | JGI IMG/M metagenome (GOLD analysis project Ga0070685, IMG submission 65651) | Switchgrass rhizosphere microbial communities from Kellogg Biological Station, Michigan, USA - KBS S1-3L metaG | ecosystem: Host-associated > Plants > Roots > Rhizosphere ...
GATCGGTGTCGTGCCGGATCAGCATCGCTGCACCGACCACCGAGCCCGCGGTCGAATTCGGCTCTATCCACGATGCGTAGGCACCGCTGCGGAATACAGCGGTGTCGATAAGAATCAGGGTGAGTGCAATAGCCGCGACCAGCTTCAGCAGCGCGGAAAGGCGATAAAACATTGGCTGATTCTCGCATACGCGTGAGACGACTTCTAGCTGACCACGCCGGATCGCGAGACGAGCTATCAGCTTTCCGCCCGCTGCAACACCCAATTTGCCCGATATGGTCCATCTCTTTGCTCGCACCGCGAATTGTGATGTCGAGGTGACCTTCCCGGAGATGTGGCATGGCTCTGAACCTTCCGCAATCGATCACATTCAAAGTGCTCGGCATTGGCTTTCTCGCACTGCTGATGCTGATTCCGCTCGTCCAGGTGCAGGAATTGATCAGCGAACGCAGCGGTATGCGTGCGCAGGCGCTGGCCGATATTTCGCAGCGCTGGGGCGCGGCCCAGCACATCGGCGGGCCTGTGATTGCGATTCCTAAAAGAGTGCGCGTGCAGACCTCGAACGGTTGGATCACGCAGAATTTCACGGAGATTCTGTTGGCCGATCGGCTGGACGTCGGTGGCACACTAGCACCGGAAATCCGGCGATACGGTATCTACTCGACGCCGGTCTATCTGGCCGAATTGAAGATTTCGGGGCGATTTCTCGCGCGCGATCTGCGCGCACTCCAGGGGCGTGAAGATGCTACGGGCGAGACGCGCGAAACGACGTATCTGTTCGATCAGGCGGAGTTGCGTCTGCCGATTGCCGACGTGCGTGGCATCCGCCGTATTTCGGCACTCAAGTTGGACGGAGCAGAGCACGCGTTCGGCCCCGCCAATGGCGAGGGGATGACGAAAGCGATTGCGTTGCCGATCGATCTCTCCGAATGGGCGAAATCCGCGCGCGACGATGAAGCGCACGGCTTCGAGTTGAACTTGACGTTGGCCGGTACCGGCAGCGTGCAGTTCCTGCCACTGGCCCGGAAGACCGATGCCCATCTCTCCGCGCCGTGGCCAAATCCGAGTTTCGGCGGCATGTTTCTACCGGCGCAGCGGACGGTCGACGAAAAAGCATTTTCTGCGCAGTGGCAGGTGTTGGATCTGAACCGCAACTACGGCCAGCACTGGCAGGAAGGCGCGAATGCCGTCGATCCCGCGGCGGCGGCTTTCGGAGTCAACTTGTATCAACCCGCCGATCTGTATCAACAAAACGAACGCGCAGGCAAGTACGGCGCACTCTTCATTGCGCTGACTTTTGTTGCGTTCTTCCTGTTCGAGGTGCTGAAAAAGCTGCGCGTGCATCCCGTGCAATACCTGCTCGTCGGCTTGGCGCTGACGACGTTCTATGTCGTGCTGCTGGCTCTGTCCGAGCAGATTGGCTTCGCCTCCGCCTATCTCGCCGCGGCTGCGGCCGTCGTGCTGCTCGTCGGCGGTTATGCTGCTGCCGTGCTGCGCGCGCGGCGTGCAGGCATACTGCTTGGCGCAGCATTGGCACTGATCTATGCGCTGCTGTACGGCCTCGTCGTCAGCGAACAGTATTCTTTGCTGATGGGCGCGCTCGCACTTCTGGTCGTCGTGGCCGCCTTGATGTATCTGACGCGCAGAGTGGATTGGTATACTTATGCGCCCACCGCGCAGAACAGCGCAAGCTGAGCACCCTGAGCATCCGCTTCAATGAACGAATTTGCGACATCCGCGTCGCGTGGATTCGAAGATCACATCATGCCCAAGCCTGTTTTACTCGCCATCGATACCGCCACGGAAGCCTGCTCAGCCGCGCTCGGCTTTGACGGCCAGATCATTGAACGCAGCGAGCTTGCGCCGCGCAGGCACGCCGAGTTGATCTTGCCGATGATCGAGTCGCTGCTCGCTGAGGCGCGGCTGACGCGCCACGATCTAGATGGCATTGCCGTCGGGCGCGGCCCCGGCGCGTTCACCGGCGTGCGTTTGGCGATTTCGGTCGCGCAGGGGCTCGCGCTTGGGCTGGACTTGCCTGTCGTGCCGGTATCGTCGCTGGCGGCGTTGGCGCTGGATGCTCCCGACGATGCCGCACATCGCGGCGATGCGATTCTCGCCGTGATCGATGCGCGCATGGGCGAGATCTATACGGCTACATTCCGCCGTACGGCCGATGGTTTGATCGAGGCGATCTCAGAAGAAACCGTCGGGTCGGCGGAGAAATGGTCGCCGCCGAAAAATCTCCCAGCGGGGCTTCGGTCGTGGAGCGTCGTCGGCACGGGTTGGGATGCCTATCGCGAGGCGCTGGCGGCGCGTCTGCTCACCGCGCCGACATTCGCGGATGGTGTCCGCTATCCGCAGGCGCGTGCGGTGTTGCGCTTGGCCGCGCCGCGCTTCGCACAAGGTGCGGGTCTGGCGCCCGAAGCGGCATTACCGGTGTATCTGCGCGACAAAGTCGCGTTGACGTTGGAGGAGCAACGTTCGCGCTAAGCGGATTGCGTCGAGCGGTTGCGAAGGAAAAGTACTCAGCGCGGACCGGAGAGGTCGTACAGCACGTAGCCTTCATCACGCAAAGCAGTGACGTGCGGGTTCTGTTCAAGCCACGCAACGGTATCCATAAGCACAGTTTGATTTCTACAATTAAACCGTGGATTCAATGGTTCTGGAACAAGTAGATAGTCGATACGATCATTCTTTAAGAAGTTGACGAAGTGATCGACGCTGTCGGTGAATTCGTGGCGGGCGAAGCCTACTTGTGCGAACCATTCATAGCTCGCAGGCAGCCGCATGCCGAGCGCATCCGACAACTGAGTACAGCCGATCACGCGAACCGAATGGTGAAGGTGGCGCAGATATCCGGCAATCCGGGCGATGCCGGCCTCATCGAACTCCTGCTTCGAATCATCGCGAAAGCGGTATACGCTAAGCGTGAGATCGATATCGAAAGCGCGAGTACCGGGACGCCACGCTGTGCTGAGAAAGCTGTAGCTGCTTTGGAACAAAATGAAAGCAAATGCGGCATATAGAAAAGCCCTGCGTGGCGCGCGCTCACGCGGCAGCCAGCGCCATGCTGCGGCCGTGCCGAGCACGATCGCGGGAACGAGGCCGGCGAGAAAATAGTTGCCGTCGCCACCGCGCTGTGCAAATCCCCAGCAGAACATTAAAACGAAAGTCGCGGCGGCAAGTCCGCCACCGAGAAGGAAGGTGGAACGATCGAAATGCTCTCGTTGTTCGCGCGACGACAAACTACGTGCCACAATCGCAACTATGCCGAGCCAGAGCCAGACATTGCCAGTCCAGGAAATCACGATATGTTCGAGCCGCTGCGGACGGAACAGCAAATCGACAGCGAGCTGCGGTATGCCGACCCAGTCCGTCGGATAACTCCACTCTAATGTGCCGACCGGGAAGCGCAGCTTAAAACCCAATGCCAGCCACAGTTTGAACAACGGGTCGGGTCCGATCGTCGGCACGCCGGTCAATAGCCAGGTTCGCGCCGTGGCAAATAGGGTCACGATGAGGGCGAGGGCCAACACGACGATAGCGAGGCGACGGTCGGTTGCTACCACCTCTGTTGTGCCAGTCCGACGTCTTCCCAGCGCAGTTATCGTAGTGATGAGAACCAACGCGGCTGCGAAAGGGATCGCAGCAAGCTTCGCCTGCGGTGCGAGTATCAGCAGCGCCAACGACCACAGCAATGGTACAGCGGCCCGCGTTCGCACAAAGTTCGCCGCGTGAATCCAGGCGAGCAGAAGGAAAAGCGCAGCGAGCAGATCCGGTTTCGCCTCAAGGGAGGAATTCGCCATGGCCGGCAGGCTGATGACAAGGCCGACGCCGGTTATTCGTACCAATGCGTCGCGGACTCCGAGCCGCCCCAAAATCTCGTACGCTGCAAGCGCAATAAGAGCAAGTGTAGCGATGCTGACGCCGGCGATGACACTGCTGCTGCCCAATCCCGAAACGGGGATCAAGAAAAGCTCATAGATCTTCGGAAAATAGTAGACCGGGGCGACGAGTCCCTGCATGGCGAATATCGATCCTTCGCCGACGAGGACGCGGTCGCCACGCAGGCCGTACCACTGGCTGTCGTAACCGAACGCAATGGCGCTGTGCGCGAACAGAATCAGCAGCCACGCCGCAAGCATCGCGACGGCGACGCGGCTCGGTGTGGTCATTTCGCCTGTACGTCGCGCCACAAACAAGCTGAGTGGTCGCGAGCGCGCGACGAGCGCAGGAATCAGCAGCAGAAGAGTGAGCGTTCGTAGATCCTGCAGAGTGCCAAAACCGAGTGCCGAAACGCCCCATGCACATACGCTCCATGCGCAGAAGCCGAGCACGAAGCACCCGAGGTATCCCATGATGTTGTCGGGTTTGCTTCCTCCGCAGAGTCGTGTGACGCCGGCGCCGAGTGCGATGATGAGCTCGAGATAGAAGAGGTCTAAGAACGCAGCCGCATCGACGGCGTGCCGCCGCAAGTAGAGTTCCGCCAGCAGCAGCGACACTGCAATGCGCCAGCCTCGGCGGCGCCAGAACTGCAGTGTGCTGAGTGCAGCTATCAGCGCCAACGCTTCAAGGCCGCCCTGCCAGAACTGAGGTAGTCCGGCATGCCAAAGGAACGGCCCGTCGGCGAGCAGCTGCCACGCCACCACACCGATGAATACGCATGCGCCGACGCCGGTCAGGGCAAGCAGAAAGAGCCTGGCGGAGACGCTGATTGGAGCAGCAGCGACCGATGTTTCCTCGTTGACGCGAGTCACGGTGGCAGCGATGCCTTCAATTCCCCGGATTCGCGCGCCCCCCGCGCATAGCCGCTGTAACCTGCAGGTTGCACGCGCGCGTCTCGCACGACGAAACCGACGATACGGCGATCACCATCGATCAACAGGAAACGATCCTCGGGCAGTGCCTGTGTGGTACGCAGAACGACCGCCGTGCCCGGCTCGCCGAGGAGATTATCGACAACCGGCTGTGTTTCGATCGCAGCATCGTCGATCGTTTTTTTCTCGGGCGGCAAGGTCGTTCCGATCAGATCGACCACGGAATCGGCGAACTGCGCGATGCGTCGGCGCGCGAAGATCGGTGTACCGCGGACGTATTCTTCGGAGAGCGTTTCGCCGAGGCCCTGGTTGCGATCGAACACGCCGACGATGCTGCCCGTTGCCATATTGTCGACATGCCCGCGTACGAGTGCTGCGTAGATGCTGCCGCCGAGCTGCGTCGGCCACGCGAGCAAGGGCAGTGGCAAGGTAAAAGCAAGTATCGACATCGCGATCCAGTTGCGCCGGCGCACGCTATTGCCCAAGGTCTGACTGGTGCTTGATGCGCGGCTCAGGCCGACCAGAGCGAGGCCGAGCCAGAACAGACACGGCCAACACAGATAGCGATCGGCGTAGATCTGATCCGGGTGGATCTGGAAGTATCCGAGTCGCGATACAGAAATGATGCCCGCGGCGCCGAGACTGAACCAGGCGATGCCCAAGCCCATCGCTTCCATCGGCGGTGACGCATCGCGTGCGCGCAGGCGACGCAAGGAGGCGAGGACGAGCGCGAGCATACCGAGCGAACCGAACAGCGCCTGCGGCATCACGCTGACGTGCAGGTCGATGCCGTGGCTGGCGGCGGCGCTGGCGATTCCGCTTACGAAGTCGTGTGCTAGGCCCACACGGACGAGACCGACTGCATCCGGATTCCACAAGTAAGCAAACAGCGTCACGAACGGCGCACCGAGCCAACGCGCGCCGACGAGCAGATTGTCGAGCGGCGCGAAACCCATAGACGCAGTAACGCCGGAACTGCCAGGGGAGCCGAGATACAGCGCCGCGGCAAGCAACAATCCGCCCGCGCACACGATGAATAGTCGTCGGCTCGCCTTGCGAGCTACCAGCACGGCGAAGGCCCCGACAAACACCGAGAGGCCGTAGCCGAAACTGAACGTTGCGGCGAATCCCAAGGCGAGCGCGACGATGAGGGGAAGCAGGCTGCGCGTGGAGGAACGCGTGGCATGGATGCACAACGCGAGCGCAAACACCAGGCAGACCATCGGTAACTTGGTGTGAATCAGCTCTGTCGAATGAAATAGTGTGCGTACATTGGCGAGCCAAAAGATGGCGAAAAAGCACAGGAATACCGCTGCCGCTCGGTGCAGCGCCGGGACGTCGCGGTCGCGCAGACAGGTCCATGCGGCGATCGCGGAAGCGCCGAGTCCGCACAGGATGCCCACAGCGATTTGCAGCCACTGGTTTCCCCCAAACCATTGAATTTCGATCCAGGCAACGAGATTCGGCAGCACCGAGCGGTGGCCGTTGTCAGGCAGCCAGATATTTTGCGGAAACGGAGCGCTCAGATAGGTCAGATATTCGCGCCACTGGTCGGCATACAGGGCATGCGGCGCAAAACGCAGGACGACATCGATGCTGTTGCACAAGTAAAACAGCGTGGCTGCTCCGAGCCAGAACAACGCGAGCAGCAAGGCGCCTCGACGCAGACTCATGCGCGCGCGGATCCTGCCCGTTTTGCCGCGGGTTCCTCCGCCGGGTCGCGCAGGCAGAACTTGGGCGTCAGCTGTTTCCAGATGGTCGTTTCGTGTGCGGCTCGATCGGAGTTCTTCCACTGTGCGTCCGACTTATGGCGCATCACGGCCATCGCGTGGGTCGGCGAAATGTTGCCTGCCAGTATTTCTTCCTCATCGCGCGCATGAACGCGATCGATGAAAGCAAGATCAGCGGGCGAATTGGCATCGAAGTGATGGCCAAAACCACGATCGATGAACGGATCGATCACATTGGCGAAACCGAGGAAGAATTCGAAATCGAAGCGCTCGATCAGCAGCGGCAGGATGTCCTGCGCGCGGATGCCTTCGAAGCCGGCGACAGAGCAATCCCAATCCAGGAATTTCGGTTCCTTGCGCTGAAGCTGCAGGTTATAGCGTCGTTCCATCGGCAGCTCCTGCCAGAATTCTTGCACGATCGCGAGCGCTTCGGGCCAGCGCTGGTGGCCGTTGCGCCCGATCATATCCGACGTGATGAAACGTCCTTGCGGCGTGAGCGCCGAATCGATCGCGGTGAACAAGCCTTCGAGATTGCTGACGTGATGCAGGCTTTGATTCGCCATGATGGCGTCGTACCGGCCCTCCGGCTGCCAGAGATTGAAGTCGCCGCGCACCGGTAGTATCTGCTCGTCGAGTCCCTCTTCGCGTGCGAGCGCGCGGCCGCGCTCGATCATCGTCGGATTGAGCTCGAGGCATTCGAGCGTGTAGTTCGTGATGCCGCGCTCACGCAGCATTTTGGCGATTCGTATTTCGGTGTCGCTGTTTCCCGCGCCGATGCTGATGAAACGCGCTGGCCGGGTTGGGGCGTCGGCATAGGCTCGCTCGAGGTAATGTGCGAAGAATTGATCGGGATTGGAGAATCCAAACGTCTCGAGCTTCGGCCGCAAATAGGTGTTCGACCAGTAGTGATATATCTGTGGTAGGTCGTGCACTTGGACCTGATCGTTGAAGATCGCGGTTTCCGCTTCCACGCGGGCGAGATAGTCGGCGTCGTCGAATCGTTGAGCCGACGGCTTCGCCTGGGGCGCCGTTGTATGCCAGAGCCATCGCAATGGCCGTTGCAACGCCGCCGGCAACCGACGCGCCAACGGAACGAAGTGGCGGCGCATAAAAAGACGATTCATTCGTAAGCGATCCCTATTCATTCGATATCACGCGCGCTGGCGCCAACGACGCAGAGCGACCTGGGCCAGGTAGCGCAAACGGCCCAATTGACGGCCGTACAACGCAACCTGCGCTTCCTCGAATTTTGCGGTCATCGCTGTGAGATCGCGGTAAAGGCGCTGATTATGCTTGTCCCGCCGCGCCAGAAGGTGGCGCAGTTGTTCGACATCGTCCGCATCGAGAGTGTGACCGGCGGCGAAACGGGCGGGCAGCGGCGCGTCAACGTAGATAGTCGAATGCATGTCCCCCGTTTCTTGCACCGGGCGGTCCTGAGTGTAGAAGTACAATGCGACCGATTTGCGCGTGAGCGCCTGCCTATCTTCCGGCAGCGCGATGCGGGGGAAGCCGTGCCAGCTCGTCTCGGTGGTTTCGAAGATCACCGCGCGATTGAACTTCGGCGTGATCGTGATGATACGATCGTCGGCGCTGCGCGGGTCGCTGTGCAGCTGCAGCGAGCCGCCCCAGTCGTCCTCCCACTCGCGGTTGAGGTAGACGATGAGATTGAGGCGCCGGTGCCAGCGGTTCACTGGGTGGCGATTGAAATCCACGTGCGCGTCGAGGTCCTGGCCTTGCCGGTTCTCGTGCGTGCCGCCGCCGAAATACCACGGATCGTAGAGTAGGTCGTCGATGCCGGTAATGCATCCGATCAGATCAAGAAACTCAGACGATTGCACGAGGTCGTCGAGCGCACTATACGCAGCGCCGAGACGACGAATTTTCTCGACTGTTGATTTGTTGCCGAGTTCACCGGCTTCGTTGCGCGCACTGCCGTGCTCGAACGGCGGGAATTGGTCGAGCATTTGCGTCGCGTAGGTATCGTTAAGGAAGTCGTCGATCACCACGTGCCGAAACGGATCGCGCGGGAGGAAGCGCGCGGCGAATTCGTCCTGTTTCGCGATGACGTCCGGGTGGATCAGGCGCTGCATGAACGAGGGCAGGAAAGGGCGGGGTCGCAATAATGACACAGGCCCGTGAGGCGAGTTCAATCCTGCCGGGTTTCAGTCCGCCTGCAGCTGCTCGAGGGCGCGTTCGATCCCGGCCCGCGATTGCGCACGCAGAAGGACTTTGGCGGCCGCGCGCAGTTTGCCGTGGTCACAGCGCGCAATGGCCTGGCGGACTTCGAGCAGCGACGAGGGATGCATGGAGAACTCGGTAAGGCCGAGTGCCAGTAGCATGGCGGTGTAGCGCGTGTCGCCGGCCATTTCGCCGCAGAGAGCGACGGATTTTTTCGCACGCTGCGCGGTGACGATAACCTGCGCGAGCAATTTCAGCATGGCCGGATGCAGCGGATCGTGCAGCACGCCCAGCGCCTCGTTGCCGCGGTCGGCGGCGAGAATGTATTGAATGAGATCGTTGGTGCCGATCGAAACGAAATCGAGCTGCCGGATCATCGAGGACAGTGCGATCGCGGCGGCCGGCACTTCAATCATCGCGCCGAACTCGTGGTGGTCGGCGATCTCGTGCCCTTCGGCACGCAGCTCGCGCGCGCAGGCGTGGGTGAGCGCGCGCGCGGCGGCGATTTCCTCGACCGTCGTTACCATCGGGATGAGGATGCGCACGGGGCCGTAGTGGCTGGCGCGCAGAATCGCGCGCAGCTGCGTGGCGAAAAGATGCGGGCGGCGCATCGACAGGCGCACGCCGCGCACGCCGAGTGCGGGGTTGTCTTCGTCGGTCAGCGCAATGCCAGAGCTGTCGGCCTTGTCGGCGCCGAGATCGAGCGTGCGGATCGTCACCGGCAGGCCACCCATGCCGAGCACGAGTTCGCGATAGGCAGCGAACTGTTCTTCCTCGCCCGGCGCATCGCCGCGCTGCAGGAAGAGGAATTCCGTGCGGTAGAGGCCGACGCCGCTGACACCGAAAGCATGCGCCTGGGCGATGTCGGCAGGCTGCTCGGCGTTCGCGAACAGGCGGATTTCGACCTGGTCGCGCGTTAGCGTGCGTGCGCCGCGCAGGCGCGAAAGCTCGTCTGCGCTGCGCACCTGTTCGCGTTGGTAGTGGCGATAAACCGCGAGGTCCTGCGCGGTCGGATGAACCACCACCTCGCCGCGGCGGCCGTCGACGAGAATGAGATCGTCGTCGGAAATTTCCTTGAGCGCGTCATGCACGCCTACCAGCATCGGCATGCGCATCGAACGCGCCAGAATCGCGCTGTGCGAAAGTGGGCTGCCTGCGGTGGTGACGAGCGCAAGCACACCAGTTTCGCGCATCTGCGCGAGTTCGGCCGGCGCCACGGTATCGCTGACCAGGATCGTGCCGACGCGCGCGGCGATCTGGCGTTCGGCCGGGGTCTTGTCGCGCGTCAATTCGCCCTGCACGCGGCCGATCACATGGTCGACGTCTTCGCGGCGGCTGCGCAGGTAAGGATCGTCGATCGCATCGAACGCGGCGACGAGGCGGTCGCGCTGCACTTTCAGCGCGGCGCTTGCGCGCAGGCGACCCTTGCGGATCAGGTCGTAGAGTCCGTCGACGAGCTCGGGGTCGTCGAGGATCATGCTGTGCGCGTCGATGAATTCGCCGACCTCGTGCGACAACGCGCCGTGCAGTTTGTCGCGCAGTACGGCGAGTTCGGAGCGTGCCGCGGCGAGCGCGGAGGCAAGGCGCGCAACTTCGGCGTCGACTTCATCGGCGGGCAGCGGCCGTTCGTCGACGCTGATCTGGCTGGGTTGAACGAGGCGTGCGCGCCCGAGCGCCATGCCTCGCGCAGCGGAGGTTCCGGTGAGGACGAGGCGCCCGCTCACGTGCCCTCCGCTTCAATCAAATGAGCATGTCGCACGCGTAGCGGGCGACGATCACTCCCCCTCTCACTCAAGTGCGGCTTGGGGGAGAGGGCTAGGGGTGAGGGGAAAAGGCGCGTGCTCTTATTCACTCACGCGCCTTCGTCAAACTTGCGTTGGAACAGATCGACCATGGCGTTGATCGCCGCCTCTTCGTCCGCGCCGTCGGTGCGCAGCGTGATCGGATTGCCGACGCCCGCGGCCAGCATCATCACGCCCATGATGCTTTTCGCATTCACTTCGCGCCCGCGGAAAATCAGGAAGGCGCTGCACTTGAAACCTTGCAGCAGCTGGACGAGCTTGGCCGAGGCGCGGGCGTGCAGGCCGAGCTTGTTGCTGATGGTGACCTCGCGTTCCAGCATCCTGATCCCTGTTTAGTCGATCTTGATTCCCGCGCGGCCGCCTTGTTCGGCGGTCTGCGCAAGTTCGGCGAGCGATTGCTCGGGGTAATTTAGCACGCGCAACAACATCGGCAGATTGAGGCCGGAGACGCGTTTGGTCGCCACGCCGGTCGGCGCGATCTTGTCGAGTACGTTGCTCGGCGTCGCGCCGAACACGTCGACGAGAACGAGTACGCCGTCACCGGAATCGAGCGCGCGAATGCGCGAGGCCACCGTGGCCATCGAGAAATCGATATCGCTGCCGGGTGGAATCGCCAGCGCGTCCACCTTCAGGCTGATGCGCCCGAGCAAATGGCGCGAGGTTTCGATCAGCGCATCGCCCATGCTTTCGTGGGTCAGCAGGAGGATACCGACCGCCATTATTCGAGTTCCCGATGGAACGTGAGCACCTGTTCGCGCGTCGTGCGGAAATGCTCAGCGAGCTTTTCGGCGAGGTAGACAGAGCGGTGGCGGCCGCCGGTGCAGCCAATGCAGATCGTCACGTAGGAACGGTTATCGGCTTCGAAGCGGGGCAGCCAGGTGTCGAGAAATGCGGAAATCTCGCTCAGGTATTGCCCGACTTCGGGCTTGTCTTCGAGCCACTGGCGTACCGCGGCGTCGCGGCCAGACAGCGGGCGCACGCGCGTGTCCCAATGCGGGTTCGGCAGGCAGCGCGCATCGAAAACGAAATCCGCATCCGCAGGCACGCCACGCTTGTAGGCAAACGACTCAAACATGAGTGACAGCTCGCCGCCAACCATACCAAGTTCCGTCGCCATCAGGCGGCGCAGCTGGTGGACGTTGAGATCACTCGTATCGATTACGCGGTTGGCAATGGCCGAGACAGGCCTCAAGCGCTTGCGTTCGAGCGCGATCGCATCGCTCAGCGAGAGGCCGTCGCCAGTCAGCGGATGGCGGCGGCGCGTGTCGGAATAGCGCTTGAACAGCACGTCGTCGCGCGCGTCGAGGAAGATCAGCTCGTATTCGATGCCGGCTTTCGCCAAGTCGGCGAGAATTGACGGTACGCGCTGCAAATCTTCGCTGCGGTTGCGCACATCGATACCGACCGCGAGCCGCGGGTGCGGAGTCGCCGCGCCCGTCGTCGCCGCGGCGACGAACGAGGGCATCAGCGCCGCGGGCAGATTGTCGACGCAGTAATAGTCGAGGTCCTCGAGTGCGCGCAGGGCGATCGTCTTGCCGGCGCCGGACATGCCGCTGATAACGACGAGGCGCGTCGCGGTCGGATGGGCTTTCTCGTTTTTCTCGCCGGCACTCACTGGATTCACCACGGGGACTGGCGCAGCATCTGGTGCGCCTGGCGGTCGAGGAACGTCTGCGCCGGATCGATGCCCTTGGTCTTGAGCATGTGGTTGCGCACCGCGGCCTCCACGAGCACGGCGAGGTTGCGCCCGGCGGCGACCGGGATCGT
>Ga0070685_10001506_pt1 | contig 12279 bp, 9 predicted proteins | sample KBSS13LmetaG_FD_65651 | JGI IMG/M metagenome (GOLD analysis project Ga0070685, IMG submission 65651) | Switchgrass rhizosphere microbial communities from Kellogg Biological Station, Michigan, USA - KBS S1-3L metaG | ecosystem: Host-associated > Plants > Roots > Rhizosphere ...
CGGCCAGCGGGTCGACCTCGGCCAGGTAGCGGGTGCGCACCACGATGCGCATGGTGGGGTTGGTCATCCGCGCCACCGTGGTGATCCGCGCCGCGGTGGCCGCGTCGTCGTCGGCGATCACCATCACCTTGGCGCGCTCGATCCCCACCCGCTCCAGCGTGCGCTGCCGCGTCGAGTCGGAGAGGAGCACCGGGTACCCCGCCTCGCGGGCCTCGCGCGCCCCGTCGGGGCTGAGCGTGGTGATCACGAAGGGAACCCCGGTGCCGTTCAGCACCCGCACCAGCTGCCGCGCGCCCGCGCCGTAGCCGGCCACCACCACGTGGTTCTCCAGCCGCAGCCCCTCCAGGTCGTCGTCGATCGCCGCCTCCGCCTCCTTCGCCGCCCGGCCGGGCGCGCGCGCGGCGCGGCGGGCCTCCAGCCACGACGCGGCCGAGGCCAGGTAGGGGGTGGCGATCATCAGCACCACGGTCGCGGCGATGAAGGTCTGGCTCCCCGCCTCGCCCATCCCCAGCGGCGAGAGCCCCGCCGCGCGCCCGGAACGGTCGAGCACGAACGAGAACTCGCCCACCTGCGCCAGCAGCAGCCCCGCCGCCCCCGCCACCGGCAGCCGGTAGCCGAGCGCCCGCGCCGAGGCCGCGGTGGTGAGCGTCTTGATCGCCAGCACGCCGACCGCCGCCGCGGCCACCATCGGCAGGTGGCGCACGAGGAAGCCCAGGTCCAGCAGCATCCCCACCGAGACGAAGAAGGTGGCGCTGAACAGGATCTGCAGCGGCAGGATCTCGCCCAGGGCGTGCTCGCTGAAGCGGCTCTCGCTCACCACCAGCCCCGCCAGGAAGGCGCCCAGCGAGAGGCTGACCCCCGCCAGGGAGGTGAGGTACGCGGTGCCGAAGCAGACCGCGATCACCGTGAGCAGGAAGAGCTCGGGGGCGCAGGTGCGCGCCACCGTCTCCAGCAGCGGCGGCATCACCCGGCGCGCCACGACGAGCACGGCCACGATGATCCCCGCCGCCTTCCCCAGCGCCAGCGCCACCTCGCCCGGCGAGCCGCCCCCTCCGCCCAGCAGCGGGAGGAGGAGCACCATGGGGATGATGGCCAGGTCCTGGAAGATCAGCAGCCCCAGCCCCACCTGGCCGTGCGCCCGCGTGGTCTGGCCGCGGTCCGCCAGCAGCTTGAGCACGATGGCGGTGGAAGAGAGCGACACCAGCAGCCCGGTGAACAGCGCCGGGCGCCACGCCACCCCCAGCGCGGCCAGGATCCCCGCCGTGGCCGCGGCGGCGAGCGTCACCTGCAGCACGCCGCCGCCCAGGATCAGCCGGCGGATGCGCGCCAGCCGCTCGAAGCTGAACTCGATGCCGATGGTGAAGAGGAGGAGCACCACGCCGAGCTCCGCGGCCGCGTCCACCAGCTCGCGGTCGCCCACGATCCCCAGCCCGTAGGGGCCGATCACCACCCCCGCCACCAGGAAGCCGACGATGGTGACCAGCCCCAGGCGCGCGCCGACGTACGCGACCAGGGCACCCGCCACGATCACCGTGGCGGCCTGGGCGAAGAATGCGGGGGGTCCGGAACCGGCGAGCGCGAGCATGGGTCGGGTGAGGACGTGGTTGCGGCGCCGGCGGCGCGGGGGGCACCGTGGGTGCGGCCGATCGAGGCCCTGCGGGGCGTGCGCAGGGCAGCATACTTTCCGACCGCGCCAGACACCACCCCCGGCGCCGGCCGCCGGCGAGCCTTGCCGCGGGCCCGGAGCGTTCCTACTCTGCGGACGAACCCTCCCGTGGCACTTCGCGCTCCACCGGGCCATGACCGAACGACCGCGGCGCATCACCGAGGACGAGGCGGCCGAGCTGTGGCGGCGCGCGGCGGAGCTGCAGGCGCACGCCGAGACGCGCGCGCTGGCGCCGGTGGACGACGACGAGGACGAGGGGCTTTCGCTGGAGCAGGTCGCCGCCGCGGCCGAGAGCGCCGGGATCGCGCCGGACTACGTGCGCGTGGCCCTGGCCGAGGGGCGCCTGCGCGACGCGGACGAGCTGAAGCCCGCCCGCTGGTCGGTGCGCTGGGCGCGGCGGCTGCTCGACCGGGTGGGCGCCGTCGAGGCCTCGCGCGTGCTCCCCGTGCCCCCGGAGCGCGTTTTCGACGCCGTCCGGGCGGTGTTCCCGCAGGCGCCGTTCGAGCTGGCGGCCGAGGACGGCGTGGGGCGGGACCCGCTGCGCGACGGGGTGCTCGTCTACCGCATGGGCTCCACCGCGTCGTCGGAGTTCCAGTCCAGCCTGAACTGGGCCGACGTGCGGGTGGTGCTCGCGACCATCCGGGCCGAGGGCGGCGGCACGCGCCTGACGCTGCGCGCGCCCCTCTTCCGGCGCGGGATCAACCTCGCGGCCTCCAGCGCGGTGAGCGCCCTCGGCGCGTGGGGCGGAGCCGCCCTGGGAACCAGCGTCGCGACGCTGATCGCGGTGGCGCCGGCGCTGGTCGCGCTCCCCATCGTCGCGGGCGCCGCGGCGGGAGGCGCGGCGGGGCTGGGGATCTACCGCACCTTCTACGGCTGGGCGCGGAATGGTGGGGAAACGGCCCTCGCGCGCCTGCTGCAGGCCGTGGCGATGCACGCCCACCCGTCGCTCCCGCCCGGGCCGCCGGACGGTTCCAGGCCCTGATCAAAGCATTTCACGCAGAGACGCAGAGTCACGGAGAGTGGTTCTCTCTGCGTCTCTGCGTCTGTGCGTGAGATGCTTTCGTCAGGCCGTGGCGCGCGGACGGTTGTGGGAACCGGTGAAGTCCGCCCCCTCGGTGTCGGCCCCGTCGAGGTCAGCGCCGTCCAGGTCGGCGCCGGTGAAGATGGCGCCGCGCAGGTTGGCGCCGTGGAGCTTCGCCTCGTCGAGCTGGGCGCCCCGCAGCACGGCGCCGCTGAGGTCCGCGCCGTCGAGCTTCGCGCCGGTCAGGTTCGCGCGCACGAGCGACGCGCCGGAAAGGTTCACCGCGTGGCCGCTCACCCGCGTCAGGTCCGCCTCGTCGAGCTGCGCGCCGGAGAGGGTGGCGCCGTCGAGCCTGGCGTGGCGCAGGTTGGCGCCGCGCAGCCGCGCCCCGCCCGCGTTCACCCCCGTCAGGTCCGCCTGCCCCAGGTCCGCCTCCTCCAGCACCGCGCCCGTCAGCGTGGCCCCGTCGAACACCGCGTGGTTCAGCTCCGCGCCGGTGAGGTCCGCCCCCGCCAGGTTGGCGCCCTGGAAGCGCGGTGGGCGGAGCGCCCCGGTACGCAGGCAGTTGATGTTGCGCAGCACCGCGTTCTCCAGCTCCGCGCCGGTCAGGTCGGTGTCGCAGAGCTGGGCCTCGGTGAGGTTGGCGCCGCGCAGGTTGGCCCCGCGCAGGCTGGCGCCCCTGAGCTTCGCCTCGCTCAGGTCCACCCCCTCCAGGTCCATGTCCGCCAGGTCCGATCCGGCGAGGTCCAGCCGCGCCAGCGAGCGCACGCCTTCGCGGAGCCGCGCCTCCACCTCCCCCCGGCCCATTCCCCTCGGCGGCGCCTGCGTGCTCCCCGCGCCGAACATCGTTGCCGCGCGCTCCATGATCCCCATGACGCTCCTCCCCGCTGGTGGTGCCCCGGGCGACGCTGTGGCGGACGATTTCCAACCTTACGCCGAGATGACAGGCGCACAAGGGGATTGCGGGCGGCTCCCCCGGTTCTCTCCGTGCCTCCGCGTCTCTGCGTGAGGCGAAATCAGTTGCGGCCGGGGAGGCCGGAAGGCTAGCTTCGCCCGCCTCAGCCGCCCTCGTCCAGGATGCGCCGGATCTCGGCGCGGAGCAGGGCGGGGGTGGGGGTGATCCCCAGCTCGGCGAGCGACTCCTCGGCGCGGCGGCGGAGCTCGGGCGGGTGGCGCCGGAGCGACGCGGCGTCGGCGGCCCCGGGGTCGGCGAGGGCGGGCGGGGGACGCAGGGTCACGCGGAAGCCGCCGCCGTCGCCGATGGTCTCCCAGCGGTCGACGGTGGAGCCCTGGATCTCGTGCAGCAGCTGCTCGATCTCGGGGCGGAGCACGGGAAGGCCGCGCGAGTGGCTGCCGCGGCCGGTGACGATCACCACCGTGCGCTCGCCGTCGGCGGCGCGTGCGCGCAGCCAGGACTCCGCACGGCGGCGCGCCTCGTCGGCGGTCAGGCCGTGCAGGTCCAGGAGCGGGTGCACGCTCCCGCGCGGCTCCCCTCGCGGGCGTCGGCTGCGCGCCATGGCGTTCGCGCGTACGCCGGGGCCGGATGCGGCGAGAGCCACGGCGGGCGCCGTGGCTCTCGGGGTGTCCGGTCCGGAGGCGGTCTCAGCTCTTGCCGCCGCCGAGCGCGTCCTTGAAGCCCTTGCCGCTGCGGAAGGCGGGGCTGCGGGAGGCCGCGATCTTGATCTCCTTGCCGGTGCGCGGGTTGCGGCCGGTGCGGGCCTCGCGGTGCTTCGCCTCGAAGCTGCCGAACCCGGTGATCTGCACCTTGTCGCCGCTGGCGAGCGCCTGCGCGATCAGCCCACTGTCGACCGAGAAGAGCGCCTCGACGACGCGGCTTGCCTGGGCCTTGGTCAGGTCGGCGCGGGCGGCGAGCTGATGGACCAATTCGGACTTGTTCACCGCGTAGCTCCTGGAAAAGAGGGTGGAATTCGGCGAGGCAGCAAACGGCTACGCCGTTCGCCCCCTACAGTAGGCGGCGCCTCCACGTCCGTCAAGGGAACCCAAGTGCCCGAAACACCAGTCGCCGCGCCGCTTCCCGCCGCCGACACCCTGCTCCGCGAGCTGCAGGCCGCGCGCGAGATCGCGCACGCCTTCCAGACGGCGGCCACTCCGCTGGAGGTCTATCGCCTTGCCCTGGAACGGGTTTCCCCGCTGGTGGGCGCCGCCTTCGCCTCGGTGTTCCTGCGCGACGCCGACCCGGCGGTGCTGCGGCTGGCCGCCTCGTGGAACTGGCCCCCCGCCTTCGCCGGGTTCCTGGGCCAGATGCGGGTGCGCGTGGGCGCCGGCCCCACCGGGGTGGCGGTGGCCGAGAACCGGGTGGTCGAGGTCCACAACGTCTTCGCCGCCGCGGAGCTGGAGGACTGGTGGGAGGTGGCGCGCGAGCTGGGCTTCGCGGCCTCGGTCTCGCTCCCGCTGCTGCAGGGCGGGCGACCGGAGGGGGCGGTCACCTTCTACTTCCGCGAGCCCGGCGCGCCCCGGAGCCACGACCGCCACCTGCTGCGGCTGGTGGCCGACCAGCTCGCCGCCATCGCCGAGAAGGCGCACCTGATCGAGGACCTGCAGCGCGCCAACGCCCTGCTGCGGCTGCAGAACGTGGAGCTGGAGGCGCGCTACCGCGAGGCCGAGGAGGCGCGCCGGCTGCGGGGCGAGCTGCTGGCCAACGTCTCGCACGAGCTGCGCACCCCGCTCACCGCCATCCTGGGCTACGCCTACCTGCTGCGCGACGGCGGCGCGCTGGGCGAAGACCAGGCGGCGCAGGTCGATCGGATCGAGCAGGCGGGCGCGCAGCTCCTGGGGCTGATCGAGGACCTGCTGGACCTCACCAACCTGCAGCTGGGCCGGATGGCCCCGCAGGTGGAGACCTGCGACGCGGTGGCGCTGCTGCACGCGGCCATGGGCTCGGCCGCGCCGCCGCCGCAGCTGGAGGTGCGCGTGGTGGCGCCCGACGCCACCGTCCCCGTGCGCACGGACGGGAGCCAGGTGCTGCGCATCCTGCGCAACCTGCTCTCCAACGCCTTCAAGTTCACGCCGGAGGGGAGCGTGACGGCGCGGGTGCGGGTGGCCAGCGGCTCGCCCTGGACCGACGAGGCGCGCCGCACCGGCGACGTGCGCCATCGGGTGGTGTGGGAGGTGGAAGACACGGGGATCGGGATCGAGGCGGACGAGCTGGAGCGGATCTTCGACGAGTTCCGGCAGGTGGACGGGTCGGCCACGCGGCGCTTCGGCGGGGTGGGGATCGGGCTGGCGCTCTCGCGGCAGCTCGCGCGGCGCCTGGGCGGCGACGTGACGGTGCGCTCGGAGCCCGGGAAGGGCTCGCTCTTCACCCTGGCGCTCCCGGCCGGCCTGGCGCGCCCGGAGCTGGCGGAATGAGGAGCGAAATGATCGCGGCGGCCCCTTCTCCGGCCGCGCACCGCCCTGTTCGGGCCGGGCGGATGAATCCGCGGCAACAGGAACACGAAGTCCGCCTGCGCGGACTCCCACCTGCCGTGCCGCCTCGGCGGCGGGGCACGCGACCGTCTCCACCGCGGCCGAGGCACGCCACCCTCGGCCATGAGGGGTGGGTCGCGCGCCCCATCCCCTCGTCCTCGCCGCTGCCGGTAGTCCGCGAAGGCGGACTTCGTGTGGTTGTTGCAGCGAATTCATTCGCCCTGCCCTCCCGATGACCCCGCCCCCCCGGACCGGCTTCGCCTCCGTCGTCTTCGACTGCGACTCCACGCTCACGCGCATCGAGGGGATCGACGAGCTCGCGGGGCCGCACGCGGAGGCGATCCGCGCGCTCACCGAGGCGGCGATGGAAGGGACCGTGCCGATCGAGGAGGTCTACGGGCGGCGCCTGGCCATCATCCAGCCCACGCGGGCGCAGGTGGCGGCACTGGGGCGGCGCTACGTGCACACCCTGGTCGACGACGCGCGCGCCACGGTCTCCGCGCTGCGCTGGCTGGGGAAGACCGTGCGCGTGGTCTCGGGCGGCCTGCGCCCCCCGGTGGTGGAGGTGGCGGGGATGCTGGGCGTTCCCGCAGACGCCGTCGCGGCGGTGGGGATCGAGTTCGACGCGGAGGGGAGCTACGCCGGCTTCGAGCACGCCTCGCCGCTCGCGCGCAGCGGGGGCAAGGCGGCGGTGATCCGCGCCTGGGAGCTTCCCCGCCCCGCGCTGCTGGTGGGCGACGGCGCGACGGACCTGGAGGCGAAGCCGGAGGTGGACGCGTTCGCCGCGTACATGGGCGTCACCTTCCGCCTGGCGATCGCCGCCGCGGCCGACTACGTGCTGCGGGCCGAGAGCCTCGCCCCCGTCCTCTCCCTCGCCGCGAGCGACGACGACCGCGAACGCCTCCGCGGCAGCCGCTGGGCCGATCTCCTCGCCCGCGGCGATGCGGCGCTCGCCGCGGGGCCCTCCACCGGCTAAAATCCCCGTCAGCGGCGGACTCATCGCGCTTCGGCAACCCTGTCCCGAGGGTCGACGATAGATCCTTCGGCCTGCCGGATCTCGTGAATGCCGAAACGTTGACGTGGCCGGCCTCAGGATGACGTCAACAGCACCTGGCACTTAGCACTTAGCACTTCCGTGACCGAGTTCGGACGATTCTTCCTCCCCGGCCCCACCGAGGTGCGGCCGGAGGTATTGCAGGCGATGACGCGCCCCGTGATCGGCCACCGCGGGAGCGAGATGTCGCGCCTGCTGGCGGAGTGCGACCCGGTGCTGCGCGCGCTCTTCCGCACCAGCCGGCCGGTGTACGTCGCCTCCTCGTCGGCGACGGGGATGATGGAGGCCGCGGTGCGCAACGGCGTGCCGCGCCGCGCGCTGGCGCTGGTGAACGGCGCCTTCAGCGCACGCTTCCGCGACCTGGTGGCCGACTGCGGGCGCGTGGTAGAGACGTACGAAGTGCCCGCCGGCGCCTGCCACGATCCCGGCGAGCTCTTCGACCGTCTCCGCGGCGGCGGGTTCGACGCGGTGACGGTGGTGCACTCCGAGACCTCCACCGGCGTGCTGAACCCGCTCCCCGCCATCGCCGACGCCGTCCGCCGCGCGGAAGCGGAGACCGGCGGGGAGGTCCTGCTGCTGGTGGACGGCGTGACCAGCGTCGGGGGCTCGCTCGTCGAGGCGGAAGGGTGGGGGCTCGACTTCCTCCTCACCGGCTCGCAGAAGGCGATGGCGCTCCCCCCGGGGCTCGCCTTCGCCTGCGCCTCGGAGCGGATGATGGCGCGCGCGGCGACCCTCCCCGGGCGCGGCCACTACTTCGACCTGCTGGAGTACGAGAAGTTCTGGCGGAAGCACCAGACGCCGACCACCCCCGCCGTCTCGCTGGTCTACGCGCTGGTGGAGCAGTGCCGCCACATCGCCGCCGAGGGGGTGGACGCGCGCGCCGCCCGCCACCTGGCGATGCGCGACCGCTGCGCCCGGTGGGTGGAGGAGCGCGGCGGCCGCTGGGGGCTGTCTCTCTTCGCGCCGGAGGGGTGCCGCTCCCCCACCGTCACCTGCATCCGGGTCGACGGCCCCGTCGCCGCGCCGGAGATCGTGGCGCGGCTCGAGGCGCGGGGGTGGACCATCGGCGGGGGATACGGCGCATTGAAGGATACGACCATTCGCATCGGACACATGGGAGACCACACGGTGGACGGGCTGAACGCGCTGCTGGCGGAGCTGGAGGGGGTGCTGGGATGAGCGACCGTCGCTACCGCATCCTGGTGACCGACGAGGTGGACCCCGAGGGGCTGGCCATCCTGCGCGCCCAGCCGCGGCTGGAGGTGGTGGAGCGCCCCACCCGCCCCGCCGCCGAGGTGCTGGCCGAGATCGGCGAGTACGACGCCTTCATCGGCCGCAGCGCCACCCGCGTGACCGGCGAGCTGCTGCGCGCGGGCGAGCGGCTGAAGGTGATCGGCCGGGCCGGCGTGGGGGTCGACAACATCGACATCCCCACCGCCACCGAGCTGGGGATCGCGGTGATCAACGCCCCCGGCGGCAACACCGTCTCCGTGGCCGAGCTCTTCTTCGCCGTGGTGCTCTCGCTCGCCCGCCACGTGGCCGAGGCCGACCGCTCCATGCGCGAGGGGCGGTGGGACCGCTCGCGCCTGGGCGGCGTCGAGATCCGCGGCCGCACCCTGGGGATCGTGGGGCTGGGCCGCATCGGCGGCGAGGTGGCGCGCCGCGCCCGCGCCTTCGGGATGCACGTGTCCGCCTACGACCCCTACGTCTCCGACACGCGCTTCGGCGAGCTGGGGGTGGAGCGGGTGGAGCGGCTCCCCGACCTGCTGGAGCGCGCCGAGGTGCTCACCGTGCACACCCCGCTCACCCCCGAGACCACGGGGATGATCGGCGCGGGCGAGCTGGCGCGCCTTCCCCGCGGCGCCTTCGTGCTGAACCTGGCGCGCGGCGGCATCGTGGCCGAGGACGCGCTGGTGGACGCGCTCAAGGCGGGGAAGATCGGCGGCGCGGCGCTCGACGTGTACACGGCGGAGCCGCTCCCGGCCGATCACCCGCTGCGCGCCCTTCCCAACGTGGTGCTCACCCCGCACCTGGGCGCGTCGACCAGCGACGCGCAGCGCAGCGTGGCCATCGAGGCGTGCCTGTCGGTGCGCGACGCGCTCCTCACCGGCGACCTGTCGGCGGCCATCAACGCGGCCGGGGTGGGCGGCGCCGCCTGGGCCGACCTGCGCCCGCTGCTGGCGCTGGCCGACCGGCTGGGGCGGCTGGGGCGCGCGCTCCTGCCGGGGCCGCTCACCTCCCTGGAGCTGCGCTACACGGGGCGGCGCGACGAGGCGCCGCGCCCGCTCCTGCTGGGCGCGCTGATGGGCGCCATGCGCGACGTGGTGGACCGCCGCAACGTGAACCTGGTGAACGTGCACCACGTGGCCAGCGACCGCGGGATCGAGACCGCGTTCACGCGGGTGGACGGCCCGGGCGAGCTGGGGGAGGAGGTGGAGCTGCGGCTGGAGGGGGGCGACCGCAGCATCCGCGTGGGCGGCGCGCTGCTGGGCGAGGTGCAGGGGCGCATCGTGCGCATCGGTGCCTTCCGGGTGGACGTGGCGCCGCGCGGCAACATGGTGGTGCTGCGCAACCGCGACGTTCCCGGCGTGATCGGCCGCGTGGGGACGATGCTGGGCGAGGCGGGGGTGAACATCGCCGAGTACCACCAGGCGCGCCTGCAGGTGGGCGGCGAGGCGCTCGCCGCCATCTCCGTCGACGGCCCCGTGCCGAAGGAGGTGTGCGAGGCGCTCTCCTCCCTCCCCGAGATCCTGGACGTCCGCCAAGTCGACATGGAGTAGAGGGGACAGGGGACAGGGGACAGGGGACAGGGGACAGGGGACAGGGGACAGGGGACAGCCAGCCACTGCGGTGCAGTTCGCTGGCTGTCCCCTGTCCCCTGTAACCTGTCCCCTGCAGTTTCAGGCCGCCGGAAGCGTGAGGGTGAACGTCGATCCCTTCCCCAGCGTGCTCACCGCGGTCAGGTCGCCGCCCATCCCGCGGGCCAGGTCGCGGCTGATCGCAAGGCCCAGCCCCGTGCCCTCGTGCTGCGAGGTGAGCCCGCGGCCCAGCTGCACGAAGGGCTCGAAGATCCGCTCCACCTGGTCGGGCGGGATCCCCACGCCGGTGTCGCTCACCTCCACCGCCACCTGCCTCCCCCGCTCCTCGCAGCGCACCTCCACGCGGCCGCCCTGGGGGGTGAACTTCACCGCGTTGGAGCAGAGGTTGAGGATGATCTGCTCCACCCGCGGCGGGTCGGCCATGGCCGCCACCCCGTCGGGGCAGACGTCCACCCGCAGCGTCACCTGCTTCTCCAGCGCCTGCGGCTCGAGCATGGTCGCCACCGTGTAGGCGCTCTCGCGCAGCGGCATCCGCCTCACCTCGAAGTCGATCCGCCCCGCCTCGAGACGGCTGAAGTTGAGCAGGTCGTTGATGATGGTGAGCAGGTGGCGCTGGCTGCGCTGGATCTTGTCCAGGTACCCCCGCTGCACCTCGCTCACCTCGCCGCCCACGCCGATCGCCAGCAGGTCCACGTACCCGCCGATGGCGTTCAGCGGCGTGCGCAGCTCATGGCTCATGGTGGCCAGGAACTCGCTCTTGGCCCGGTTCGACGCCTCGGCCTCGGCCGCCCGGCGCGCGGTCTCCAGCGCCAGCTGCTCGGCCTCGTGGCGCTCCGTCAGGTCGCGGGTGACCTTGGTGAAGCCCACCAGCTTCCCGCGCTCGTCGTGGAGGGCGGTGATCACCACGTCGGCCCAGAAGCGCGTGCCGTCCTTGCGGATGCGCCACCCCTCGTCCTCCACCCGCCCCTCGCGGCGGGCGGCCTCGAGCATTCGGGCCGGCTTCCCCGGGTCTTCGGAGGGGTAGAAGACGGAGAAGTGCTGCCCCACGATCTCCGCCTCGGTGTACTGCTTGATCCGCTCGGCGCCCTCGTTCCAGCTGCTCACCCGGCCTTCCGGGTCGAGGAGGAAGATGGCGTAGTCCTTTACGTTCTGCACCAGCAGCCGGAAGCGCCGCTCGCTCTCGCGCAGCGACTCCTCGGTGCGCTTCCGCTCGGTCAGGTCGCGCGTGACCTTGGCGAACCCCACCAGCCTCCCCTGCTCGTCGCGCAGGGCGGTGATCACCACGTTGGCCCAGAAGCGCGTGCCGTCCTTGCGGATGCGCCACCCCTCGTCCTCCACCCGGCCGTCGCGCTCCGCCACCTCCAGCTCCCACTCGGGCTTGCGCGCGGCCTTGTCGACCTCGGGGTAGAAGATGGAGAAGTGGCGGCCCACGATCTCGTCGCGCGTGTACCCCTTCAGCCGCTGCGCCCCGGCGTTCCAGCTGAGCACGTGGCCGCCGGTGTCCAGCGCGAAGATGGCGTAGTCGCGCACGCTCTCCACCAGGAGCTGGTAGAGGCCCACGCTCTCCATCACCGCGCCCCCGGCCGCGCTCCGGTCCGCGAACGTGGCGGCCTCGCGCTTCGCCTCGTCGCTCCCCGGCACGCCGCCGAAGGTGATGTCGTCCCACGGACTGCTCATCCGCACTCCCTGCAACCGGCATTGGACAAACCTTCACCGCGCTGGACGGTGAAGGGCCCGATCCCGCGTAATGCAACTTCATGGCCGCAGATCCATGCCGCGCCCGATGATACGGATGCCCGCGGGGGCGCGCCACCCTCTTCTTCGGCGCCGGGCGGCACGCCTCCCGGCCCGCTCCTTGCCACGAGGGACGACCGAGACGCACGCTGTCCCCCGGCCCTCGAAGAAACATAAGGTACCCCATGGGACTCCGCACCTGGATCCGCGCGCGGACGGCCGACACGCAGGACCATCCCGACGCCTCGGGGGCGAAGGCGCTCCTCTTCTCCATCGTGGGGCGTGACGAGGCGATGCCGCACGCGCTGGGCGAGTACACGGCCGACACCTACCCGGCCGAGATCGCCGAGCGGCTGCGCCGCCGTGCGGCGGTGGCCGCGCAGCTGCGCGCCATGGACCTGGGCGCGCGCGACGGCCGCGCGCAGGCCGTGTCGCGGCTGAAGGAGCTGCTGCGCGAGTATCCGCACCCGCTGGCGTACGAGGCGCTGATCCTGGCGTACGTGGACCAGTGCCGGTGGGACGAGGCGCGCGGGGTGGCCTTCGCCGCGCGCGAGCGGCG
>Ga0070685_10001507_pt1 | contig 12275 bp, 2 predicted proteins | sample KBSS13LmetaG_FD_65651 | JGI IMG/M metagenome (GOLD analysis project Ga0070685, IMG submission 65651) | Switchgrass rhizosphere microbial communities from Kellogg Biological Station, Michigan, USA - KBS S1-3L metaG | ecosystem: Host-associated > Plants > Roots > Rhizosphere ...
GGACGGCAGTGCGTGAGTGCGGGAGTGCGGAAGTGCGTTGGCCCTCGCGCGAATCCAGCGCACTGCCGCACTCCCGCACTTCCGCACTTGCAGTCTCCCGCCAGCGCACGCGGTCGCCGGTGCGGTAGAGGCGCGCGCCGGGCTCGGTGGAGAAGGGATCGGGAACGAAGCGCGCCGCCGTCTCCCCCGGCCGCCCCAGGTAGCCGCGCGCCATCGCGGGCCCGCCCAGGCAGAGCTCGCCCGGGACGATGATCCCCGTGGGGCGCAGCGCGTCGTCCAGCACCCACGCCGTGCGCCCGCCCAGCGGCACGCCGATGGGCACGCGGCCGCGCCCCTCGTCGTCCCACCCCCGCGGGACGTCAAAGGCGGTCGAGGTGACGATGGTCTCGGTGGGGCCGTAGCCGTTCAGCAGGCGCGCGTTCCCGGGGGCGGCGGCCCAGCGGCGGGCAGGCTCCGGGAGCATCGCCTCGCCGCCGACGATGGCCAGGCGGGCGGCGCGCTTCACCACGGGGAGCGCGGCATCGTCCAGCGCCAGCTCGGTCCAGTAGGCGGTGGAGACGTCCACGATGGTGATCCCCATCTCCTCCACCCGCTCCGCCAGCTCGCCGGTGCTCCAGAGCACGGGGCCGCGCATCACCACCGACGCCCCCGCGCGCAGCGGCCCCAGCAGCTGCTCGATGGAGGGGTCGAAGACGAGCGCCGCGGTGGCGAGCACGCGGTCGTCCGCCGTGAGCCCCAGCGCCCGCGCCGACGCGGCCAGGTGCGCCGCCGCGGCGCCGTGCGAGACCACCACGCCCTTCGGCCGCCCCGTGGAGCCCGAGGTGTAGAGGACGTACGCCGCCGTCGCGGGGTCGACCTCGGCGCCGGGCTCGGCGGGCCCCGGCTCGACCTCGCCCAGGTGGATGGCGGGAGGCGCGCCCGCCGGGAGCACGCCCGCGCCGCGCGCGTCGACCACCACGGCCACGGGGCGCGCGTCGTCGAAGAGCCAGCGGAGGCGCTCGGCCGGGAACGCCACGTCCATCGGCAGGTACGCCGCGCCGGACTTGAGCACGCCCATGAGCGCGACCACCGCGTCGATGGAGGGCTCCAGCAGCACGGCGACCGTGCGCTCCGGCCCCGCGCCGGCCGCGCGGAGCGCCCGCGCCACCGCGGAGGCGCGCGCGTCCAGCTCCGCGTAGGTGAGCGAGCCCGCGGCGGAGAGGACGGCAATGGCTTCGGGGCGCTGCGCCGCCTGCCGCTCGAAGCCGCGGTGCAGCGGCTCGGCCGCGGGTCCATCGACCGAAGATGAGCCGCTCCACTCGCGCAGCAGCGCCTGCTCCTCGGCGGAGAGGGAGGAGAGGGCGGAGATATGGGCGCCGGGCGCGCGGCCGGCGTTCGCCAGGAAAGCGAGGAAGTGCTGGGCGACCCGCTCGGCGGTGGCGTCGTCGAAGAGGTCGGTGGCGTAGTTCAGCACCGACATCAGCCCGTCGCCGCTCTCCAGCGTGGCCATGTCCAGGTCGAACATGGCGGTGCCGGTGTCGACCAGCGACACCGCGTTCTCGTCGTAGACCGGCTGCGGGTCGAGCGAGCCGGTCATCCCGTCCGCCCCCGCGTGGTGCGTGTGCACGAACACGTGGTGGAAGTACATCACCTGGAAGAGCGGATTGCGGCTGGGGTCGCGCCCGTGGCCGAGCTGCTCCACCAGCTTCTCGAAGGGCACGTCCTGGTGCGCGTCGCCGTCCAGGATCACCGTCCGCGCGCGGTAGACCGCCTCCAGGAAGGTCGGGTCGTCGGAGAGGTCCAGCCGCAGCGGCAGGGTGTTCACGAAGTAGCCGCAGACCTGCTCCAGCTCGGTGCGCGAGCGGTTGCCGAAGAGCGAGCCGATCACCAGGTCGCCCCCCGCCCAGCGCCGGATCACCGCCGCGAAGGCCGCCATCAGCACCATGTTCAGCGTCACCTTCTCGCGCGTGCAGAGGTCGCGCAGCGGGAGGGTGATGGCGGCGGGAACGTTGAAGCGCAGCGTGCGCCCGCGGTAGCTGGGGTGCGGCGGCCGGGGCCGGTCGAGCGGGAGCTCGCGCGTCTCCGCGCCCTCCAGGTGCTTGCGCCAGAAGGCCACCTGCCGCTCCAGCGCCTCGCCCGCCAGCCACCGGCGCTGCCACACCGCGTAGTCCACGTAGCGCAGCCACGGGTCCGCGGGGTAGGGCGAGGGGAGGCCGTTGCGGAAGGCGGTGTAGAGCTCTTCGAGCTCGCGGCAGACGTTCGGTGCCGACCACCCGTCGGTGGCGATGTGGTGCATGTTCACGACCTGCGCGTAGCGCTCGTCGCTCACCCGCAAGAGGGTGATGCGCAGGAGCGGCGGACGGGCGAGGTCGAAGGGCTTGAGCCCCTCCTCGGCCACCAGCCGGCGCACCCCGGCGCGGAAGTCGGGGCCCACCTGGTCACGGACGTCGATCACCTCCACCACGGCCGGACAGGAGGGCTCGATCACCTGCACCACCTGCCCGTCGATCGCGCGGTAGGCGGTGCGCAGCGCCTCGTGGCGGCGGATGACCTCGGTGGCGGCGCGTTCCAGCGTGGGGAGGTCGACGTCGGCGCGGATCAGCATCCCCAGGGGGATGTTGTAGACCGCGGCGTCGGGGTCGAGCTGCGAGACGAACCACATCCGCTCCTGCGCGAACGAGAGCGGGAAGACGGGTCCCTCGCCGGCGCAGCGGGTGATCGTCTCCTGCGCGCGCGGAGAGCGCACCTCGCTCTTCAGCCGCTTGGCCAGGAGGGCGCGCTTGGCCTCGGAGAGGCTGATCTTGCGGTCTTTCAGGTCTTGCATGGCTCGTCGGTTGCGCGATTGATGATCCGCTTCGTTCGCCTTCGTGCGCGACGGCGCGGTGCGGTTCTCTCTGTATCCCTCTGCGGCTCTGCGTGAAATTGCAGTTGCCGTTTGCTTGGCTCAGCCAAACGCCTGCGTCATTCCCCGAGCTTCACCTGCACGTAGTCAGGGAACGGGGCGATCGTCCGCAGGTCGTGCTCGAAGACGATCAGGTCGCCGCGGCGCTCCACCTCGCGGAAGCCGCCGAAGCGGTAGGTGACCTCCATCATCCGGTTGCGGCCGTTGGGGAGGAACTCGGCGCGGAGCTTCACCCCCGCTTCCTTCGCCAGGCTCATCAGGTGGCTCATCATGATGGTCCCCACCCCGCGGCTCATTACCCGGCAGCTCATCAGCAGCAGCTTCACCGTCCAGTGCTCGGGCGCCGTCTTCTCCACCAGCGCCAGGCCGATCTTGCCGTAGGTGCCGTAGCGGTCCTCCAGCCCGGCGACGAGCAGCACGTGGCCGTCGCTGGTGCGGAAGGCGTTCAGCTCGTCGTAGCCGTAGGTGTAGCCGGTGGTGTTGAGCTGGTTGGTGCGCACCGTGAGCTCCTCGGCGCGCTGCAGGTCCTCCTCGCCGCAGGGCGCCAGGGTGAAGCGCATCTCCAGCGTGCGCAGGAACTCCTCGCTCGGGCCGGCGAAGCCCTCCTCGGCCTGCTGCCGCTCGATGTCGGCCTGGTACATCCTGCGGCGCTGCCGGCTGTCGTCGGTGATGAACTCGGGGTTCAGCTCCGGCAGGTCGAGCAGCCCGGAGAGGTCGGCCGCGTCCATGGTGCGCACGGCGGGGCAGGCGAACGCCACCTCCTCGCGCTCGAAGGGCTGGTCGTCGATGAAGAGGAAGGTGTCGAGCCCGATGTTCAGCTTCTGGGCGATGCGCTCGACGTTCTGCCCCTTGGCGTTCCAGTCGATCTGGGGATGCAGGAAGTAGTCGGCGATGCCGAGCGCCTCCAGCCGCGCCATGGCCCGCTCGCGGTCGTTGCGGCTGGCCACGGACTGCAGGATGCCGCGCTCGTCGAGCTCGCGGATCAGGTCGATGATGCCGGGGCGGAGCTCGACGCTCTCGTCCTCGAGCAGGATCCCGTTCCACACCGTGTGGTCCAGGTCCCACACGACGCACTTCACGCCCTTCGGCTTCTTCGTCTTCGTATCGGTCATCATCTCGGTTCGGTGTCTCTCTGTGTCTCTGCGTCTCTGTGTGAGATCGCCGTTTCTTACCCTGCGACGAGCGCCTCCGCCTCGTCCTCGGTGAGCTCCTCGATCTCGGCGAGGATCGCCTCCTCCACCAGGTTCGCCATCTTCGCGATGGTCGGCGCCTCGAAGATCACCTTCAGCGGCAGGTCGAGCCCGAACATGTCCTTCAGCCGCGCGATGATCTGCGTGGCGAGCAGCGAGTGCCCGCCGAGCGCGAAGAAGTCGTCGTGGATGCCGACGTTGTCCACGCCCAGCAGCGACTGCCAGACGTCGGCGATGCGCTCCTCCAGCTCGGTCTCCGGCGGGGCGTAGGCGGTGCCCAGGTCGTCGGGGCGCGCGTAGCGCTGCGCGGCGGCGGCCTCCGAGGGCGGGGCGGCGATCTGGCGGACGCGCGCCTCCAGGTCGCCGGTCGACACCAGCACGTTGGGCTCGCCGGCGAGCGCCAGCACCCGCGCGAGCGCCGCCGGCTGCTCCTCGGCGGTGATCCAGAGCGGGTCGTCCGCGGGGACCTCGCCGTCGGTCCAGCGGTCCCAGGCCGCGCTCGTCCACCCGCGGCCGGCGCGCGCGGCGAGCTGGGCGCTCGCGTCCACCAGCGCGTTCGCCATCGCCACGCGCACGCGGGCGAAGCTCCCCAGCACGCCGGCCAGCGACGACTCGCCCAACACGAAGTCCAGGTCGCGCCCCTCGATGGCGGCCTCCAGCGCGGCGACCTGCCCTTCCAGGTGGTGGATCTCCAGCATCCACGCCGCGGGGTTCGCCTCGCCGATCGCGGCGAAGTCGCCCATGCCCTCGACGTCCAGCGCGTGGATCACCCCGTGGATGGGACCGAAGCGCTTCTCGATGCGGCCGAACGCCGCCGTGAGCGCCGCGGCGCTGCCGGACTTCGCGCGCTGCAGGTCGACGGGCACGCCCATCGCCTCCAGCTCCAGCACCTTCAGGCCGGCGGCACGGGCGGGGTTCGATTCGGCCAGCAGCGTCAGGTAGTTGTCCAGCTCGCCGCGGTGGGGGAGGCGGTCGTCGACGATGCCGAGCTTCACGCCGGGGGTGCGGGCGAGCGCCATGGCCAGCGCGCCGCTGCGCCCCTCCAGCCCCCCGGCGATCACGTAGACCCCGCCCTCGCGCACCGCCGCCGCCGCGCGCTCCGGCCGCGCCGCGCGGAAGCCGCGTGCCCAGCGGTGCCGTCCGCGCAGCGCCACCACCGGCTCCTCCGCATGGGCCAGCACCTCGGCCGCCAGCCGCGCGGCATCCGGCGCATCCCACGCGACGTCGACGGCGCGGCAGGCGAGCGACGGGTGCTCCTGCGGCACCACGCGGCAGGCGCCGAGGACGGCCGCCGACAGGGGTGCGAGCTCCTCGTCCCCCGTCACCTCCTGCGCGCCGCGGGTGACGGCGACCAGGCGCGCCTCCACCCCCGCGTCGCCCAGCGCGCCGGCGAGGAGGAGGAAGGGGATGGGATCGATGCCGACGTGCACCACCACCTCGGGCGGCGACTCCGCGAGCGCCGCGACGAGCGCGCGGAAGTCGTCGCGGCTCGATCGCACGGTGAAGCCGTCGCCCGTGCGCGCGAACCCATCCCCCGTCCGGGCGACGGTGACGGCGCGGCCATCCGCCGCCAGCGCGGCGGCCAGCGGCTCCGCGACGGGCTCGCCGCTGGAGACGACGAGAATACGGGAGACGCCCGCCGGCTCCGCGGGGGGGGTGCGGGTCCAGGTCGGGACGTAGGTCCACTCCGCCGGGTCGGGGCGCTTCCCGCGGCGCGGCGGGGCGAGAGCATCGTCCGAACGCTCGGCCGCGTCCACCCAGTAGCGCTGCTTCTCCCACGGATAGGTCGGGAGATGGACCCTGCGCCGCCGCTCGCCCCCGTGGCAGGCGGCGCCGTCCGGGGTGACGCCGGCGAGCCAGAGGCGGCCCAGCGCCTCCAGCAGCACCGCCGCGTCGGGCCGGCGGTCGTAGGCGTAGCGGAGGGAGGGGATGACGGCGGCCGGCACCGCTTCCCCCGCCCCGCCGCGCTGGCGGACGAAGGTGGAGAGCGTCTGCCCCGGCCCGATCTCCAGCAGCACCCGCCCCGGATCGCGCAGCAGCACGCCCACGCCCTCGCCGAAGCGCACGGTGCCGAGCATGTGGCGCGTCCAGTAGCCGGGGTCCGTCGCCTCCGCGTCGGTGATCCAGGTGCCGGTGACGTTGGAGACCATCGGCACGCGCGGCGGCGAGAGGCGCACCGAGGCGGCGAGGCGCCCCAGCCCCTCCGCGGCGGGCGCCAGCATCGGCGAGTGGAAGGCGTGCGTGGTCGCCAGCCTCCGCGCGACGATGCCGGCCGGCTTCAGCCGCTGCTCGACCGCGGCGACGGCGTCGTCCGGCCCCGCGACCACGCAGAGGCCGGGGGCGTTCACGGTGGCGACGGCGACCCCGGGCGCCAGGTGCGGGCGCACCGTCTCGGGGTCGGCCGATACGGCGAGCATGGCGCCGCCAGGGAGCGCCTGGATCAGCTTCGCGCGGCCGGCGACCAGCGTCAGCGCGTCCTCGAGCGTGAGGATGCCGGCGATGCAGGCGGCGGCGTACTCGCCGAGCGAGTGGCCGATCACCGCGGCGGGGACCACGCCGAAGCTCATCCACAGCTTCGCCAGGGCGTAGTCGACGACGAAGACGGCGGGCTGCGCCAGCTCGGTGCGGTTGAGCTCGCCCGCGGCCGCGTCCGGCTCGTCGCGCCCCAGCATCCGCTTGAGGTCGAATCCCCCGCTGGCCGGCGCCGCGTCGGAGGGCGCGTCGCCGGGGAAGAGGGCCTCGCGGATGTCCATCCCCAGCAGCGGGCGGAGGATGCCGGCGCAGCGGTCCACCTCGGCGCGGAAGACGGGCTCGGCCTCGTACAGCCCGCGCGCCATGTTCGGGTAGTGGTCCCCCAGTCCCCCGAAGAGGAAGGCGACGCTCGGCCGCTCCACCGCCACGCCGGACGCGAGACGCTCGGGCACCGCGCCGCGCAGGATGGCCGCCGCGTCCTCGCCCTCGCGCACGACCGCGATGCGGCGGTGCGGGAAGGCACGCCGCCCCTCGCGCAGGGTGAAGGCGACGTCCGCCAGCGGCAGCCCGGGGTGCTGCTGGAGATGGTCCGCGAGCCGCGCCACGGCCGCGTCGGCCGCGGCCCCGCCGCGCGCGGAGAGGGCAAGGAGCTGCCAGGGGCGCGCGGGGCCGGAGGGCGCCTGCGCGGGCGCCTCTTCCAGCACCAGGTGCGCGTTCGTCCCGCCGATGCCGAAGGAGCTCACCCCCGCGCGGCGCGGATGGCCCTGCGTCTCCCACGGCACCAGGCGGTCGGCGACGTAGAAGGGGCTCGACGCGAAGTCGATGCGCGGGTTGGGCTCGGTGAAGTGCACCACCGGCGGGATCTCGCCGTGCTCCAGCGCGAGCACCGCCTTCATCATCCCCGCGATTCCCGCGGCGGTTTCGAGGTGGCCGACGTTGCTCTTCACCGCGCTCACCGCGCAGAAGCCGGTGCGATCGGTGTGCGCGCGGAAGGCGCGGGTGAGCGCGGTGATCTCGATCGTATCGCCCAGCTCCGTGGCGGTGCCGTGCGTCTCCACGTAGCCCACGGTGTCGGGCTCCACGCCGGCCAGCGAGAGCGCCTCGCCGATCACGGCGGCCTGGCCCTCCACGCCGGGGGCGGTGTAGGCGACCTTGGCGGCGCCGTCGTTGTTGACGGCCGAGCCGCGGATCACCGCGCGGATGGGGTCGCCGTCGCGGAGCGCATCGGCCAGGCGCTTGAGCACCACCACGCCCACGCCGCTCCCGCCCACCGCGCCGCCGGACTTCGCGTCGAAGGGCCGGCAGTGGCCGTCGGCGGAGAGGATGCCGCCGGGCGAGTGCATGTAGCCGCCGACCTGGGGGACGCCGACGCAGGAGCCGCCGGCCAGCGCCAGGTCGCACTCGCCGCGCAGCAGGCTCTGCGCGGCCAGGTGCGCGGCGACCAGGCCGGTGGAGCACCCCGTCTGCACGCTGAGCGCGGGGCCGCGCAGGTCGAGCTTGTAGGCGACGCGGGTGGCCAGGAAGTCGGGCGCGCTGTTCAGCTTCACCTGGAACTCGCCGACGGAGGCGAGCACCTCGGGGTTGGAGCGCAGGTGGCGATCGGAGTAGCCGGTGCCCGCCGTGCCCGCGTAGACGCCGGCGATGCCGGGGAGGCGGGCGGGATCGTAGCCCGCGTCTTCGATGGCCTCCCAGGCGCACTCCAGGAGGAGACGGTGGCCGGGCTCCAGCGTCTCCGCCTCGCGCGGCGAATAGCCGAAGAAGGCGGCGTCGAAGCTCTCCACGTCGGAGAGGCGGCCGGTGGCGCGCACGAAGGCGGGATCGCGCACCACCTCTTCGGGGAAGCCGGCGGCGCGCAGCTCGTCGTCGCTGAAGACGGTGATCGACTCGACGCCGTCGCGGAGGTTGCGCCAGAACGCCTCCAGGTCGTCCGCCCCCGGAAAGCGCCCGGCCATCCCCACCACGGCCACGTCGAACTCGTGCCCCTCGGGTACCTCGATCTCGCTATCCATCATCGTTCTGCATCCCCAAAGAGTCGTCCGCAGGGAATGGCCCCGCGTTGTCGGGCGCGACGATGCGAGTAAACTCGCCGCTACAACCTCACGCAGTCCGCCTTCGCGGACTTCCCTGCGCCAGCCTTCCCCGCCCCACCCCAGGTGTCATCCCGAGGCCCGGCCTCGCCGGGATCGCGTCCACGACACCGCCCGCAGGGCCGAGGGATCTACCCGCGGCCGCCGCGAGGCCCGGGCGCGGCAGCGGCACGACAACCGACCTGCCGGCGGTCAAATCGGGAGCCGTACCGCCGCCTCGTTCCCCGGGTTGGAAACCCGAGGCAACAACGACCCAAAGTCCGCCTTCGCGGACTCCCGCCCCCGACATCGGTGCGCCCCCAGCCTGCCAAGCGCACCGCAACTGCGTCCGCGTCACCCCTCTCCCCTCGTGGGAGAGGGGCCGGGGGTGAGGGGTGCCGAGGCGCGCCTCTACCGCCGCCCGCGCCGCAGCATCTCGCGGCGCGTGGCCGCGCGATCCTCGCCGGGCTTCGCGGCGGGCGCGGCGTAGTCCCCAAACGCGCCGTACGCCGCCGCCGCCTGCGCGTCGAGGTGTTCGGCGAGGGCGCGGACGGTGGAGAACTGGAAGAGGTCGATGACCCCCACCGCGTGGCCCGTCGCCTCGAACAGGCGCTCCTGCACGCGCGCCAGCAGCAGCGAGTGGCCGCCGATCTCGAAGAAGTTCTCGTCGAGCCCCACGCGCGCAACGCCCAGCACCTCCTGCCAGACCTGCGCGACCTCACGCTCGGTGTCGCTCCCCGGCACCGGGTCCTCCGGGCGCTCGGGGGCAGGGTCGGGAAGTCGATCTCGGTCCACTTTTCCGTTGGGTGAGAGGGGGAGCGACGCCATCTCCACGAACGCCGCGGGGATCATGTAGGCCGGGAGGCGCGTGCGCAGGAACGCGCGCAGCTCGGCCGCGGGGGCGGCGTCGTCCGCCGGGACCATCCAGGCCACCAGCCGCGCCTCCGCACCCTCGCCGCGCACGGCGACCACCGCCTCGCGCACCCGCGGGTCCTGCGCGAGCACCTCCTCCACCTCGCCGGGCTCCACGCGGTAACCGCGGATCTTCACCTGGAAGTCGGTGCGGCCGAGGTAATCCAGGACGAAAGTGCGGGAGTGCGGAAGTGCGGAAGTGCGTGGGTCCCGCGCGGAACCCTGCGCACTTCCGCACTCCCGCACTTCCGCACTCGCAGTCCACCGGACGCGGTCGCCCACGCGGTACATCCGCGCGCCGGGAACGCCGGAGAACGGATCGGGGCGGAAGCGGTCGGCGGTGAGGCGCGGGCGGCCGTGGTAGCCGCGGGCGAGGCCCTGGCCCGCGATCCACAGCTCGCCCACCGCGCCCAGCGGCATCGGGCGCTGGCGCGCGTCCAGCACGTACATCCGCTTGTTCGGTGCCTGCCGGCCGACGTGCACCCGGTCCACCTCCCGCGGCGCGAGCCACCAGGTGGAGTAGGTGGTGTCTTCCGTGGGGCCGTAGTAGTTGCCGACCGTCTCCAGCGTGCCCAGCGCGTGCAGCCCGCGCGCGAGGGAGGGCGGGAGCGCCTCGCCGCCCAGGTTCAGCCGGCGCAGCGAGCGGGGAACGTCGCCGGTGCGCAGCAGCTCGGCGGCGGCGCTCGGGGCCATGCTCGCCAGCACCACCGGCTCCTCCAGCCCGCGCACCGCCAGCGCGTCGCGCACCAGCACCACCCTGCCGCCCCACGAGAGCGTGCCGAAGAGCTCGGCGATGGAGACGTCGAACGACACCGAGGTCGAGGCGAGCACCGCCGACCGCTCCGCGTCGCTCACGTGCTCGCGCAGCCAGTGGCAGAGCGCCACGGTGCTGCGGTGCTCGATCTCCACCCCCTTGGGCCGGCCGGTGGAGCCGGAGGTGTAGATCACGTACGCCAGGTTGCGCTCGCCCACCCCCGTCTCCGGCCGCGTCTCCGGCTGGGCGTCGAGCTCCGCGCGGTCGGCGTCCACGCGCAGCAGGCGGGCGCTGGTCTGCGGGAGGGCGGCGGCGAGCGCGGCGTGGGTGAGCACCACCGGCGCCCCGCTCTCGGCCAGCATGAAGGCGATGCGCTCCGCCGGGTACGCCGGGTCCACCGGGACGTAGGCGCCGCCGGCCTTCAGCACGCCGTAGAGCGCGGCCGGCAGCTCCGGCGTGCGCTCCATGCAGACGGCGACCGGCACCTCCGGCCCCACCCCGAGCGCCCGCAGCCGGTTGGCCACCTGGTTGGCGCGCCGGTCCAGCTCGCCGTAGGTGAGCCGCGCGCCGCCGGCGGAGACGGCGACCGCATCGGGGGTGCGCGCGGCCTGCGCCTCGAACAGCTCGTGGATGCAGAGCCCCGCGGGGTACGCGCGGCCGGTGCGGTTGAGCTCCTCCACCACCAGGGCGGCCTCGTGCCCCGGCATCACCGGGAGATGGGAGACGGGGCGGTCCGGGTCCTCCACCGCCGCCTCCAGCAGCACGGCGAGGCGCTCCGCCGTCCGCTCGATGGTCTCGCGGTCGAAGAGGTCCGAGGCGTACTGCAGCGCCGCGAACACGCCGTCTTCGCCGTGGCCGGCGGCGAGCATCAGGTCGACCTTGGCCGAGCCCGTCTCTGCCTCGGCGACGTGCACGTCGAGGCCCGGGAAGCTCGGCGCGCGCGCGGCCACCTCGCTGTGGAAGGAGAACATCACCTGGAACACCGGGTGGGCGCTCAGGCTGCGCTCCACCTTCAGCTCCTCCACCAGCCGCTCGAAGGGCACCTCCTGGTGCGCGTACGCGTCCACCGTGGTCTCGCGCACGCGCCGCAGCGCCTCGCGGAAGGTGGGGGCGCCGGTGAGGTCGGCGCGGAGGGCGAGGGTGTTCACGAACACGCCGATCAGCCCCTCCGTCTCTTCCGGCACCCGGCCGGCCGTGGGCGAGCCGACCACCACGTCGTCCGCCCCCGCCCAGCGCGCGAGCAGGGTGGAGAAGGCCGCGAGCAGCACCATGAAGACGGTGGCGCCCTCGGCGCGCGCGAGCGCATCCACCCGCTGCGCGAGCGCGGGTGGGAGGACGAAGTGGACCGAGTCGCCGCGGAAGCTCTGCACCGGCGGGCGCGGCCGGTCCGTGGGGAGCGCCAGCGTGGGCGCGCCCTCCAGCCGCTCGCGCCACCAGGCCAGCTCCCGCTCCAGCACCGGCCCGTCCAGCCGCTCGCGCTGCCAGCGCGCGAAGTCGGCGTACTGGATGGGGAGCGGCGGGAGCGCGTCCGGGCGCCCCTCCACCCCGGCGGTGTAGAGCTCGGCGAGCTCGGCGTTCAGCACCTGGAGCGACCAGCCGTCGCACACCACGTGGTGCAGGTTCAGGAGCAGGCGGTACGCGTCGTCCGCCAGCCGCAGCAGCTCCCAGCGCACCAGCGGGCCGGCGGCCAGGTCGAAGGGCGCGCGCGCGTGCTCGTGGGAGAGCCGCTCCGCCTCGTCCGCGCGCTCCGGCTCCGGGAGGTGGGTGAGATCGGCCACCTCCAGGGGGACGAAGAGCTCCGGCGCCACCTCCTGCACCGGCTCGGCCCCGCGGAAATGGAAGGTGGTGCGCAGCGACTCGTGGCGCTCCACCAGCGCGTTCAGCGCCCGCTCCAGCGCGGGGACGTCGAGGCGCCCGTGGAGGTGGTAGACGTGCGCCATGTTGTAGGCGCCGCCCGCGACCCCGGTGCGCTCCACGAACCAGAAGCGCTGCTGCGCGAA
>Ga0070685_10001508_pt1 | contig 12273 bp, 9 predicted proteins | sample KBSS13LmetaG_FD_65651 | JGI IMG/M metagenome (GOLD analysis project Ga0070685, IMG submission 65651) | Switchgrass rhizosphere microbial communities from Kellogg Biological Station, Michigan, USA - KBS S1-3L metaG | ecosystem: Host-associated > Plants > Roots > Rhizosphere ...
ACGGGCATCAGCGAGGTGTAGGGGGTGATCGTCCACGAAAGCGCGGCCACCAGCACGAGTAGCGCGCGCACCGGCTTGATGCCGGACGCGTAGCGCGCACCCTCCAGCCAGCTCGACCACCAGCCGGACGCGACCCCGGGCCGAACGTCGGCGGGCCAATGCATCTTCAGGATTGCGACGATGACGGCGACGAACGACAACGCGTTCAGCGCGAAGCACACCGCTTCGCTGGTCAATGCGAGCAGCACGCCCGCAACTGCGGGACCGACTACACGTGCGGTGTTGACCAGCATCGAGTTCAGCGCGATCGCATTGGCGAGATCGCCGCGGTCGGCGATGAAATGCACGTACATCGACTGACGCAGCGGCAGATCGAACGCCGAGCACGTGCCGAGCCACAACGCGAGGACAATCAGATGCCACGTCTGGATCCACCCGAACCAGACGAGCACCGCCAGCACGACCGCCTGCACGAGCATCAGCGACTGCGTGACGAGCAGCCCGCGACGCCGATCAATCCGGTCGGCGAGCACGCCGGATACATTGCTGAACAGCAGGATGCCGACGTTGGCGCAGAACGCGACGACGCCAAGCAGCCACGCCGAGCCCGTCAGCCGGTACGTCAACCATCCCATCGCAACCTGCTGCAGCCAGGTGCCGATCAGCGAGAGGCCCTGCCCCGTGAAGAACAGGCGGTAGTTGCGATGCCGGAGCGCGCGGAACGTATGGTTCAACGCGAGCGGCATGATGGGCGACAAGGTGCGAGTGGTAAGCAGGCACGTTCACGTTTACCGTGCCGCTGCATGGGCACCGCCGGCGCGCGAGAGCCTAGCCGCCGAGCCGCGTGTATTGCTCGCGGAGCTTGGCGAGCGTCGCGTTGAAGCCTGCGAGTCGTGCGCGCTCCTGCTCGACGACAGCACCCGGCGCGCGTGCGACGAACCCCTCGTTGGCGAGCTTCGTCTGCGCCTTGGCGATCTCGCCTTCGTGGCGCGCGATATCCTTGGCGATGCGCTCGCGCTCGGCGGCGACGTCGACTTCGATGTGCAGCATCAGCCGATAGTCGCCGACGATCTGCACCGGCGAATCCCCTTCGGGCAGCACGTCGACGATTCGCACATCCGACAGCTTGACCAGCGGTACCAGGTATGGGGCGAGTTCGGTCAGCGTCGCGCGGTCGCCGGCGGCGATCAACGGCACCTTTTGCGCCGGCGAGAGGCCCATCTCGCCGCGCAGCGTCCGGCACGCGTTGACGATGTCTTTCAACACCGCCATCCGCGCATTCGCGGCCTCGTCGACGCGCTCGAAGTGCGCCTGCGGGAACGGCTGCAGCGAGATCGTGTCGCCCTTCTTGCCGGCGAGCGGACCCAGGATCTGCCAGAGCTCTTCGCTGATGAACGGCATGAACGGATGCGCGAGTCGCAGCGTCGCCTCGAGCTCGCGTACGAGCATCGACCGCGTCCCACGCGCCGCAGCGTCGTCACCGGCCGCATCGGCGCGACCGAGCTGAACCTTCGCAAGCTCGACGTACCAGTCGCAGTATTCGTCCCAGACGAACTCGTACAACGCCTTTGCCGCGAGATCGAACCGATAGGCCGCGAGATTCTCGATGATGTCGTGCTTGGCCTGTTGCAGCCGGCCGATGAGCCAGCGGTCGACGAACGTGTAATCGTGCGGCAGCGACTCGTCGAGCCCCACGTCGCGACCCTCGACGTTCATCAGCACGAAGCGCGTTGCATTCCACAGCTTGTTGCAGAAGTTGCGGTAGCCATCGCAGCGGTTGAGATCGAAATTCAGCGTGCGGTTGAACGTCGCGAGCGACGCGAACGTGAAGCGCACCGCGTCGGCGCCGAACGAGGGAATGCCCTTGGGAAACTGCTTGCGCGTACGCTTGGCGATCGTGTCGGCCTGCCGCGGGTTCATCAGGTTCGACGTCCGCTTGGCGACGAGCGCCTCGACGTCGACGCCGTCGATCAGGTCGAGCGGATCGAGTACGTTGCCTTTCGACTTCGACATCTTCTGGCCTTCTTCGTCGCGGACCAGCGCATTGATGTAGACGTCGCGAAACGGCACCTTGCCGGTGAACAGGGTCGTCGTCATGATCATCCGCGCGACCCAGAAGAAGATGATGTCGAAGCCGGTGACCAGCACCGACGACGGCAGGAACGTGCGGAGCTCACGCGTGTCGCCGGGCCACCCGAGCGTCGAGTGGCACCACAGCGCCGAGCTGAACCACGTGTCGAGCACGTCGTCGTCACGGCGAAACGTCGCCGGCGCGCGGCCGAGCGCGCGCGTCGCCTGCGCGCGCGCGTCGTCCTCGGTTCGCGCGACATAGACATTGCCGTTCTCGTCGTACCACGCGGGAATCTGGTGACCCCACCAGAGCTGCCGCGAGATGCACCAGTCCTGGATGTTGTTGATCCAGTGCAGATACGTGGAGATCCATTCGCCCGGAACGAACCGTACGCGCCCCGCCTCGCCGGTTTGCGGATCGACGATACCGCCATCGCTGACGGCATCGAGGCACAATTGTTGGATCGTCTTGCCCGGCCACAGCGGATGCGACGCGGGTGCGGGGGTGCGCATTGCGACGTACCACTGGTCGGTCAGCATCGGCTCGACGATTTCGCCGGTGCGCCCGCAGCGCGGCACGATCATCCGGTGCGCCTTTTCCGATACGACGAGGTTCAATGCCGTGAGATCGGCAACGACCGCCTTGCGCGCCGCGTACCGGTCGAGCCCGCGATAAGGTGCCGGCGCGTTGTCGTTGATGGTGGCGTCGAGATTGAATATCGACAGTGCCGGAAGTTGATGGCGCTGGCCCACCGCCCAATCGTTGAAATCGTGCGCAGGGGTGATCTTGACCACACCGGTGCCAAATTCGCGATCGACGTAGTCGTCGGCAACGACCGGTATTTCGCGGCCGGAAAGCGGCAGCCGCACGCGCTTGCCGACGAACGCGCGATAACGATCATCCTCCGGATGCACGGCGACGGCCGTGTCGCCGAGCATCGTCTCGGGTCGCGTTGTCGCAACGACAAGGGAGCCCGAGCCGTCAGCGAGCGGATAAGCGATCTCCCAGATCCGGCCCTGCTCCTCGTCGCTGTCGACTTCGAGATCGGACACGGCGGTCATCAGCTTCGGATCCCAGTTGACGAGGCGCTTGCCGCGGTAAATCAGTCCGTCCTCGTGCAGCCGGACGAACGTCTCGCGAACGGCCGCCGACAGCCCTTCGTCCATCGTGAAGCGCTCGCGCGACCAGTCGGCGGCTGCGCCGAGACGACGCATCTGGTGCGTGATCGTCGATCCCGACTCTTCCTTCCATTGCCAGACGCGCTCGATGAACGCCTCGCGGCCGAGATCGTGGCGCGTCTGTCCCGCCGCCTTCAACTGCTGCTCGACGACGATCTGCGTGGCGATGCCCGCGTGATCGGTGCCCACCTGCCACAGCGTGTTGAAGCCGCGCATCCGGTGATAGCGGATCATCACGTCCATCAGCGTCTGCTGGAACGCGTGGCCCATGTGCAACGTGCCCGTGACGTTCGGCGGCGGCAACTGGATGCAATAGGGTTTCGCACCCGCGGTGTAGCTCGGCTTGAAATATCCGCGTGCTTCCCACAGCGGATACCATTTCGCTTCGATGGCGTGGGGCTCGAAGCTTTTCGCAAGTTCCATGTCGTCGCGCCGATCGCCGGGCAAAACGCGCAATTTTACACGGCGAGTGCGGGCTCGTTCGTAGCACCGGTCAGCGGCGATGCGAGCGAACGTCCCATTGCCGTCGCGAGCGCGCCAAGACGCTGCATCAGGTTCGCGAACTCGGGGATCGACAAAGCCTGGTCGGCGTCGCACCATGCTTCGGCGGGACAAGGATGCACTTCGATCAGCAATGCGTCCGCACCGGCGGCCACCGCGGCGCACGACAGCGCCGGCACCATCCACGCCTTGCCGCCGGCGTGCGACGGATCGACGATCACCGGCAAGTGCGTTTCCTTCTTGAGCACGGCCACCGCCGTTACATCGAGCACGTTGCGGTACGCAGTTTCGAACGTGCGAATGCCGCGCTCGCACAGCATGATCTGGTGATTGCCGCCCGCGGCGATGTATTCGGCCGCCATCAGCCACTCCCCGATCGTCGCGCTCATGCCGCGCTTCAGGATCACCGGCACGTTGACCCTGCCGACTTCCTTCAGCAGATCGAAGTTCTGCATGTTGCGCGTGCCGATCTGGATCACGTCCACATCGTGGGCGAGGAACGTGTCGAGCATCCGTACATCCATCAGCTCGGTCACAATGGGCAACCCGTGCCGCGACGCGGCGTTCTTCAGCATCGTCAGGCCTTCGACGCCTTTTCCCTGGAAGGCATAGGGACTGGTGCGTGGCTTGAACGCACCGCCGCGCATCAGCCGTGCGCCACCGGCCGCAACGCCTGCCGCGGCCGCCTCCATCTGCGGGACCGTTTCGACCGAGCACGGCCCGGCGATGACCTGAACGTCGCTGCCGCCGATGCGCGTGCCGCCGACCTCGATCGTCGTGCTCGCCTTGTGCCACTCGCGTGCGACGAGCTTGTACGGCTTCAGGATGTGCAGCGACCGCTCGACACCGGGAAGCGGGTCGAACATCTCGGGATCGAGCTTGCGCTCGTCGCCGATCGCGCCGATCAGCGTGCGCTCGGTGCCGCGTGAGATGTGGACGTCGAGTCCGTGCGAACGGATCTTGGCTTCGACGGCGGCAACTTCGGCTTCGCCGGCATCGGGATGCATGACGATGATCATGACGCGCTCCTTTTCCAGGGACAAAAAGCAAAACGGGCGGTCCTGGTGGGCCGCCCGCTTCGATTCGATGATTGCGATGTTGCCGTTACGATCGCGCGCGGCCCTCGGAGACTTCCGCAAAATAAGCATAAGCGAACGCGCGCCAGCCGTTGCCGGCCGGCGTTCCGCGCATTGCTCCGATGCCACGCTGAATCATGCCGACGAGTCTAGCACGTGGAGTGCGCATCAGCCATCCCGCTTCCGCCAAGACTCGATCTCGCGCTCGATCGCTTCCGCGACGTAGCCGCGCACGAGCTCGCCGAGCGCCTGGTTGATCGTTTCGATGAGCTCCGCGCTCGCGCGCGCGACGATCGGTTGCAGCCGTGCGCCGAGCTGGTCGCGCATCCCGGTGTCGGTGAACAGATCGAGGCGCTGCAGCACCTGCATCCGGATCTCTTCGGCCATCGCCTCCCATGCCGGACTGCCGGGCACGAACTGGGGAATCGCCGCGACCACGGCTGCGGCCGGCGCGACGACGTCGGTGCCCGCTGCGGATAGCGGCTCCGGCATCGGTGGGATGTCGAGGATGAACTCCTCGTCCTGAATGGGCAGCGCCGATGTTTCGGACTCGAGCTTGGCGGCGCCGACGCGAAGGGCAGGTGTGTCCAGGGCGGGTTCGTCCACCGCCGCCGCACTGCGCGTCGCAGGTTCATCCACTGCCTCCGCGCTGCGCGTCGCAGGTTCGTCAAATGCCGCGGCGCTACGCGTCGCAGGTTCGTCCGCTGCGGGCGACGGCGCACCGTCCGTGACCCGATCGACCGCCCGGACTATCGTCTCGAAGGTGGCAGGTGCTTCCGCCAATTGTGGTTCTGTTGCCACGGCGTCCGCTGGCTCTGCCGTGTCCGCTACGTCCGACGTGGGTTCGGACGCAGTCGCGAGCGCATCGTCGAGCGCCTCGGTGAGCGCGGTCGCATCGGCATCGGGCACGACAGGCGGCCACACCTCGGCCTGCGACGACCATTCGTCGACGACATCGGTCAGCACCGGCAAGTCGGACAGCGTGTCGAGCGAGATGGGATCGGCCATCGATTGCGCACCCAGCGCGATCGAGTCGGCCGCGGGCTTCGCCTCCGGCAGGATAATCGTCGGTGCAAGCGTTCCCGTGCGCTCGTTCGTCAGCGCGTCCGTCAACGTCGGCGGTCCGGTGCCCTTGCCCTTGCCGCGTTTGCGATTGCGCCGCATCAGTGCGTCCGCCTGCTCGAGCAATTGGCGAGCGTTGGGCATCGGTCAGCCCGCCTGCGATCGAAGGGCGACGTCAGTCACGCGACGACCAGTCGTGCTGCCGCAAGTCGTAGCCGCGCTCGCGATAGAAGCGAAACCGGGCGCGACCGGCCGCGACGTTGCGCTCGTCGGCAGCGACCAGTTCCGCGAGGCGTTCGAAGCGACTGAAAAACGGCGGCGGTTCCGCGTGCAAATTCAGCAGGACCGCGGCCGGACCTGCATGCTCGAGCCGCTCGTCGATCCAGATCGGCGTCTCCGCTGCCACCGCGCTGTCCATGCGGCAATGGGGCAGAAAGGACAGCGGAGGATCGAGCCATAGCAGGCGGTCGAGGGCCTGCGTAGTATCGGCATCGGGCGTCAGCACGCGCACGCTGCCGTGCATTCGATACGCCTTGGCGATGATCTTCGCCGCCAGCTTCAGCGGTTGCGCGACATGCGTGTAGAAATCGATCTGCGTCATCGGCAGGCGCTTGCAAGACTACTGCGGGACCAGGCCGCGTTTTCCAATTCGCCTGCTCGTCACACCAGCGTTTCGTTCGCGAGCAACCACGTCGCGAGCATTGGAACGGGCCGACCGGTCGAGCCCTTGTTCTTGCCTTCCTTCCAGGCGATGCCGGCGATGTCGATGTGCGCCCAATCGTACTTGCGCGCAAACCGCGACAGGAAGCACGCCGCGGTGATGCTGCCGCCTGCGCGTCCGGCAACGTTCGCGAAATCGGCGAAATTGCTGGCCAACCCTTCCTGGTAGTCCTCCCACAGCGGCATCTGCCAGCCGCGGTCGTACGCATCGTCGCCCGCCGCGATCAAGGCGCGCGCCAGCGGATCGCTGTTGCTGAAGATGCCGCTTGCGACGTGACCAAGCGCAACCACCATCGCGCCGGTCAGCGTCGCAATGTCGACAACAGCCTGCGGCTCGTACCGTTCGGCATACGTCAGCGCGTCGGCGAGGATCAGGCGACCTTCGGCATCGGTGTTCAGCACCTCGATCGTCTGTCCCGACATCGACTTGACGATGTCGCCCGGCTTGGTCGCCCGCCCCGACGGCATGTTTTCGCACGTGGGAATGAGTCCGACGACGTTGAGCTTCGAATGCAGTTCGGCGATCGTCCGGAACGCGCCGAGCACCGACGCCGCGCCGCACATGTCGAATTTCATCTGGTCCATGTCGCCGGCCGGCTTGATCGAGATGCCGCCGGTGTCGAACGTGATGCCCTTGCCCACCAGTACCAATGGCTTTTGCTTTTTCACCGCCTGGTCGTATTCCAGCACGATGAATCGGGGCGGCTCGTCGCTGCCGTTGGTGACCGACAGGAACGAGCCCATGCCGAGCGCCTCGATCTGGGGCCGCTCGAGCACGGTGACCTTGATCTCGGGAAATTCCTTGCCGAGATCCTGCGCGCGTTCGGCGAGATACCGCGGCGTGCACACGTTGCCCGGCAGGTTGCCGAGGTCCTTCGCCAGGTCCATGCCGTGTGCGATCGCAAGACCCCGCGCCGATGCGGCCTCGCCTGCCGTGAGATCGGACCGCTGGGGCACCGACAGCGTCAGCTTGCGCAGCGGCCGGCGCACCTCCGTGGGCTCGCTCTTCATCTGCTCGAAACGGTAGACGGCGTCCATCGCCACCAGCACCGCGTGCTCCACGCGCCACGCCACCTCGCGGCGCTTGACCTTTTCCTCGGTGAGATAGAGCACTGCCTCGTAGGAGCCCGTCTCGTTCAGCAGCTTGACCGCGCTGCGAATCGCCTGCCGGAACTCCTTGTCGCGGAAGTCACGCTCCTTGCCCAGCCCGATCAGAAGTACCCGATCGGCGAGCGTCCCGCGGACGCTGTGCAGCAGCAGCGTGGCACCAAGCTTTCCCTCCATGTCGCCGCGGCGAATGATTTCGCTGATATATCCATTAGACGCGCGGTCAATGAGCTCGGCGGACAGCGAAAGCTTGCGGTTATCGAAGACGCCGACGACGACGCACGCACTGCGCTGCTTCTCGGGGCTACCGCTTTTTATGGTAAATTCCATCGGGCTCCTCGGGTTTGGTACCTGACGTTTTTGTACCGCAAAGGCGTAGGTCCCGCCCATTATCGACAAATCGCCGTATAAAAGTCAAAATTTTCCCGCCGTCATGATTTTCCGGCGTAGTCTCGTCCGCGAGTTGACGGCTACAGCCGTCGCATTGTTCCTCGTCCTGCTGGCCATTCTCTTCACGAACCTCGTGCTGCGGCTGCTTGCGCGCGCCGCCGGCGGCGCCGTCGCGCCGGACGGCATCCTGGCGCTTCTAGGGTTCAACGCGCTGTTTTACTTCAATATCCTGCTGTCGGTCGCACTGTTTCTCACTGTGCTATTGACGCTTTCGCGCTGGTATCGCGATAGCGAGATGATTGTATGGTTCACGTCAGGTCAGTCGCTGATTGCCTGCCTGCAGCCGATCCTGCTGTTTGCCGCTCCTTTTCTCGTCGCGATCGTCGCGTTGTCGCTGTTCCTGTCCCCCTGGGCGGAACTGCGCAAGATCGAATTCGAGCGCCAGCTGGAGTCGCGCGACGACGTCGCGTTCGTCACCCCCGGCCTGTTCCGCGAATTCTCGCGGGCCAACCTCGTCGTCTTCGTCGAAAGCATCAATCCGCTGAACAGCACCGTGCAGAACGTCTTTCTGCACTCGGTCGAGGACAAGCAGGACGCCACCACGGTCGCTGCGCGCGGGAAGCTGGAGGAAATGCCCAACGGGGACCGCTTCATCGTGCTCGAGCACGGCCGCCGCTACCAGGGCACGCCGGGGACCGCCGATTACCGCGTTCTCGAGTTCGAGCAGCTCGGCCGGCGCATCGAGCCCAGCGAGGTCCGGGAGTTGCCGACCTCGTCGAAGGCAATTCCGACCGCCGCACTCGTGGTTTCCGATGGCCGGATCGAGCGTGCCGAGCTGTTCTGGCGCATCTCGGTTCCGATTTCGGCGCTGATGCTCACGCTCCTGGCCGTGCCGCTCGCCTACGTCAACCCACGCATGGGACGTTCGTTCAACCTCGTTGCCGCCGCATTCCTGTACATGCTCTACAGCAACTGCCTCAACATCGTGCAGAGCCTGATCGCGCAGGGAAAGCTCGACCTGTGGTCCGGCCTGCTGCTGCCGCACGTGACGGCGCTTCTCGTGGTCGTGGTGCTCTTTCGTCAGCAGTTATCCGTGAGCGGGCTCTTCCCGCGCGGGCGCCGACCAGCGCCCGCCTGACGATCCGATGCGGTCGTCGCCTTTGCCCCGCACCCTGCGCCGATGAAGACACTGCAGCGCTACATCGGCCGCGACGTCCTGTTCGCAACGCTGCTGATCTTTTGCGCGCTGCTCGCATTGTTCGCGTTCTTCGACCTGATCCACGAACTGGGTGACGTCGGTCGCGGCGACTACACGATCAGCCGCGCACTGTTGTTTGTCACGCTGAACCTGCCCTCGCGGCTGTACGAGCTCTTCCCCGTGGCTGCACTGATCGGCACGCTGTTCGCGGTGTCGCAGCTCGTCGCCAACTCCGAGTACACGGTCATGCGGGCATCCGGCATGTCGCTCGCGCGCGTCGCATGGTCGGTGCTGCGCGTCGGCATCCCGCTCGCCGCGGCCACGTTCCTGGCCGGCGAATACGTCGCGCCGCCGGCGGAGCGGATCGCACAGACGGTCCGATCGTCCGGCGACGCCACCACGCGGGTCGTCGCGCAGCAGTTCGCGTCCGGCTTCTGGTTCAAGCAGGACCTGACGTTCGTCAACATCCGCACGGTGCTGGCCGACATGACGCTGTCCGGCGTGCGCATGTACGAGTTCGGCGACGACCTGCGGCTCAAGGTTGTGCGCGTCGCGCAGTCGGGAACGTTCGCCGGCAACGGCCAATGGAAGCTCGAGAACGTCAAGTCCACCGAGATCGGTGCCGACGCGACGCGCGTAACGACGGCGCCCGTGTTCATGTGGACGACGGTGCTGCGGCCGTCGATCCTCAACGTCTACCAGGTGACGCCCGAGCGTCTCGAGCTCGGCACGCTGTACGACAACATCCGCGTGCTCGGCAACAACGCGCAGAAGACGTCACGCTTCGAGATCGCGTTCTGGAACAAGGTTTTCTACCCGCTGGCTGTGCTGGTGATGATGGTGCTGGCGCTGCCGTTCGCGCACTTCCAGCGGCGCCAGGGCGGGGTGGGGTTCCGCATCTTCGCCGGCACGATGATCGGGCTGTCGTTTTTCCTGCTCGGCCGGCTGTTCTCGAACCTCGGCGTGCTGAACGACTGGCCGCCGCTGTTCGCCGCGGTGTTCCCGCTCGCGTTCTTCACGGCCATTGCGGTGGGGATGCTGTGGTGGATCGAGCGCAGGTAGCGTCGTTTCCAGCGTTCTCGCGACGCACCCAACAAAAACCCCGCGCGCGGCGGGGTTTGCAGTCGATTCGATGAACGCGCGCGTTACGCGGTCTCGGTCGCGGGCTCGACGTTCGCGTACTTGTGCTGGCGCTCGCCCTTCACACGAAACGAAACTTTGCCATCGACGAGCGCGAACAGCGTGTGATCCTTGCCGAGTCCCACGTTGACGCCCGCGTGAATGCGGGTGCCGCGCTGGCGGACGATGATCCCGCCGGCGCGAATCGCTTCGCCGCCGTAGACCTTGACGCCAAGCCGTTTCGATTCCGAGTCGCGGCCGTTTCTCGAGCTGCCGCCTGCTTTCTTGTGTGCCATGGTTCGTTCCTCAGCCGACGATCGCGTCGATCTGGAGCTCGGTGTAGTTCTGCCGATGCCCCTGGTGCTTTTGGTAGTGCTTGCGGCGCCGCATCTTGAAGATCCGGATCTTCTCGCCGCGGCCATGCGCGACGACGGTGGCCTTGACCGTCGCACCCGCGACGTTGGGCTGGCCCAAGCGAACCGTCTCGCCCTCGCCGACCATCAGCACCTGATCCAGGACCACTTCCGCGCCCACGTCCGCCGGTATCTGTTCTATCTTGAGTTTTTCGCCGGGGGCGACCTTGTATTGCTTGCCGCCGGTTTTTACGACCGCGTACATGAATGGAACTCCTGTGTTCAGTGGAAGCGGCCACGATGCCGCCCTGTTTGCGCTCTGGAGTGAGCAGCGCCCGTCGGTGCGGCCGAGAATAGCGACCACATACGAGCGGAAAGCCTTGGATTATAACGTGTTTCGAGCCGCCTGAGCAAGTACGCGCCCTTTCGACCGCAGACGAACTCACCGCCTGGCGAGGGAGCGACCAGACTTCGGTAGAATGCTTCGTTTTGCCTTTCGACAGGCGCGACCTGCCGCCCGCCTCAGTTTCGCTTATTTCCGGCCTCCGCCGCAACTGTCCCGTTCGTGACCCTCGACTTCCTGAATCCCGTAATAGGCAGCGACCTGGCCGCGGTCGATCGCGTGCTGCGCGAGAGTCTTTCATCGGACGTCGTGCTGATCCGCCAGGTGGCCGACTACATCATCGGCGGCGGCGGCAAGCGTCTGCGGCCCGCGTTGCTGCTGCTCGCGGCCAACGCATGCGGATACCGGGGCCGCGATCACCACACGCTGGCGGCGGCGATCGAGATGATTCACACGGCAACGCTGCTGCACGACGACGTCGTCGACGAATCGCAGTTGCGGCGCGGACATGCGACGGCCAACGCGCACTTCGGCAATCCGGCCGCCGTGCTCGTCGGCGATTTCCTCTATTCGCGGACGTTCCAGCTGATGGTGGGCGTGAACCGGATGCGCGTGCTCGCGATCGTCGCCGACGCGACAAACCTCATTGCCGAAGGCGAAGTGCTGCAATTGATGCACGCCGGAGACCCGGCGATCGACGAGCGCGCGTATTTCGCCGTCATCGAGCGCAAGACGGCGAAGCTCTTCGAAGCCGCGGGGCGTCTTGGCGGCGTACTCGGCGACTCGGCAGGCGAGTGCGAGGATGCCCTCGCGCGCTACGGCATGCATCTCGGCACTGCGTTCCAGATCATGGACGACGTGCTCGACTATTCCGGCGACGCGGCGCAGATCGGCAAGAACCTCGGCGACGACCTCGGCGAAGGCAAGATGACCCTGCCGCTGATCCGTGCGATGGCTGTTGGGACACCGGAGGAAGCCGATGTGATCCGGCATGCGATCGCCGGCGGCGGCCTGACCGACTTCGCGCCGGTCGTCGCCGCGCTGCACCGTACCGGCGCGCTCGACTACGCGCGCCAGCGCGCCAAGGAGGAAAGCGACGCGGCTGCAGCAGCCGTGGCAGGTTTGCCCGCGTCGCCGGCTGCGGCCAGTCTGCTA
>Ga0070685_10001510_pt1 | contig 12271 bp, 10 predicted proteins | sample KBSS13LmetaG_FD_65651 | JGI IMG/M metagenome (GOLD analysis project Ga0070685, IMG submission 65651) | Switchgrass rhizosphere microbial communities from Kellogg Biological Station, Michigan, USA - KBS S1-3L metaG | ecosystem: Host-associated > Plants > Roots > Rhizosphere ...
CAACTGGGCCTGCTATGACCACCGCGACCGAGACCGAGACGCAAGCCAGGTTCGTGCAGGTGCCCGCCGGCCTGATCAGCTCCGTGCGCCGCGCGCTGGCGAGCGACCGGCCCCCGCTGGAGGCGGTGAACCTGCTGCGGCAGGTGGGCTACGAGGTGGGCGAGGCGGTGCACCGGGCGCTCGCCGGCCACCTGGGCGGCGACGCCGGCGAGCAGGACGCGGACGCCTTCTGGAGCGGGGTGAGCGACTACTTCCAGGCGATCGGCTGGGGGCGGGTGGAGCACCGGCGGCTGCACCCCGGCGTGGGCGCGCTGGACCTGGTGGACTGGATCGAGGCGGGGAGCGACGGCGGCCCCGCGGGGTGCCACCTGTCGACGGGCTTCTTCACCGACCTGCTGGGCCGCGTGGCCGGCGACGGGGTGGTGGTGATGGAGGTCCCCGCCGAGCCCGGCCGCTCGCGCCTTCTCTTCGGCAGCGGCGAGACCATGGGCGCCATCTACCAGTCCCTCGCCGCCGGCGCGAGCCTCGACGACGCCATCGCGCGGCTCGGCTGAGCTGACCACGGGCATCACGCAGAGACGCAGAGGCACAGAGAGAACCACTCTCCGTGCCTCTGCGTCCCTGCGTGAGATCAGGCTGCAAGGAGATCGTCGATCGGCGCGACCTCGGCCAGCGCGCGAAGGCCGAAACGGGGGTTCGCGTTCAGCAGGTGGACGAAGCGGTACAGCGGGGTCTCCGCGACGCGCTTCCCCTTCAGTAGCTTCGACACGTAGCCCGGCGAAAGGCCGAGGAGCCGCTCCAGGTCGGCCTGCGTGATCTCGAGCGCCTCGAGCACCTGGCTCAGCTCCTCGCGCACCCGCTCCTCGCGCAGGCGCCGGTACGCGGGCTCCAGCACCGCATCGAGCTCCCGCGCGATGTCGCCGTCCATCAGCGACTCCCCGCACGCGTCGCACGTGGGCACGAAGACGTCGCCCTCCACCGGGATCTCGCGCTCGTCCCGGTACTGCATCACCGCGCCGCGCAGGTTCCGCGGAACGATCGTCCCCTCCCCGCAGAAGTAGCACGGGGTCCCCACGTCGGTCTTCTTCATCGCTTCCTCAACCCTCGTTGCGTGCAGGTGACGATCCCCGCCGGCGTGGGAACGTCCCACTGCGGCAGGTGGCACGACACGATCAGCAGCCGCGGCGGACTTCCCGTGATGAACAGCTTCACGTACCAGGAGATCCCGTCGCGCACCACGCCGTATTCGTCGGCCGGCGTCCCATCCTTCATCGTGGTGCGGCGGTAGAAGTTCTCCTCCGTGAGGCCGCGTACGACCTCCTTCGCGAACGCCACCGCGCTCCCGTAGTCCCACCCGAAGTGCGCCGCGATCATCTGCGCGGCCGTGGTCCGTGCAACGGCCGTGCGCCTGGGATCCGCCAGGCAGACGCGCACCCTGGCCAGCGGGTGGTGGGGTCCCGCAGACTCGCTCATTGGGACTCAGTCCAAATGTAACAGGTAGATTGGTTTCTATCAAGGGCCGCCAATCTCAGCCACTCCCAGCCTTCAGCGGTAGCGGCGGTTCTGTGGAAATGCCCGCTCCTACCGCGCCGCCCGGAACACGCAGATGGCCGATGGCGCTGCGGTTGCGTAGCTTCCCTGCGTGCCTCCGCGCCTCTTCGTGAGACCTTCTTTTTGGGTGACCATGCCCCGGACGATGGCCCTGGACTACGGCGAGCGCCGGATCGGCGTAGCGGTGAGCGACCCGATGCGAACGATCGGGTCGCCGCTGACCACGCTGCAGCGGCGCGCGGGGAAGCGCCCGCCCTGGGCCGAGATCGCGAAGCTGGTGGAGGAGCACGAGGTGGACGAGGCCGTCGTAGGGCTCCCGCTCGACCTTTCCGGCGAGGAGACGGAGTGGACCGCCGAGGTGCGCGGCTTCGGCGACGACCTGGCGCGGCGCACCGGGCTGCCGGTGCACTGGGTCGACGAGCGGCTCACCTCCGTGGCCGCCGAGCGCGCGGTGCGCGGGATGGGGCTCAAGCGCGGCGAGCGCGAGCAGAAGGAGCGCGTCGACGCCGCGGCCGCCGCGCTCATCCTCGACGCCTTCCTCCGCCAGCGCCCGCGCGAGGCGCAGGGCTGATGCGCATCTCTCACGCGATCACCCGGATGCCGTTCCGCACTCCCGCACTCCCGCACTTCCGCACTTCCGCACTCGCCGCCCTGCTCGCGCTCGCGGCCGCCGCCTGCGCGACCGACGGCGGCGGCGACCCGCACGGGCCGCCGCTGCGCGTGAAGGTGCCGGGCGGCGCCTCGCTCACCGTCGTCTCCGACTCGCTGGCGAGGCGCGGGATCGTCGAGTCCGCGTCGAAGTTCAGGCGCTACGCCAGCTCGAAGGACGCGGGGACGAAGCTGAAGCCCGGCATCTACGAGTTCCGCGCGGGCGAGTCGTGGCGGGTGATCGTGGACAGGCTCGTCCGCGGCGACGTGGTGAAGGCGCGCGTCGTGGTGCCGGAGGGGTGGACCACGCGCCAGATCGCCGCCCGCATCGCCGCGGAGTTGGGGGGAAACGCGGACTCCATCCACGCGCAGCTCGCCGACACCGGCGCCGCGCGGAAGCTCGGCGTTCCCGGGCCCACGCTGGAGGGCTACCTCTATCCCGCCACCTACGTCTTCCCGCTCGGCACGCCGCGGGAGAAGGCGGTCGGCGAGATGGTGCGGCGCTACCAGTCCGCATGGACGCCGGCCATGCGCGCGCAGCTCCCGGCCAGCGGGATGAGCGAGCGCGAGGTGGTGACGCTCGCCTCCATCGTGGAGCGCGAGGCCAAGGACTGGCGCGAGCGGCCGACCATCGCCGCCGTCTACCGCAACCGCCTGCAGAAGGGGATGCGCCTCCAGGCGGACCCCACGGTGCAGTACGCGCTCGGGCAGCAGCGCGCACGGCTCCTCTACCGCGACATCGCGTCGGTGGCGCAGAACCCGTACAACACCTACACGCACGCCGGCCTGCCGCCGGGCCCCATCGCCTCTCCCAGCCAGGGCGCCATCCAGGCGGCGCTGCAGCCGGCGCCGTCGGACGCGCTCTACTTCGTCGCGCGCCCCAACGGCACGCACGTGTTCACGCGCACCCTCGCCGAGCACAACGCCGCCAAGCGCGCCGCCCAGGCCGAGGCGCGCGCGGCCCGCCAGGCGGCGCCCGTCCGCCGGTGAGCGAGCTGGCGGAGCGGCTGCGCCTGATCGTCATCACCGACCCGAGCTGCGGCGAGGGAAGGGAGATCGTGGACGTGGTGCGCGCGGCGCTGCGCGGCGGTGCGCCCAGCATCCAGCTCCGCGGCAAGGAGCAGCCGGCGCGCGAGCAGGTGGCGCTCGCACGCGCGCTACTGGCGGAGACGCGCGCGGCGGGCGCCCTCCTCTTCGTGAACGACCGGCTGGACGTGGCCCTCGCCGCCGGCGCGGACGGCGCGCACCTGGGGCAGGACGACCTCCCGGTGGACGCGGCGCGGCGCATCGTCCCCACCGGGTTCCTGGTCGGCATCAGCGCGGAGACGCCGGAGCTGGCGCGGGCGGCGGAGCGCGGCGGCGCCGACTACGTGGGCACCGGCCCCGTCTACGCCACCGGCAGCAAGGCCGACGCGGGCAAGGCGATCGGCTGCGGCCGCATCGCCGAAGTAGCGGCGGCCGTGCGCGCCCCCGTCATCGGGATCGGCGGAATCGACGCGAAGAACGCGGGCGAGGTGGTCGCGGCCGGCGCCGCGGGGGTGGCGGTGATCAGCGCCGTCATGCGCGCCCCCGATCCCGAGCGCGCCACGTGCGAGCTTCTTCGCGCCATCGGCTCAGCCTGATCTCACGCAGAGACACGGAGACACGGAGAGTGCGCGGCGGCCTCTCCGTGTCTCCGTGTCTCCGCGCCTCTGCGTGATACCCACTGTTCCAACCCACTTCTCACGGCGAGCCTTTCAGATTATGATTTGTTGCGAGGTTCCCTTCCTCGTAGTGGTCCTCGTTCCCCCGGCGCGCTCCCGCGCGCACCCCGACACACGCAGTCCCGCAGCCCGCTCCCTCATCGATGCACCCGCGCACCGCGGCCCTCGCCGCCCTGCTCGCCTGCGCGCTCGCGCACCCCGCACGTGCCCAGCTCGCCTCGCTCACGCCGCCCTCCGGCGCCGTCGGCTCGCTGCGGCTGGCCGCCGCGGTGGACTCCATCGCCCGGCGCGCCATGCGCGACCAGTCCATCCCCGGGCTGAGCGTGGCGATCGTGAAGGACGGGCGCACGGTGCTGGAGCGCGGATGGGGTACCGAGCGCGCGAAGCGCCCGAAGGCGGCGACCGCGGCCACCTCGTACCAGATCGCCTCCATCAGCAAGCAGTTCACCGCCGCGGCGGTGCTGCGGCTGGCCGAGGAGGGCCGGCTCAGGCTCGGCGACCCCGTCACCGACTACGTGGACGGGCTCCCGGCGGCGTACCGCGACGTGACCCTGGAGCGGCTGCTGAACCACACGGCCGGGGTGCCCAACTTCACCGACTTCTTCCGCGAGTTCCGCCACCCCCTCTCCCCCGCGCAGCTCGTCGACTCGCTCGCGAAGCGGCGGCTCATCTTCGCGCCGGGAACGGCGTTCCGCTACAGCAACTCGGGGTACTACCTGCTGGGGCTGGTGATCGAGCGCGTGACCGGCGAGGCGTACGACGCGTATCTCCAGCGCCAGTTCTGGGCGCCGCTGGGGATGCGGGAGACGGAGTACTGCGGGAGCCGCGACCACAAGCCGCTCCCGGAAGGGTGGGCGCGCGACCGGCGCGGCGGCGCGGTGCGCGCGGCGCCCTGGGACCCGTCGGTGCTCTTCGCCGCGGGTTCGCTCTGCTCCACCGCGGGCGACCTGGCACGGTGGACCGTGGCGCTGGGCGAGGGGCGGGTGCTCACCCCCGCCTCGTACCGCGAGATGACCACCCCCGCGGCCTCGCCCGACCCGCACCTGCGCATGACCTACGGCTTCGGGATGATGGTGGATACCACCGACGCCGGCCCCTACCTGCACCACGACGGCGCCGTCTCCGGGTTCCGCGCGCAGGTGGCGTGGTACCCGGCCGAGCACCTGGCCGTGGTGGTGCTGATGAACCAGGGCCTCGCCGCGCCCGAGCCCATCGAGCGCGACCTGGCGCGCGCGGTGCTCGGCACGGCCCCGCGCGAGCCGCGGCTGGCGGGCCCGCCGCCGGCCGCCTCGCCGCGCACCGCCGTGGGCTCGTTCCCGTTCCCCTGGCAATAGAAAGCATCACGCAGAGACGCGGGAGGCGCAGAGAGAAGACTCTGCGCCTCCGCGTCTTCTGCGTGACGCGCTTTGCTACGAGCCGGCGTACTTCATCTCGTTCGTCTGCGCGAAGCCGAGGCGCTCGTACAGGCGCCGTCCCTCGGGCGAGGCGTGCAGCACCAGGCTGGTGATGCCGTTCTCCCGGGTCCACGCCATCAGCTCGCGCATCAGCAGCTCCGCGATGCCGCGGCGGCGCCACGGGCGCTCGGTGAAGACGTTCACGATCAGCCCCTGCGGCCCCCGCTCAATCGCGCGGCGGTCGCGCGGGCGCGGGATCAGCGGGCGAAGGTGGATCCCCGCACCCGCGACCACCTCGTCCGACCCCGCCGGCGAGGCGAGCCACGCGACGTACTCGCCCGCCGGGATCCCGCGCTCCATCCACGCGCGGGTGGCGTCGAGCAGCTCCGGATAGAGCGCGTCGGGGAGGTCGCCCATGTCGCGGAACATCTCCGCGCGGTGCCGCGCCAGCACCGCCGCATCGTTCACGTTCCCGCGGCGGATGGTGAATTCGCCGTTCATCGCTTGCCCAGTCGATCGGGGGGTGATGGCGCCAACCTGCGCGCGCGGTGCCCGCGCGGCAAGGAGCCCCTCGCGTCCGGACTGGCTCGGTCGACCCCGGGGTGAGACTCCCCCTCTGGCGCGCGCGCGGCAGCGGCCCCAACGTGGGGCGGGCCTGTCCGTTTTCATCCCACCCGAGCCGCTCCCATGCACCTTCGTACCCTCGCGCCGGCGGCGCTCCTGCTCTCCGCGCGGCTGGTGCACGCCCAGCCCGCGCCGCTCCCCTCGCTCGCCGAGCCCTCGCTCTCGCCCGACGCAGCCGAGATCGCCTTCGTCTCGGGCGGCGACGTGTGGACGGTGCCCGCGGGCGGCGGCGAGGCGCGGCTGCTGGTGTCGCACCCCGCCACCGAGTCGCGGCCGATGTACTCGCCCGACGGGCGGCGGATCGCGTTCGTCTCCACCCGCAGCGGCGGCGGCGACGTCTACGTGCTCACCTTCGCCAGCGGCGAGCTCAAGCGCATCACCTTCGACGACGCCAACGACCAGCTCGACGGCTGGTCGCGCGACGGGCGGTGGCTCTACTTCAGCAGCACCAGCCGCGACATCTCGGGGATGAACGACGTCTTCCGCGTCAGCGTCGACGGGGGCACGCCCATGCCGGTGGCGGCGGACCGCTACGTGAACGAGTTCTTCTCCGCCCCCTCGCCCGACGGTGCCACCCTGGCCATCAGCGCGCGGGGGATCGCTTCCGGGCAGTGGTGGCGGCGCGGGCGGAGCCACATCGACCAGTCGGAGATCTGGCTGGTGCGCGGCCCCGCCGGCGCGCCGCGGTACACGCGCCTCGGCGACGGCGCGGGGAAGGAGCTCTGGCCGATGTGGAGCGCCGACGGCGCCACCCTCTACACCGTCTCCGACCGCACGGGCGCGCCGAACTTCTGGGCGCGCCCGCTCGCCGGCGGCGCGGGGCGCCAGCTCACGAGCTTCCGCGACGGCCGGGTGCTCTGGCCCGCCATCTCCGCCGACGGCCGGCGCATCGTCTTCGAGCGCGACTTCCGCATCTGGAGCCTGGACACCGCTACCGGCGCCGCGCGCGAGCTGGCCATCACGCTGCGCGGCGCGCCCGCGGGGCCGGGGGTGGAGCGGCAGGTAATGAGCGGCAGCTTCGAGGAGATGGCGCTCTCGCCCGACGGGAAGAAGGTCGCCTTCATCGCCCGCGGCGAGGTGTTCGCCGCCGGGAGCCGCGAGGGGGGCGACGCGGCGCGCGTGACCACCACCCCGGCGGCAGAGTCGCAGGTGGCGTGGGCGCCGGACAGCCGCCGCATCGCCTACGCCTCGCTGCGCGACGGCACCCCCAACCTCTTCCTCTACGACTTCGGCACGCGCACCGAGACGCGCCTGACCCGCGGCGGCGAGGGGAGCTACCTCCCCCGCTTCTCGCCGGACGGGCGGCAGCTCGCGTACCTGCGTGCCGGGCGCGAGCTGCGGGTGATGGAGCTCGACGGCGGACGCGACCGGGTGCTGGCCACCGGGCTGATGCAGACGCCGCCGATCATCTCCGACCGCCGCTTCACCTGGTCGCCCGACGGGCGCTGGATCGCGTACGCCGTGGCCGGCGAGCGGCAGTTCCTGAACGTGCACGTGGTCCCCACGGCGGGCGGGGAGAGCCGCCCGGTGTCGTTCCTCGCCAACTCCAACGGCAACACCGTCTCCTGGAGCCCCGACGGAACCTTCCTCCTCTTCGAGACGGGGCAGCGCACCGAGCCCTCGCAGCTCGCGCGCGTCGACCTCCTCCCGCGCACCCCGCGCTTCCGCGAGGACCAGTTCCGCGACCTCTTCCAGCAGGAGACGCCGCGCACCCCCGGCACCCCGGCCCGCCCCGACTCCGTGCGCGCGCCCCGCGGCGACGCGCCGCCGGCGGACTCCACCGCGCGCGACACCACCGGCCGCCGCCGCGCGGACCCGAAGAACGTGCGGATCGACTTCGCCGACATCCGCCGCCGCCTCTCCACCCTTCCGGTGGGGGTGGACGTCGACTACCAGGCCATCAGCCCGGACGGGAAGTGGGTGGCGATGATCGCCGGGGGGAGCGCAGGGCGGCGCAACCTCTACCTCTACTCGCTCGACGAGCTCGCGCGCGACGAGCCGGTGGCGCGCCAGCTCACCTCGACCTCGGGGAACAAGGGTGACGCCTACTGGACGCCGGACTCCAAGGAGCTCTTCTACCTGGACGGCGGGCGCATCCACTCGGTGGCGGTCGAGGGCGGCAACCCCAGGCCGCTGGCCGTGAACGCCGAGCTGGAGGTGGACTTCTCGAAGGAGAAGACGGCGGTGTTCGAGCAGGCCTGGGGCTACCTGCGCGACCACTTCTACGACGAGCGCTTCCACGGGGTCGACTGGAACGGCACGCACGCGCACTACGCCCCGCAGGTGGAGGGCGCCCGCACCCCGGACGAGCTGCGCCGCGTGCTCTCGCTGATGGTGGGCGAGCTGGACGCCTCGCACCTGGGGGTGAGCGCGCCTCCAGGCTCTTTCACCCCGTCGACGGGGCGGCTGGGACTGCGCTGGGATCCAGCCGAGTACGAGCGCAGCGGTCGCCTGCGCGTGGCGGAGGTGGTGCCGCTCGGCCCGGCGGCGGTGGCAGGCGGCATCGCGCCGGGCGACTACGTGCTGGCGGTAGACGGCACCCCGGTTGGGCCGCACACGAACATCGACGAGCTGCTGTCCTTCCGTATCGGGCGGCGAGTGGCGCTGCGGGTGTCGAGCACCCCGGGCGGAGCGGGGCGCGAGGTGGCGGTGCGCCCGGTGAACGCGGGCACGGAGAAGGGGCTCCTCTACCGCGACTGGGTGGAGCGCAACCGGGCGTACGTGGAGCGGGTGAGCGGCGGGCGGCTGGGATACGTGCACATGTTCGACATGTCCGAGGCCTCGCTGCAGCAGCTCTACGTGGACCTCGACGCGCAGAACCAGGCGCGCCAGGGGGTAGTGGTGGACGTGCGCAACAACAACGGGGGCTTCGTTAACGTCTACGCCACCGACGTGTTCGCGCGGCGCCCCTACCTGGTGATGACGCAACGCGGCAACCCGGCCGCCCCCGCGCGGGCGCAGCTCGGCCAGCGCGCGCTGGAGCGCCCCACCGTGCTGGTGGTGAACCGCCACTCCCTGTCGGACGCGGAGGACTTCACCGAAGGATACCGGTCGCAGAGCCTGGGGAAGGTGGTGGGCGAGCCGACGGCGGGATGGATCATCTTCACCTGGAACGTGCCGCTGGTGGACGGCTCCGTCGTGCGCCTCCCCCGCAGCCGCATCACCACCCTGGGCGGCGAGACCATGGAGCGCTCCCCCCGCCCCGTGGACGTGGCCGCCGACCGCCCCGTGGGCGAGGGCTACGAAGGCAAGGATTCACAACTCGACGCCGCCGTCCGCCAGCTCCTCTCGCAGCTCAGGTGATGTAATCTCACGCGGAGACGCAGAGGCACGGAGAGAACCGCTCTCCGTGCCTCTGCGTCTCTGCGTCAGGCCGTCAGCGGTTCCGGCGAACGCGCAGGATCAGTCCCGAGGCGGGCGAGGGGTCCTGGTACGTGCACCCGAGCCCGATGAAGAAGTCGCCGCCGGCCTCCTCGAACGAGCGCGCGAAGGCGGGCGACCGGAAGCGGACCCGCTCCCGCCAGCCATTGAGCCGCTCGGTGGCGTACACCCGCACCACGTAGCCGCTGTCCACGGGCGTGGAGGTGAGCGCGAACAGCGTGTCGCCGCGCACCAGCAGGTCGTAGGGCGCGGCGCGAGGATCCGGGAAGGGCAGCGCCCGCACGTCGTCCAGGCTCCGCGCAACGGCCAGGCCGGCGGGCTTCCAGTTGATGGCCCCCGCCGCGACCACGTACACCAGCGCATCCCGGAACGCGACCGGCCGCAGCACACGCCCCGCGGTGTCCGGCAGCCCCGGGAGCAGGGTGGCGCCCGTGACGCCGGTGGCACGGAAGCGCGCGCCGTCGTAGCGGAGGAGCGCGCGGCTGGTATCGCCGTCGGTGCGGAGCTTCGGCGCCGCGTAGAGCGCGCCGCCGAGCTCGAAGAGGGTGTAGATCCGCTGCGTCTGCTCCGACACCGGCAGCCACGTGCGGCCGCGGTCGGCGGAGGCGAGGAGCGTCGGCTCGCCCGCGCGGCCGCGCCCGCCGGTGGCGGCGAAGAGCGTCCCGGCGTGCCACGCCAGATCGAAGGTGTGCAGCGCGCGCGGGATGGTGCGGTGCCGTTCCCAGCCGGTCCGCTCCAGCCGGTAGAAGGTGCCCAGCGACCATCCCGACCGCGGATCGAACCCGGGCGCGTACAGCTCGCCGTCCAGAACGCGGAAGCTCTCGACCTGTTCCTCGTCGGTCACGAAGTCGCGCTGCAACCGCCCGCTCGCCGGGTCGAGCGTCCAGATCTCCGCCGGGCCACGGTTGTCGATCTCGTCGCCCTGCGACAGGTAGATGCGGCCGCCGAACCGCTGCATGTCCCACACGTTGCGCGCGTAGGGCGGAACGTCGCGGAATGGATCTCCGATCACCTCCGCCGGCGGCGAGATCCGGGGGAGGTCTGCGGGCTCTCGTTCCGCGCACGCCCACCCCAAGCCGGTGAGCCACGCGCACGCGCACAGGCGGCGCAGAAACGCGGAGACGCAGAAAAGGCCGCCGCGCCTCTTCTGCGTCTCCGCGTCTCTGCGTGAGATGCCGTTGCCGTTCAGTCCCGCCCCTCGATCTCGTACTTGGCCAGCATCCGATGGATCGTCTTGCGGTCGATGCCGGCCTTGCGCGCCGCCTGCGAGATGTTGCCGTTGTGGCGCTTCAGCAGGTCGGAGAGGTACTCCTTCTCGAACACCGTGATCGCGTCGGTCTTGGCGTCGTGGAAGGGCTGGTCCGCCGAGAAGGTGTGCCCGCCGCGGCCGTTCACCACGCTCCGCACCGACAGCTCCTCCGGCAGGTCCTCGAGCGTGATCTCCTGTCCCGGCATGCAGAGCGACACCACCCGCTCCACCATGTTCTGCAGCTCGCGCACGTTCCCCGGCCACTCGTACTCGGTGAGCACGCGCATCGCCTCGGGGCTGAAGCGCAGGTTGTCGCGGTCGTAGTCCTGCGCGAAGCGGCGGAGGAAGTGCTGCGCCAGCGCGGGGATGTCTTCGCGGCGGTGGCGCAGCGGCGGAAGCTTCACCGGCACCACGTTCAGGCGGTAGAGCAGGTCCTGCCGCAGCGCCCCGTCGCGCACCGCCTGCTCCGGGTCGCGGTTGGTGGCCGACACCCAGCGCACGTCGATGGACAACTCCGCGTCGCCGCCCACGCGGCGAATCTTCCGCTCCTGGATCACCCGGAGGAGCTTGGCCTGCAGCTCCATGCTCATCTCCGAGATCTCGTCCAGGAAGAAGGTGCCCCCCGCCGCCACCTCCAGCAGCCCGCGCTTCTGCTCCCGGGCGTCGGTGAAGGCGCCCTTCTCGTAGCCGAAGAGCTCCGCCTCCAGGAGCTGCGGCGGGAGCGCCGCGCAGTTGATGGCCGTGAAGGGGCGTGCCGAACGCCGGCTGTTGGCGTGCAGGGCCTTCGCGATCAGCTCCTTCCCCGTGCCGCTCTCGCCCGCGATGAACACGCTCGCGTCCGTGGGCGCTACGCGCGAGATCACGCTGAACACCTTCTGGATGCTCTCGCTGGTGCCGATGATGTTCTCGAACGAGTAGTGCTTCTTGAGCTGGTCGCGCAGCGAGGCGTTGTCGCGCACCAGCTTCACCTGCTGCGCCGCGCGCCCGATCAGGATGCGCAGCTGCGTGGCGGTGAAGGGCTTGGGGATGTAGTCGTAGGCGCCGGCCCGGATCGCCTCGACCGAGCTGTCCACGGTGGCGAAGCCGGTGATCATCACCACCAGCGTCTCGGGCGCCAGTTTCTTGATGTCCTTGAGCAGCGCCAGGCCGTCGGTGTCGGGCAGGTTCAGGTCGGTGAGCACGATGTCGGGGCGCTGCCGCCGCACCACCTCCAGGGCGTTGCGTCCGCGCCCCTCGGTGTAGACGGTGTACCCCTCGCTGGCCAGGATCTGCCCGCAGCTCTTGACCAGCAGCTCTTCGTCGTCCACGATCAGCACGGTGATCGGGATGTCGTTTTCGGCCGTATCGCTCATGCGCGTTGGCGTAAAGGGCGCGTTGATGGGTCACTGCAGCCGGAGGTGCCGCGGCCGCGGGACAGTGCGACCCCCGCACTGGGGAGAATATGCCGCACTCGGGTCGGTCGCGCCATAGTCACAGCGTCCACAAGGCGGGACGCACCGCGCAGAGATAGGGGCGCGTTTGTCTCACGCAGAGACGCGGAGGCACGGAGAGGAACAGAAAAGACCCACGCCTCGATTCTGATTGAATCGAGGCGTGGGTCTTTTAGAATTGGCCGGCGGCGCCGTACTCTCCCACCGGGTGGCCCCGGCAGTACCATCCGCGCAGCGGGTTTTCACTTCCGAGTTCGGGATGGGATCGGGTGGATCCCCCGCGCCATAGCC
>Ga0070685_10001513_pt1 | contig 12247 bp, 4 predicted proteins | sample KBSS13LmetaG_FD_65651 | JGI IMG/M metagenome (GOLD analysis project Ga0070685, IMG submission 65651) | Switchgrass rhizosphere microbial communities from Kellogg Biological Station, Michigan, USA - KBS S1-3L metaG | ecosystem: Host-associated > Plants > Roots > Rhizosphere ...
CAGGCACCATGATAAGATTATTAGGATCATAACCAATATCACGATTCTTGATATGTTGTATTTGCTGGTAAATGATTATAGTTGCTGAAATAAGAAGAATGGAAATTGCAAACTGTCCTATCACAAGAATATGTCTTGGCAATGCACTTTTTTTACTGGCAAGAAAAGTTCCTTTTAAAACTTTTACCGGGCTAAAAGATGATAAGTATAATGCAGGATAACTTCCGGCAACAACTCCTGTAAAAATTATCAATACAATTGCAGCCAACCAAAATAATGGTTGTGTAAGATCTAATGACAGGTGTTTATCGACCAGGTCATTGAAAAAAGGCAATAACAGGAAAACTGCAAGTACCGAAAGAACAAAAGCAATTGACGTCAATATGATAGACTCAGAAAAGAATTGAAATATAAGTTGTCGTTTACCTGATCCCAATGTTTTCCTAACACCGACTTCTCTTGCTCTTTTTTCAGAACGTGCAGTAGAAAGATTCATAAAATTGACGCAGGCTATTAACAAAATAATGATTGCAATGATGCTAAACAGGCGAACATATTCGATCATGCCCCCTACATTCTTTCCATCTTTGAATTCGCTTTGCAAACGCCATTTGTTCATTGGGAAAGCGAAGTAGGTGCTTATTTTTTTATCGCCTTCATCATGCTGATATTTTATATCGTTAATGTTTTTTTCAACTTGTTTCAGATCTGCCTTGTTTACCTGCACAAAAACATCCCATGAAGAGTTCTGCCAGTTGATCATAGATCTTTTTAAAAAATCATTGTCATAGTTAAAGGCATTTACAAAATCAAATTGCAAAGTAGAATTGCCGGGCACATCAGCAACAATGGCGGTAACCTTTGCATCGTATTCATTATCGACTTTTATTACTTTATTGATTGGATCCTCATTCCCAAAAAACGCTTTCGCTGTAGATTGCGTTAATACAATTGAATAGGCATCATGAATAGCAGTAGTTGCATCGCCTTTAATAAACTGCCATGAGAACATTTCAAAAAAATGATCGCCAACCGTATAGCCTTCTTTCTTAATTTTTTTATCTCCGTAAGCCAATATATGCGGTTGCCTGTGTGTGGTAACTACCGCATGTTTTATTTGTGGAATTGCTTTTTCAATTGCGCTTGCAAGAGGAAGCACCATGTTCTGATCTGTAAAAACCTGGTTATTAAAATCACGATTCGCATAGATTTTATAAATGCTGCTATAATTAGCATGAAACTTATCATAAGTAAGCTCATCCTTTACCCATAGAGAAATTAAAATGGTACAGGTAATACCGATGGTAAGGCCAAGCAAATTCGTTGCAGAAAATCCTTTGTTCCTGAACAAATTCCTCCATGCAATTTTGAAATAGTTTCTGATCATAATTAGGTTTTATTCAGTTCTTAAACTTTTTATAGGATTAGTTATAGCGGCTTTGACTGTCTGGAAACCTACTGTTAGTAACGCAATAATTAAGGCGAGCAGACCTGTTAGTAAAAATATCCACCAGCTGATATTGATCCTGTAAGCAAAATCCTGCAACCATTTATTCATGGCAAACCAGGCAATCGGCGATGCAATTACAAATGCTGCCAACACCAATAAAATAAATTCTCTTGCTAATAAACCGGTTAAAGTCACAACGCTTGCTCCCAATACTTTTCTTATTCCGATTTCTTTTGTTTTAACCTGGGCGGTATAAGCAGCCAAACCAAAAAGCCCGAGACAGGAGATCAAAATGGCAACTGAGGCAAAAACATTAAACAATATACCGGTGCGCTGATCATTCTGATACATTCTGTTAAAATCATCATCGAGGAATGAATAACTGAAAGGGAATTCGACTGCATATTGTTTATAAATTTTTCCTGCAGCAGCAATTGCTTTCGATATATCGGCGCCTGTTGTTTTGACGTATAGGGTCCAACAGGAGGGATCATAATAAAATATAGCAGGCTCTATTGCTGTTTTCAGGGAGGCGTAATTAAAATCTTTTACTACGCCTATAATAGTTCCTTTTTTATCCCAAAGTGTAAAACTTTTGCCAATAGGGTCTTTAATACCCGCTTGTCTTACTGCCGTTTCATTTAGTATAAAATGCACTGAATCTGCAGGCAAGCCTGTAAAATTATTTCCCGAGACCATCTTCATTTTCAGAAGCGGGATAAGATATTTATCAATACCATTTGGGTGTATCAAAAATGTTCTGTCAGCCTCTTTCCCTTCCCAATAAGTATCGCTTGTGGTACCATTAACACCGGTAACAGTACCATTAATAGAAGCCACACCAGATATGCCGGGTTGTTTTAAAAGTTCATTGCGCACAGCTTCAAAATGGCCATGCATTTCTTTTCTTAATCCAAACGCAAAAACATATTCTTTATCAAACCCGAGGTCTTTTTCTCTCGTATACCGCAGCTGCCTGCTGATGACAATTGTGGCAATAATCAAACCGACAGAAAAAACAAATTGAGTAATTACTAATGTTTTCCTGAAGAAAGTATTACCAATGCCTGCAGAAACTTTGCCTCTTAAAGCCTGTAGTGGTTTAAAAGATGATAATTGTAAGGCAGGATAGATACTTGCTATAGCGAGTGCGCCTATAATGGCGGATGCAAAAACCAGCAATACATTGCTGTTTGTAAAACTGAATATAAGATGCTTGCCTGCAATTTCGTTATAGAGAGGAAGCAGTAAGTAAATAATAATAAATGCGAGTACCGATGCAAATGAGAACAATAATACAGATCCAATTATAAATTGAATGAACAGCTGCGTTTTTGCTGCACCGATAATTTTGCGTACACTCACTTCTTTGGAACGGAGAATAGAACGGGCAGTAGAAAGATTTACATAATTAATACAGGCGATAAATAAAATAAGAAGAGCGACTATGAGAAATATTCTTACCGTTTGTAAAGCGCTGATATTGCCATCCGCCGCAATCAAATGAAGGGTTCGCAGGGGTTGTAGTACAAAAAAATTATTCTTCGCATCGGCATCTCCCTTTCTTTTATCTATATAGAGTTGTGATATTTTCTTTGCAACTGTCTCCGATGAAACATCTTTTCCCAATTGAAGATAAATGCTGAAATAGTAATTTCCGAGGTCTTCATCCATCGTTTTCCAATCACCATTTCCTCCTGAAGCAGCAAACTCTTTAGTATACCAACCCATTGATAAAAGCATATTATAATGAAGACTTGAGTTCTCAGGAAAGTCCTGCACTACACCGCTTACAATAAAATTACCCCGGTCTGTTACAAGTATTTTTCCAAGTGCATCCTTATCATCAAAATATTTTTTTGCCTCAGATGAAGTGATAATTATGGAATTAATGTCGTCAAATGGTTTTGCAGGATTTCCCTCAAGGAGCTTAAAATCAAAAACAGAAAAAAATGTAGAATCAACAAATGCCAGTTTAAATTCGTTGAACTTCTTATCCTGATATTTAAAAAGTATTTGCTGATCAATTTCATTTATCCTCACCGCGCTTACAACCTCAGGTATTTGTTTGCTAAAAACAGCCAAAGGTGCCGGTGCACCCTCCCATACTTGTGCACTGGTTCCAGTACCAATATGAGAATTGATTTTATAAATGGTATTGGCATTCCGATGAAAGTTGTCATAACTTAATTCATCCTGTACCCAAAGCAAAATCATTATACCGACTGCTAAACCGATCGCAAGCCCGGTAATATTAATAGCGCTGTAAAATTTATTATGCCAGAGATTGCGCCAGGCGGTTTTGAAATAATTTTTGATCATAGCCAGGTTTTATTCAGTTCTTAAACTTTTTATAGGATTAGTTATAGCAGCCTTGATCGCTTGTGTGCTTATTGTAAACAATGCGATCAACAATGCAGCAAGAGCAGCTACAATAAATATCCACCAGCCTACATCTATTCTGTAAGCAAAATCCTGCAGCCATTTATTCATGCCCCACCATGCGATGGGAAATGCAATGACAGAAGAGAGCAATACAAGTTTTAAAAAATCTTTTGAAAGCATGGTAACAATACTACCTTCACTTGCTCCCATAATTTTCCTGATGCTGATCTCTCTTGTTCGTTGTTGAGTTGCATAAGCAGCGAGTCCAAGCAGACCTATGCAAGCAATAAAAATTGCAAGCCCTGAAAAAATTGTAAATATTCTTTGTGTGGTTTGCTCTGCCTGGTACTGATCTGCCAACGATTTATCAAGGAAATAAAAATTGAAGGGTTTTTCTTTTACAAATTTTTTCCAGGTTGTTCCGATATCACTGATAGCCTTTTTAAAATTATCTCCATTTATTCTTAGCGCTACCAACCCTGCCCGACCGCCAAACTTCTTTGTATTGATCATTACCAACGGCGAGATCGGTTCATGCAAAGAATGATAATGAAAATCTTTTACGACGCCTACCACGTTATAGATATAAGGAGAGCCATCCGGAGCATTATAAATATCATCGGGACTTGTAAGCCGCGAACCAATGGCAGTTTTTAAACCCAGCTCTTTTACAGCTCTTTCATTTAATACAACAGAAAGTGTATCCGTAGAAAAATCTTTAGAAAAAAATCTTCCTTCTTTTATTTCAAGCCCCAGTGTTTTATTAAAGTCTTCGTCGACAACCATCCCTCTCCCAGTCATTGGAGACTTGGAGCCCATTTCCTGCCAGGTAGTTCCAAAAAAATTCTGATTACCGGGCATTGTCGATGTACCGCTTGCTGATTCTACTCCGGGAATGGTCAACAACTCATTCTTAAATGCCGGTAATTGCTTTTCCACCATATCTGTCCTTTCTAATACAATTACATGATCTTTTTTAAAACCCAATTTATTACCCAGCATATAATTCATCTGCCGGTTCACAACAATTGTAGATATGATAAGTATGACAGAGATCGCAAACTGGAAGATCACCAGGCCATTCCGCAACAGAAGACCATAACGGTTCGACTTGAACCTTCCTTTCAAAACCTGGATAGGATTAAATGAGGAAAGAACAAATGCAGGATAAAGACCGGCAACAAATCCAGTGATCAATACAAAACCGATCAACAAAAAGATCCATGTGGGTTGCAAAAAATAAGCGGCTGTCAATTGTTTTCCTGAAATAGTATTGAATAATGGCAGTAGTAAGAGGATCAACACAAAGGCAAGGATCATACTTAATAAACTTACCAATACAGATTCGATAAGGAATTGCCCGATCAACGACTTCTTCTCCGAACCAAATGTTTTTCTTATTCCAACTTCTTTTGCTCTTTCCACTGAACGAGCTGTTGATAAATTAATAAAATTGATACAAGCAAGAAATAAAATGAATATGGCAACAACTCCGAAAATATATACCGCTGTCATACTTCCGTTGGGACGCAGTTCAGCTTCCAGGTCAGATATTAGGTGAATTTTAGTGAGTGGTTGTAAATAATAATGATAGCCGTTGCCCGCTTTTTGAAAATCTTCCCAACTCTGGTTAAATACCTTACTAATTTCGCCGGACACATATTTTTTTATTATGTCCGGAAATTTTGCTTCTAACGCTTCATATGATGAGTTGGGATTTAACAGTAAATAAGTATGCGCCGCAAATCCTATATAGTTAGGTTTGCTAAAAAACTGGAAAGTGCTGGTAGATACAAGCATATCAAATAGAAAATGCGAGTTATCAGGCCAATCAGCTACAACGGCAGTGATCACAAATGCTTGTGAAGAGTCGTTGATCTCTGATTCAAATTGTTTTCCTACAACATCCGTTGTGCCAAAATATTTTTTTGCAGTTGTCGCATTTATTACAGCCGAATGCGTTTTTTCTAATGCAGTTGCAGGATCACCATGAAGTATTTTACAAGTGAATACCCGGAAAAAATTTGAATCAGCAGCAAGCACCCTTTTCTCTTCAAAAGTTTTTTCTCCAATACGCAAAAAGAAATTTCCATTGCCGGCAAAATTGAAAAGCCTTGTGCTTTCAAGCACTTCAGGATATTCGGTTTTTATAGCAGCACCGATCGATTGCGGAATAATTGCATAAGAGGTGGAACGGCCGGGATAAGAACGTTCAAGCACAACACGATAAATATTATCTGCCTTTTCATTCTGTTTATCATAGCCAAGTTCGCTTTGAATAAACAAAACGATCAACAAACAAACAGCCATGCCAATAGCAAGACCTAAAATATTTATGAGGCTGAATCCTTTTCTCTTTAAAAGATTGCGAAAAGCGACTTTAAAATAATTTTTAAACATGGGCCCTCCTGCTTTTTCCGCTTGCGGAAAATTTTGTGATACCAATTAGTAGTTTGTGTCAGCGAAAGAACTTCAGAATAAAAACTGCATCCTGGAATAACCAGGTACAGTAATTACTCATTCGGTTCGTAATGATTTCACAGGATTGGCAATTGCCGCCTTTATGGATTGGAAACTTATAGTTAATAATGCGATCAGTAATGCAGCAATACCTGCCACCACAAAAACCCACCATCCGATATTCACACGGTAAGCAAAATCAGCTAACCATTTATGCATAAACCACCATGCAACAGGAAATGCAATTACAGCTGCAATGAGAACTAATTTTAAAAAATCTTTCGAAAGCATTCTCACAATACCCGTAACAGATGCACCCAGCACTTTGCGTATCCCTATTTCTTTTGTCTTTTGCTCTGCAGTAAAAGTTACCAGGCCAAATAAACCCAGGCAGGAAATAAATATGGCGATGAAAGCAAAATATTTGGAGAGTTTGCTTACTGTATATTCAGCTTTATAGTTTTTGGCGATCTCATCATCAGTAAAATAATATTTGAAAGGGAAACCCGGGTTATATTGTTTATAAAGTTTTTCCATGCTGGCAATTGCTTGCTTTGTTTTTCCTTCTTCAGTTCTTACGATCACATTTCCCCAATAGCCATTATCACGGGTCCAGCTTTGTTTAAACAATCGAAGTATCAATGGTTCTATGGGAACATGTAATGAGTTATGATGATAATCTTTCATTAATCCAATAATGGTTCCTTTATCTCCCCACATGGTCAGTTCTTTGCCGACGGGATCTTTATAACCGATCTTTCTTGCAGCCGCTTCATTGATAAGATAATTTGAAGTATCGAGACTATAAGAGGGATCAAAGTCTCTTCCATTGATCAACTCAATTCCCATCGTTTTTACATAATCGTAAGTAATGGGATTATTGCTAAAGAGGATCAATTTTGTTGTATCCTTTCCTGGCCAACGAACTCCTTGTGTAGAGCTACCCACTTCCAATGGACTGCTTTGTGCACTTGAAACAGCTTTAATTCCGGGCTGTTTAAGCAACTCATCTTTAAATGTCAGGTAGGTCTTTTGCAGATCGCCTTCTAATGGCATATACAGTAGATCTGCTTTTGCAAAACCAAGATTTTTATTATGGATAAAATCAATCTGGCGATAGATAACTATCATTCCAAGTATCAATATAATTGACAAAGCAAATTGAAAAACAACCAGGATCTTCCGAAAAAGTGTGGCGCCGAAATTAAATTTCAAAAATCCTTTTAGTACAATAATTGGTTTCAGCGAAGACATGAACAATGCAGGATATGATCCTGAAATAATTCCTGTTGTTAATGTCAATCCAAGAATGATCAGTAAAAAAGAAGGATCAAGAAAATTGACCGATAAATGTTTTTCAGTTAATGAATTAAAGGAGGGGATGATCAATGCAACGATCAGCAATGAAAGACAAACAGCAAGAAAAGAAACAAACAATGATTCGCCAATGAACTGAGCAACCAATTGTCTTTTTCCCGCACCCACTACCTTGCGTACACCGATCTCTCTTGCTCTTCTTAAAGAACGTGCCGTTGCAAGATTCATAAAATTGATACAAGCAATAAATAAAATAATAATAGCAACAATGGAAAATATCTTTACATATTCGATGCGACCACCATTTTGCTTTCCATTGTCCCAATCAGAATACAAATAGGATTCGCCATAGTTCTGAAGAAACAAGTCAACATTGCTATCCTTATTTTTTGACTTTATATACCCTTTTATTTTTGCATTCACTTTATCAATTGATGCATTAGGCGCAAGCATCACATAACATCTTGGACCATTATTACCCCATTCTTTGGCCCAATCATTTTTTTTCTTCCATTGTTCAAAGTTCAATAAGAAATCAAATTTTAAAGATGATAATTCGGGTATTTCTTCCAGCACACCTGTAACCATTACGTTTTCCTTATTGTCAATTTTGATCATTTTCCCAATTGGATCTTCATTATTAAAATATTTCTTCGCCAGGCTTTTTGATATTACAATAGCGTCAATGTTTGCAAGTGCAGTAGCTGCATCTCCTTTAGCAAGTTTAAAAGAAAACATTCTGAGAAAATCTTTCTGAACATAGCGTCCTTTTTCTTTGTCGAAAGTATTTCCTACTGTAAACAGCGGTTGTTCTTCCCAAAGCACCTGACTTGCCATTTCTATTTCAGGAACATCTTTAACAATATTCTCAGCTAAAATCCCGGGTGTAGAAGGGTACGTAGATATATCACCAGAATAAAACTGGTTTTCCATTACACGGTATAATCTTTTACCATTTTGATGAAATTTATCACGATTCATTTCATCTTTTAACCAAAGCATGATCAAAAGACTGCATGTCATTCCAAGTGCGAGTCCTAAAATATTTATGAGAGAAAATGTTTTGTTCTGTAAAAGATTTCTCCAGGCTATTTTAAAATAGTTTTTGATCATGGCTTTCTTTTTATTCTGTTCTTAAACTTTTCACAGGGTTTGCAATGGCAGCTCTTACCGACTGAAAACTTACAGTCAATAAAGCAATGACAAGAATAGTTGCAAAGGGGATCATGAAATAAGTCCATTGGATGCCGATCCTGAATGGATACCCCTGTAGCCAACTTGAAATAGTGAGCCATGCTAATGGCACAGCTATCACAAATGATATTATTAATAGGATCACAAATTCACGGTATAGCAATTTTAATATGCCGGTAACGGACGCACCCAACACTTTCCTGATGCCAATCTCTTTTGTTCGTTGAAGAGTAGTAAATGAAGCAAGACCAAATAGACCTAAACAAGCAACTAATATTGCAAGAGAAGTGAATAATCCGAATACCTGGCCGAAACGCTGATCTGCTCTATATTGTTCATCAAAATGATCATCCAGGAAAAAATAGTCAAATGTATTGCCCGGGAAAAATTTATCCCAGTTTGCTTTTACTAATGCAATGGTTTGACTTGCCTTTGAAGCAGGGGTTTTAACAGACATATAACCACGTATATCCGGGATAAGCCGGAAGATCAAAGGCTCAAATGTTTCCCGTAATGATTGCTGATGGAAATTTTCAGTAACCCCTATAATGGTATATTGCTGTCCCCAAAAATCAATTTTTTTGCCAATAGCATTCACCGGTTTATTCAAGCCCAATTGTTCAAATCCTTTTTCATTAAATACAACTGAATGCTCATCTGAACCAAAGTCTTTGGAAAAACTACGGCCTGCTATCAATTTTATACCATACAATTTCATATAGTCATAATCCATCCCGATAATACGATATTGCTTTTGAGTAGATTCATCAGTTCCTACCAGTTTTATTGCACCGGCATTCCAGTCAACTGGTTGGCCGGGTATACTTGTTGAAATAGTTGTGCCTTTCACTGAAGTTTGCTGATTCAACGTCTCCTTCAAGGCTGACATGCTTTGTATATAAATGGAATCAGTAACTACAGTAGGGGGCCTTACAACCAGTGTCTGATCTATATTAATTCCCAATGATTGCTTGCGCATATATTTTATCTGCTGGTATACTGTAAGCGTACCTATCAATAAAAAAAGCGACGCTGTAAACTGAAATACTACCAACCCCTTTCTTAATAATGAACCTTGCGATGTCGCAGTCATTTTCCCCTTCAATACTTCGATAGGTCTAAAGCCAGATAATACAAAAGCGGGATATAAACCTGAAAAGAATACTCCAACAATAAATAATGCACTGAGACCAAACCAAAAATCATTTTTGGAAAACAATGAGAAACTAAGATGCTGACCAGAAAGCCGATTGAAACCTGGTATAGCAAGTGCAACGATCGCTAATGCAAGCACCAATGCAATACCATTTAGCAATGCAGATTCGGAAAGAAATTGCGCGATGAGCTGTTTCCTTTGAGAACCAACAGTTTTACGAATACCTACTTCTTTGGCTCTGTTAACTGCCCTTGCTGTGGCGAGATTGATATAGTTTACCCAGGCAATGATCGCAATGAAAAATGCAATGGCTAATAATAAATAGACAGTTTTTCCATCACCATTGATCTCCGGTTCTGTCATATAGTGAGAGTACAAGTGGATGTCGCTTAACGGTTGCAGAGAGTATATGACCGCGGCATTAAATCTTTTCATTTCCGCCGCAGTAAATTTTTCAACTATTGGTACAAATTTTTTCTCGACAACTGCAGGATTGGCTCCTTTACGTAATAAAAGATAAGTGAGGCATCCATCCCATTCCCAGGCTGTTTCAGGATCATTGTTGGGCGCCACTAATTTTACGAACGTAACATAAGAAAGAAGAATATCTGGTTTAAGTTGCGTATTGGTGGGGGCATCTTTATATACCGCTGTTATTGTATAATCACGTTTACGGTTTAAAGTTAATCTCTTGCCAACTACATTTGTTGTGCCATATAAAATTCGCGCTATTGTTTCAGATATAGCTGCGGTAAAAGGCTTTGTTAATGCACTATCTCCGTCGCCCGCAATTAAAGGATAAGTGAATATTCGAAAAAAAGATCCGCTTGCATAAAATACTTTTTTTATAGGGACAGGTTGGTTGTTGATCTCAGCAATAACCTGGTCGCGTTGAATTATCTTTACATAATCTTCAATTTCTGGTATTGCATCTTTAAAGGAATTGCCAACAGCATATGCACCAGAAACCCATTGTGTGCTTAGCTTACCATTATCAAATCTATCCTGACGTACCCGATAAATACGATCTTTATTCGTATGAAAGTTTTCATAGCTTAATTCAAACGATACGAATTGAAGTATTAACAAGCATGCCGCAATACCAATAGCCAAACCAATTATATTAATTACAGAATAACTTTTGTGACGCGTGATATTCCGCCAGGCAATTTTGAAATAATTTCTGATCATGGCTTTCGTTTTATTCTGTTCTTAAGCTTTTCACTGGATTTGCCAATGCAGCTTTGATCGCTTGTGAACTCACCGTAATGAATGCTATCAAAAATGCAATAGCTCCAGCAGCAATGAATATCCACCACCCAATAGTTATCCTATAAGCAAAATCCTGCAACCAATTATGCATAGCCCACCAGGCAACCGGGAATGCAATTACGGATGAGACCAATACAAGTATTATAAAATCTTTGCTTAGCATGTTTACTACACTCCCTACACTGGCACCTAATACTTTTCTAATACCAATCTCTTTTGTTCTTTGCTCAGCGATATAAGTGGCAAGACCGAATAAACCGAGGCATGCAATAAAGATGGCAAGCACCGCAAATGAAATAGCCAACTTCCCAATCCGTTGTTCGTTCCGGTACATTTCATTAAATGAATCGTCAAGAAAACGATAACTGAATGGTAAGCCTGCAGCCATCGATTTCCATTTATTTTCAATTTGAGTTATAAGGGCTTTTGATTTCGCTGCATCAATCTTAAATGATGCGAACCCTCTGTCGTTACCAAGTCGCATGCACAGGGGTCCCACATTCTGACGAAGCGATTCAAAATGAAAATTTTTAACAATGCCGATAATATCTAAAGAAGTTTTGGAGCCATTATTATTGGCATAGAATATCTTCTTTCCTATCGGATCATCATAACCAAGAAACTTCGCGGTAGTTTCATTGATGATGGTAGCATTTGAGTCGGCGAACTCCTTTGAAAAATTCCTTCCTTTACTGATCTCCATTCCCATCGTTTTGATATAATCGTAATCTACAGACCATGTCTGCATATCAATCCCATTTTTGGAATCCATCACTGCTTCTTTTGAATAGGTATTATCGTTTCTTGCCGAAGATGTAACTGGCAAAAAAAAGCTAAGTGTTCCGCTTTTCACTCCTGACATAGCCAATACATCATCTTTAAATGCTTTTGCCCTGTTATCTAAGGAGCCTGTTCCATTAATTACCAGGACCTGGTCTTTATTAAAGCCAAGTTTTTTTGTTTGGATATAATTAAGTTGTTTATAAACTATAATAGTCCCGATAATAAGAATG
>Ga0070685_10001514_pt1 | contig 12245 bp, 12 predicted proteins | sample KBSS13LmetaG_FD_65651 | JGI IMG/M metagenome (GOLD analysis project Ga0070685, IMG submission 65651) | Switchgrass rhizosphere microbial communities from Kellogg Biological Station, Michigan, USA - KBS S1-3L metaG | ecosystem: Host-associated > Plants > Roots > Rhizosphere ...
CGGCTACAACAAGGTGCGCGGACGGCCGTTCAGGGCAACCGAGCTCGCGGACGCGATCACCGCACTGGTGGACTCCTGATGGCAGAGGGCAACGGAAACGGCAGTCTCGTGCAGCTGAGCGGGAAGGACTTCAAGTCCGATCAGGAGGTCCGCTGGTGCCCGGGCTGCGGCGACTACGCGATCCTCAACGTCATCCAGGGCTTCATGCCGGAGCTCGGCCTCGCTCGCGAACGAATCGTCTTCGTCTCCGGGATCGGCTGCGCGGCGCGCTTCCCGTACTACATGCAGACCTACGGCATGCACTCGATCCACGGGCGCGCGCCCGCGATCGCGACCGGTCTCGCCGTGACGCGGCCCGATCTCTCGGTGTGGGTCGTGACCGGCGACGGTGACGCCCTCTCGATCGGGGGCAACCACCTCATCCACGCGCTGCGCCGGAACGTGAACCTCAAGATCCTCCTCTTCAACAACCGCATCTACGGCCTGACGAAGGGTCAGTACTCGCCGACGTCGGAGCTGGGGAAGGTCACGAAGTCGACGCCCTTCGGCTCGCTCGACCACCCGTTCAACCCACTCTCGATCGCGATCGGCGCCGAGGCCTCGTTCGTCGCGCGGGCGATCGACACCGACAAGAAGGGCCTCACGGACGTGCTCGGTGCGGCGGCGCGGCATCGCGGCTCCGCGTTCGTCGAGATCTTGCAGAACTGCAACATCTACAACGACGGCGCTTTCGACTACGTGCGCGACGAGAAGGCGAACCGCATCTACCTCGAGGACGGCGAGCGGATCCGCTTCGGAGCGGAGGGCGAGAAGGGGGTCGTCCAGTATCCGGACGGCTCGCTGCACGTCGTCGACGTCGCCGAGGCCGGCGAGGGCTCACTTCTCGTGCACGACGCGCAGCATCGCGAGCCGAGCCTCGCGTTCTCGCTCTCGAGGCTCACGTGGGAAACCGACGGCGCGGTGCCGTTCGGCGTGTTCCGCGCGCTCGAGCAGCCGGTCTACGACGACCTCATGAGCGAGCAGGTCGATCTGGCCCGCGAACAGCGGGGCGAGGGGGAGCTCGAGGAGCTGCTCCACTCCGGCGACACCTGGGTCGTCCCGGCCTCCTAGGCGTCGGCCAGGAACCGCAGGATCCGGTCGGCGATCTCCTCGCCCTTCTCCTCCTGCAGGAAGTGGCTCGCGCCGGCGATCGTCTCGGCCGGCCCGGCCCCGGGGATCCGTGCAGCCAGGTGCTCGGCGGCCACCGTCGAGAAGATCGGGTCGGAGTCGGAGAAGAGCACGAGCGCCGGTCGCTCCCAGCTCTCCAGCCCCGCACGCACCTCGAGCATCTTCGCCGCGCTCGGATGGTCGATCTCCGTGGGGACCAGCTCGGGAAAAGCGAGCACGCCGGCCTTCGACTCGGGTGTCGGGAACGGCGCGTTGTATGCCTCGATCACCTCATCCCCGGGGTCGGTGAGACACGAGAGCCGGACGAGCTGGCCCGGAACGAGGTCGCTGCCGACACGGCGCACGAACTCCCGGAAGCGGAGCCACTCGGGTGATGGCGCGCGACCGGCGCCGATCCCGGTGTTGAGGATGACGAGGCGGGCGACGCGTTCCGGGTGCTCGACCGCGAGGCGCAGACCAACGGGGCCGCCCCAGTCCTGGACGACGATGGTCGCGTCGCGAAGATCGAGCTCGTCGGCGAGCCGTTCGATCGAGCCGTAGTGGAAGTCGTAGGAGTAGTCCTCGAGCCGCGTCGGCTTGTCCGAGCGCCCGAATCCGAAGTAGTCCGGTGCGACGATGCGCGCGACGCGCGACAGCGGCGGGATCATCTTGCGATAGAGGAAGGCCCAGGTCGGCTCGCCGTGCAGCAGGATGACCGGAGCACCCGAGCCCTCGTCGACGTAGTGCATCCGCAATCCGGTTTGGTCGACGTACCGCGGTTGGAAGGCGTACCCCGGGAGCCCGGCAAAGCGTTGGTCGGGCGTGCGGTAGACGTCCACGGGGTCAGACGAGGTGGTCGATCAGATCTGCCGCTCGGACCGTTCCGGGCGCAGCCTGCACACGCGCAGCGATCGCCGCCATCCGCCCGCGTAACGCCTCGTCGCCGGCGAGTCGGTCGATCGCTCCGAGCAGCTCGCCGTCCTCGAACTCGTACGTCTGGAGTCGGATCCCGAAGCCGGTTTCGGCGAGGCGCTGCGCGTTGTCGTACTGGTCCCAGAAGAGCGGGAGGGCGATCATCGGCTTGCCGAAGTGAAAGCACTCGGTCGTCGTGTTGTTGCCGCCGTGTGTGATCACGACGTCGGCGAGCGGGAGCAGCGCCGGCTGCGGGAGGAACTCGTCCCCCCACATGTTGTCCGCGAGCTCGAACTCGGATGCCTGCGGCCCCTTCGAGACGACGAAGCGGTGCGGTGCGCGCGAGAGCACGTCGACGAGTCGCTGCATCAGCTCGACGTCGGCGGAGCCAAGGCTGCCGAGCGAGAGGTAGACGAGCGCTCCGTCGCCCTCCAGGATCTCCACGGGTGCTCCCAGCACTGTCTGCTGTCGGCGCACGCACGTGTCGAGGCGGTGCCAGGTCGAGGCGAGCTGCGTGTCCCGCTCGTAGTCGACCTCGGCCGGGTAGACGTAGAGGTTGAGCCAGTCCGACTCGTGGACGAACTCGTCGTCGTGGAGGGGCGGGGCGCCGCGCTCTTCGCAGAATGCGGAGAACTCCGCGTGCAGCTCGGCCGTGGTGCGGGTGTACTCGGCCCGGAACTCTTCCCAGCCGGTGCGGTCGCCTGCCGGGTAGCCGGAGAACACCGGCGGGATCTGGTCGTCCTTCACCTCGAGCGGGTTGCACGAGACGATCCGCACCCAGGGTCGTCCGGAATGGTGGATCGCCGGGAAGCAGAGGACGTTGTCCTCGACGATCACGTCCGGCTGGACCTCGTCGAAGATCTCGCGGAGTCGGTCGTCGACGTACCGTGCGCCGTCGCAGAGCGCGCGCCAGGTCGGCTCGATGAACTCCGAGAGCTGCTCGATGGTGGGCTTCCGAAAGACGGGCGCCGTGTCTCGGATGAAGTCCTTCCAGAATTGGCCCGGCTCCTCCTCGACCTCCGGCGGCGAGCCGAGGCGCATGAGCCGCTCCTCGAAGCCCTGCGCCTCGAGCGAGCCCGCGAACGATTCCTCGACGACGAACACGACACGATGTCCGCGCTCCACGAGCACTTGGCCGATCCCGACGCAGTTGTTGGTCGGGCCGTACGCGCCCTCGGGGAAGAAGACGACCGTGCTCACAGTCGCCACTCTCTCACGGGCGGTTGCTTCGGGTCAAAGCGAGGAGTAGTGTCGCTTCAGTTTTCTTCGATGGACTCGCAGATCGCTGAACTCGAGCGCGTCGACGTCGGGGACCGCCTCCGGGCGATCCGCCGTCTCCGGCGGGCGACCCTGAAGACGGTCGCGGAGCGCGCCGACCTCTCGGAAAGTTTCCTGAGCCAGGTCGAGCGAGGGCGTGCGAACGCGAGCGTCGCGTCACTGCAGCGGATCGCGGCCGCGCTGGGCGTCAACGTCGCGGACCTGTTCGAGCCGAACGGATCGACGGGGAAGCCGCGCGTGCTCCGACGCGAGGCGCGCCCGAACCTCGCGTTCGGAACGCTCGGCCGGAAGTTCATGCTCACGCCGCGGCCGCTCGAGAACCTGCAGGTCATCGTCGGCGAGCTCGACGCCGGCGGCTCCACCGGCGACGACCCCTACACGCACGGCGATTCCGAGGAGCTCCTCGTCGTTCTCGAGGGCGTCGTCTCGCTCCAGCTCGGCTCCGAGGTGTTCGAGCTCTCCACAGGCGATTCCATCGACTACCGCTCGTCGACACCACACCGGTTGGTGAACATCGGCGGCGACCCTGCGGAGGTGATGTGGATCATCAGCCCACCCAGCTACTAGCGAATCGTGACGGCAGGCACGGAAACGGAGGGAGTGACATGACGGACGAACTCGAGGTCCTGGACAAGCGACTCAGTCGCCAGGATCTCCTCAAGCTCGCAGCGGTCGCAGGTGGCGCGGGCCTTCTCGCGGGGCGCACCGGAGTCGCGAATGCGGCCCTCGACCGCCTGGTGGCCGAGAGCGGACGGCTACAGGTGCTCGACTGGGCCGGCTACGGCTACGACGGCGGCCAGGCCATGTTCGCCGCGTACGACAAGAGGTATCCGAACAACAAGCCGAAGTTCACCGTCATGGCCAACGAGGCCGACGCGCTCGGGAAGTTCCAGCAGGGCGTCAACTGGGACGTCTTCCGCCCGTACGTCGGCTGGGTGCGGTACTTCGCCGAGAGCGGCCTCGTTCAGCCCTGGGACACGAGCCAGATCCCGAACTTCAAGCTCCTGAACCCGCTGATGGTGAAGGCGGGTCAGTACAAGGGAAAGCAGTACGGGATTCCGGAGGACTGGGGCTACGACGCGATCCTCTACCGGTCCGACAAGGTAAAGCCGAAGGCGCGCTCGTGGGGCCTCCTGTTCGACGAGCGTTACAAGGGCAAGATCGCCTGGTACGACGACGCCAGCACGATGCTCCCGGTGACGGGCCTGTACCTGGGCTTCAAGGACCCGTGGAACCAGACCGACGCGCAGCTCAAGCAGGCGCAGAAGTTCCTCGTCTCGAAGAAGAACCTCGTCCGGACGATCTGGTCGTCCGAGACCGCGCTCTGGCAGTCCTTCGGCTCGGGCGACCTCTGGATCGCCTACGCCTGGCCCAACGACTGGGTGCAGATGCGGAAGAAGCCCAAGCCCGGCCTGCCCGTCGTCTACATGTTCCCGCGGGAGAAGGCTCTCGCCTGGGTCGGCATGCTCATGCTGCTGAAGGACTCGCCGCGCCCGAAGCTCGCGCACGCGTACGCCAATGCCTGGAGCTCCACGGCGAGCGGGAAGTGGCTGGAGGACAACTACGGCTACGGCCATGCGAACCTGCGCGCGAAGCCGTCTTCCAGCGACCTCGTGCGTGCCCTCAAGCTCGGCGACCAGAAGACGTTCGGCCCAGGGGGGATCGCGCACATCGACCGCCACATCCCGCGGCGCGACGTGTACGCGAAGGTGTGGGAGGGAGTGAAGTCGGCCTGATAGGCACCCACTCGTTCGCCTAGATGTCAGTCGAGGCCGAGGCCGGGGTCCCGACGGCGAGCCACGCTCGCCGTCGGCGGTCCCGTCTCGATCTGACCGGCCCGACGCTGCTCGGGTTCCCGGTCGCGTGGCTCGTCGTCTTCTTCGTCGTCCCCATCGGGATCGTCGCGGCCTACAGCGTCGACGCGCTCTCGATCACGACGGGACCGCATCCGGTGACGCTGACGGGATGGCGCCAGCTCGTCACCGGCGACCCGTTCCTCGGGCACGTCTACCTGTCGTTGTTCTGGAAGTCGGTCAAGATGTCGGTGATCGTCTCGGCGATCATCGTCGCCCTCGCCTACCCGCTCGCCTACTACCTGGCGCTGTCCGGCACGAAGCGGAAGTACGTGCTCCTGCTGCTCCTGATCGCTCCGTTCCTGACGAGCTATCTCCTGCGAGTCCTCGCCTGGAAGGTGCTGCTGGGAGACCAAGGGCCGATCAACAGCGCCCTGTCCTCCATCGGCCTCACGTCGCCCGACCACCCGCTGACGCTGATCTACTCGCAGTTCGCGGTCATGCTCGTCCTGGGCTACATCTGGCTGCCCTTCGTCGCGCTGCCCATCTTCGTCTCGCTCGACACCCTCGACCGTCGGTTGCTGGAGGCTGCGACCGACCTCGGAGCGAGTCGTTGGCAGGCGTTCTTTCGTATCACGCTGCCGTTGTCCGCGCCGGGCGTCTTCGCGGCTTTCCTGTTCGTCTTCATCCCCACGCTCGGCGAGTTCGTCACGCCGTCCCTCGTCGGCGGCACGGACGGCTACATGTACGGCAACCAGATCGCCGATCTCTTCGGCGCCGGCTTCCCCGACTGGCGCACCGGATCCGTCCTCGCGCTCTTCCTGCTCGGCGTCGTGGTCGCGCTGACGCTCGTCTTCGCGCGCTTCCTCCAGCCACGGCAGGTGGCGACCGACTGATGGACGTCGCACTCTCGAGACGGGGCGCGTGGCTGCTCCGCGGGTTCTTCGCCTTCGTCGTCGTCTTCCTCTACGCGCCGATCGCGGTCCTGCTCGTCTTCTCGTTCAACGACTCGGCCGTGCCGACGTTCCCGCTCAGCGGCTTCACGTTGCGGTGGTACCAGCAGTTCCTCGAGAACCCCGACCTCCAGCACGCGTTGAGAACGAGTGCGCTCATTGCCGCGCTGTCGAGTCTCGGTGCAGTCATCCTGGGCCTGCTCGCCGCGATCGCGCTCGTACGCCATCCGTTCCGAGGATCGGGACCGGTGTCTGCGCTTCTGCTCAGTCCGCTGGTGATCCCGTTCATCGTCTTCGGGGTCTCGCTCCTGCTGCTCTTCCACGCCGTCGGGGTCGACCTGGGGGTCAAGACGGTCGTCGTCGGACACATCGTCATCACGATCCCGTACGCGATGCTCGTGATGATCCCGCGGCTCCAACACATCGACGTGTCGCTCGAGGAGGCGGCCTACGACCTCGGAGCGAGCCGGATCAGGACGTTCCGCTCGGTCACCTTCCCGCTGATGCTGCCGGCGGTGGTGTCCGCCTATCTCATCGCCTTCACGACGTCGTTCGACGAGTACGCAGTCGCGTCGTTCGTCAAGGGGCCGACGGTCACCTTCCCCGTCTACCTCTACGCGGCGCTGCGCTTCCCGAACCAGCTGCCGCAGGTGATCGCGGTGGCCGTGGTAGTGATCAGCGTCTCGCTCTTCGTCGTGGTTGCCGCCGAGGTCGGTCGGCGGGTCGCCGAGCGACGCCTCGGTGACATCGAAGCGCCGGGCTAGAGCGTCACGAAGGGGGCGGTCTCGCCGAGCACCGCCGTGTGCTCCGGCTCCCACGTGACGGAGACGCGAGTCGTGGGCTCCGGTGGGTCGACCAACTCGTCTGCGAGCCGGTGGCTCACGAGCCGCCCTGCCGCGGTCTCGATGTGGAACTGGGTGTACATGCCGAGGTAGACGACCTGTACGACCGTTCCTTCCAGGCGAGTACCACCGTCCGCACCCGAGTCGCCGGGCCGACCGATCTGTACGCGCTCGGGGCGTACCGCGACTCGGAACGAGTCGCCCGTGTTCGTCTCGCCTCCGACCGGGAGCACGACCCGGTCCGCTTCGCCGACTCTCATCACCGCGTATCCGCCGACGAGCTCGTCGACGGTGAAGTCGAGCGCATTGAGAGAGCCGATGAAATCGGCGACGAACGCGGTGGCCGGGTGCTCGTAGATCTCGCGTGGGCCGGCGATCTGCTCGACCCGACCGTGGTTCATCACCGCAATCCGGTCCGACATCGACAACGCCTCGTCCTGATCGTGCGTGACGTAGACGAACGTCGTCCCGAGCTCGGTCTGGATCTTCTTCAGCTCGAGCTGCATCTGCTTGCGCAGTTTCACGTCGAGCGCTCCGAGCGGCTCGTCGAGGAGGAGCGCAGCAGGTTGGTTCACGAGTGCACGAGCCAGCGCGACCCGCTGTTGCTGCCCTCCCGAGAGCTGCCTGGGTCGCCGGTTCTCGAGACCCTCGAGCTCGACCACACGGAGGATCTCGAGTATCCGGCCCCGGTGCTCCTTGCGCGGCACGCCCTTGACCTTGAGGCCGAACGCGACGTTGTCGTAGATCGACATGTGGGGGAAGAGCGCGTACTGCTGGAACACCATGTTCACGGGCCGCTTGTTCGAGAAGACCGTCGTCACGTCCGTTCCCTGGAGCACGATCCGACCCTCGTCGGGAACCTCGAAGCCGGCGATCATCCGCAGCGTCGTCGTCTTCCCGCAGCCGCTTGGACCAAGCAGCGAAAAGAACTCTCCCTCGCCGATCTCGAGCGACACATCGCGCACGGCGGCCTCGGCTTTCCCGAAGCGCTTGGTGACGCCCTCGAGAGCGATCGCGACGCGGGCCGTCATCGGGCGCCGAGTCTAACGGCCGACTCGCGCAGCTAGGGCGCGGCTGCGACCGCGTCGGCGGTGCTCGTGCGCCGGGCGTTCGCGATGCCGATCGTCGCGAGGGCGGTGAGCCCGGCGACCGCGAAGGCCAGAGACGTCCCGCCGACGTCCGCGAGCCAGCCGGCGAACAGGCCGCCGATCGGTGCGAGCCCGAGGAACGCGAACAGGTAGAGGCCGATGAGGCGGCCTCGCAGGTGGTCGGGCGCGGTGAGCTGCACGAGCGAGTTCGCGTTCGCGGTGAAGAGGGTGAAGGAGATGCCTATCCCGAAGAGGACGAACCCCGCGAGGTACGCGTTCTGCACCGGTGCGAGGAGGAGCACGAGTACTCCGAACGACGCCGTCCCGATGGAGAACATCCGCCAGCTCGCCTGCCGGAGCGACGCGGTCGCGAGCGCGCCGACGAGGGCGCCGAGACCGAACGTCGCGGACAACAGGCCGAAGCCCTCCGGCCCGACATGCAGCGTGTCCGCCGCGAGAAGGGGGACGAGGACGTGGAAGTTGAAGCCGACGGTCGATACGACCGTGACGACCGAGAGGATCAGCCGGAGTTGCGGATCGTTCCACGCGAACGATGCCGCCCGGCGCAGGCCGCCGACGATGGTCGCGCTGCGGTCCTTCGCGACCGGGTACAGCTCCTCCGCGCGGACGATGGCGAGTGCGCTGAGCACCGCCAGGAAGCTGACGGCGTTGAGAACGAAGCAGATCCCGGTCCCGACCGCGGCGATAACGAGGCCCGCGATCGCCGGCCCGATCACCCTCGAGCCGTTGAAGAGGCCCGAGTTGAGTGCGACGGCGTTCGGTAGCTCGCGGGGGCCGACCATCTGGAACGTGAGCGACTGCCGGCCGGGGGCATCGAAGGCGAGCGCGATCCCGCCGAGCGCGGCGAGGACGTAGACGAGCGGGAGCGTCGCAGTGTCGGTGAGCGTGACGACGGCGAGCGCGATCGAGACGACCATCGCCGCCGCCTGTGTCGCCATGACGAGCTTCCGCGATTCGATGCGGTCGGCGACGACGCCTGCGACGAGCCCGAAGATCGTGAACGGGACGAAGCGCCAGAAAGCCAGCGCGCCGATCGCGAGCGGGGATCCGGAAAGCTCGATCACGAGCCAGGCGAGCGCGACGTTCTGCATCCACGTGCCTGCGAGCGAGACGAGCTGCCCGGTGAAGAAGATCCGGTAGTTGCGATGCCTCCGAAGACTGCGGAACGTGCGCGCGCGGAGCGCGAAGGCGAGCGTCGTCACGCGCGGGCCTCGAGCAGCTGCATGAGTGCCGGGACGGCGACCTCGATCGCCTCGAGCTCGGTTGGTTCGAGCGCCTTCAGGCGGTCGGCGAGCCAGGTCGTCCGACGTGCGCGAACGCGGCGCATGAGCCGCTCGCCTTCGTCCGTCAGACGGAGGCCGACCCGCCGCCGGTCGTCGCTCGAGCGAAGGCGTTCGAGGAGGCCGGCTCGCTCGAGCCGGTCGACATGACCGGACATCGCCGGCGCGGAGATGCCCTCCTCCGCTGCGAGCTCGGCGAGCGAGAGCCCCGGGCTGCGCTTCACGAGCCAGAGGAGCGTCGCCTGTCGCGCGGTGATCCCGAGCTGCTCGGTCTCCTTGCGGAGCTCACGCGCGAGACGCAGCAGCACGGGCCGCAGCTCCGCGGCGACCATCTTGGGACTAAGCGTAACCTCGCTAACCATTAACCAAGCGAACTATACACGAAGCACGTAGTGTCCCACGGGTGGGTGAGCTCGATCAGAGCCGGGTCCTCCGCGACGAAGAGGTGCTCGCAGACCCGCTCGTGGCCGAGCTTCTCAGGGCTCGCCTGATCGGTGTCCTCGCGACGTTCGACCCGGCGGGAGCCATCCACGCGATCCCGATGTGGTACGCGCCGCACGGCGGCGTGGTGCTCTTCGCGACGTCGTCGAGGAGCCGCAAGGTCCGGAACCTCGAGCGGGATCCGAGGGCGACGCTCGTCCTGCACGACTCGCGTCCCGGCTACGAGGTGTGCGGCGCCTCGATCGTCGGCTCGATCGAGGTCGTGCGCTCGCCCGCTGCGCGTCCGCTCATCGATCTCGTCCAGGGACGCTACGTCGCGACGGAGGCGGTGACCGATGATCCGACTGCCCTGTCGTTCCTCGAGTCCGACGACGTCGCGCTCCGCTTCACGCCGGTCTCGGCGTTCACCTGGGATCACCGGGCGAGCGAGGGCTCGCGCATCCTCCGGTCGCACGGCTGGGCCCGCCCGCTCGTGACGACGGAGCCGCGTGCCTGACTTGCGCTCGCAGTAGGGTCCGCGCGTGGTCGACAAAGAGGCGCTCGCATACGTCAAGACCCTCGTGCTCGCGGCGCTGCTCGGTTTCCCCGTCGCCTTCGCGGCCGTCCTCTTCCAGACGGCGATTCACGACCTGACGCACGTCGTCTGGGACGTCGTCCCGGACGAGCTCGGCTGGACTGAGCCTGCCTGGTGGTACGTGATCCTCGTCCCCGGGCTTGCAGGTCTCCTCGTAGCAGCCGCTGTGCGGCTCCCGGGGCATGGCGGGCACTCTCCACTTGAGGGCCTCGGCGCGGAGCCGATCGCGCCGATCGCATTGACGAGCATCCTCACTGCGGCACTCGCGACGTTGAGCCTCGGGCTCGTCCTCGGCCCCGAGGCACCTCTGATCGCGCTGGGTCTCGGGCTGGGAGCGCTCGCGGTGCGCATGATCCGACTCGGCGGGACGGGCGCGCAGCTTCTCGTGTTCGCCGGCGCGTTCGCCGCGATCGCGGCGCTCTTCGGGGGGCCGCTGGTCGCTGCCTTCCTCCTCTTCGAGGTGACTGCTGCCAGCGGGAACATCCCGGCGCAGCAGATCGGTCGGGCGCTGCTGCCGGGGTTCGTCGCAGCGGGAACCGGAGCGCTCGTCTTCACCGGAGTCGCGGGCTGGCAAGGACTGCACCAGACGAACCTCGCCCTGCCGTCGCTCCCCTCATATGACAGCGTGCAGCTGACCGACCTCGCGTGGTGCCTCGTCATGGCAGTCGTGGTCGCCGTGGTCGTCGTCGCGATCCGCCATCTGGCGCACCGGATCGCGGCGGAACCGCGGGTCGGGCCCGTTGCGCTGCTGGTCGTCGCCGGGCTCCTCGTCGGCGCGCTCGCGGTCGTCTTCCGTGCGATCGCGGACCGTCCCGTCGACCTCGTCCTCTTCTCGGGTCAGACGGAGCTGCCGGCGATCGTCGCCGAGGGATCGGCTGGAGTGCTGGTCCTGCTCGTGGTGGCGAAAGGCCTGGCATACGCCTTGTCGCTGGGCTCCGGGTTCCGGGGCGGACCCGTCTTTCCGGCGATCGCCCTGGGCGTCGCCGCCGCGGTTGCGGCCGCCGACGTGCTGCCCGGGTTGAACACCACGCCAGCGGTCGCGGCGGGGATCGCCGCCGGTACCACGGCCGTGTTGCGTGTCCCATTCACCGCCGTGCTGCTCGCAACGCTCCTCTTGGGTTCGTCCGCATTCGATGTCGCCCCGATCGCAGTGCTCGCTGCCGCCGTGGCTTGGCTCGTCGCGACGGCGCTGCCGAACCCCGAGGATCGCGCGCAGGAGAAGCGCGCAGCGGAGGCGGCCGCACCTTCCGGGTGAGCCGGGCTTACTTCGGCTCTGCTTCGAGCTTGTAGCCGACGCCGTAGCGCGTGTGGATGAACGTGTGCTTCGGCGCACGGCGGTCGACCTTCTCGCGCAGCTTGCGGACGAAGACGTCCACGGTCCGATCGCGGTGCGTCGCCCGGCGGCCCCAGACCCGCTGGAGGAGCTCGTCGCGCGTCAGCACGCGGCCCTGCTCGCGGGCGAGGGTGTAGAGCAGGCGGAACTCCGTGGGCGTGAGCTCGGCGCTCGCCCCGTCGACGTACGCCTGGACGTTGTCGGGGTCGAGCTTCAGCTCCTCGATCTCGATCCGGTCGCCGCGACGAGGCTCGGCGTCGCTGACGCCTCGGCGGGCAGCCGCGCGCACTCGAGCGGCCAGCTCCTTCATCGAGAACGGCTTCACGAGGTAGTCGTCGGCGCCGATCTCGAGCGCGTGAACGCGGTCGTGCTCGGTCCCCCGTGCGGAGACGACGACGATGGGCGTGCCGATGCCCTCGTCTCGAGCCTGCTCGATGACGCGCCAGCCGTCGATGCCGGGAAGCATGAGATCGAGGACGCATACGTCCGGCCGCTCGTAGCGCAGGCGGGCGAGCCCGGTCTCGCCGTTCGCGACTCCCACGGCGTCGAAGCCCGCCGTCTCCAGGTGTCGCGCCATCCCGCGG
>Ga0070685_10001517_pt1 | contig 12241 bp, 12 predicted proteins | sample KBSS13LmetaG_FD_65651 | JGI IMG/M metagenome (GOLD analysis project Ga0070685, IMG submission 65651) | Switchgrass rhizosphere microbial communities from Kellogg Biological Station, Michigan, USA - KBS S1-3L metaG | ecosystem: Host-associated > Plants > Roots > Rhizosphere ...
AGAAACGTACGCCAGGCGGCCGTGCCGCAGGTGCAGCTCGTCACCTTCCGCGTGGGCGGCGAGGAGTTCGGGCTGGACGTGTTCCAGGTGCACGAGATCCTGCGCTACACCGAGCCCACCCCCATGCCCAAGGCCCCCGCCTTCGTCGAGGGCGTGCTCGACGTGCGCGGCGCCCTGGTGCCCGTGGTGGACCTGCGCAAGCGCTTCGAGCTGCACGAGGTGCGCTACGGCGAGGACACCCGCATCATCCTGGTCGACTTCCAGGGCGAGCGGCTGGGGCTGATCGTGGACGAGGTGAGCGAGGTGCTGCGCGTTCCCGAGACCTCCGTCCAGCCGCCGCCGCAGTTCGTGCGCGGGCTGGCCGCCGAGTTCATCCGCGGCATCGTGCGACTGGAGAGCCGGCTAGTGGTGCTGCTGGACCTGGAGCGCATCCTGAGCAGCCAGGAGCGCATGCAGCTGGTCTTCTCCGGCATCTCCGCGGGCGGGGGCGGCGACGCCGAGCCGGCCGCGGCGGCCCCGGCCTCCGGGAAGAAGGGCAAGCAGGCATGACCGCCGACGAGCTGCTGGCCGCCTGGGAGGAGCGCTCCGCCGGCATCTCCGCGCGCCTGGAGGGGGGCGACGCGTCGGACGCGGTGAAGAACGACATCGTGGCGCTCTTCAAGGAGGCCGAGGCCGCCGAGGAGCGGGTGGCGGCCTTCAAGGAGGGGCTGCGCGGCCTGGTGCAGCGCTACAAGGCGCTCGCCGCCGAGAAGCCGGCGAAGCCCGCGAAGGGAGCCGCCCGCTCGCGCGTCTCCGACCACATCGGCTCCTCCACCTACGTGGAGCGCGGCTGGAGCGCCATCGCCTCGGGCGACCCCAAGCGCGCCGTGAAGGAGCTGGAGCGCGCCCTGGAGCTCGCCCCCGACGACGCGCAGGCCGAGACGCTGATGGGGTGGGCGCAGATGCTCCGCGGCCAGTACGACGACGCGCTCTTCACCTACTACAAGGTGCTGGCGAAGACGCCCGACAACCCGCTGGCCCGGGTGAACCTGGGGTACATCTGCCTGAAGAAGGGGATCTTCGGCGAGGCCATCGAGCACCTGTCGCGCGCCATCCGCCAGGAGCAGGACCGCAAGGCGTCGCTCTACGCCCACTTCTACATGGGGCTGGTGTACCTGGAGCGGGAGATGTACGACGACGCGCGCGCCTTCTTCCGCAAGACGCTGGAGCTCGGCCCCAACATGCTGGAGGCCTGGTTCGAGATGGGGCGCGCCTTCTACCTGGAGGGGAACCACCGCGCCGCCGCCGAGGCCTGGCGCCACGGCGTGGAGGCGAACCGCTTCAGCGTCTGGGGCGAGAAGTGCGGCGACTCGCTCAAGCAGATCGAGGCCGGCGCCCCGGTGCAGTTCGCCGGGGTGGAGGGCGCGGCCTGATCCGGCTTTTTCTCACACAGAGACGCGGAGACACGGAGAGACACGGTGGCCTCTCTGCGTCTCCGTGTCTCTGTGTGAGACGTGTAGTTATCGTTCAGGGATGATGCGGCTGATCTGGACCTGCCTCGCGCTCCTCTTCCCGGCGGCGGCGCTCGCGCAACGCACGGAGTCGGCGACGGCCGGCACCGTGCGCGTGGTGTATGCGCCGCGGCAGCGGGCGCTCGCGCGCGAGGTGCTGGCCGCCGCGCGGACGCCGGTGCGGATGCCGGGGCTGGGCGTCGTCGCCGTCCCCGAGTCCACCACCATCGTGCTCGCGGGCGACCCGGCGGCGTTCCGCGCGGCGACGGAGGGCGGAGCGCCCGAGTGGGCGGGCGGCGTGGCGATCCCCGAGCTGCGGCGGATCGTGCTCCCCGGCTACCCCACGCCGCACGCGCCGGAGGAGGACCGTGCCACCATCCTACGCCACGAGGTCGCGCACCTGGTGCTGCACGACCGGCTGCCGGGGATCGTCCCCCGCTGGTTCGACGAGGGGTACGCCGAGGTGGTGAGCGGGGGATGGGACGTGGAGAGCGCCTGGCAGCTCCGCCTGGCCTTCGTCACCGGCAGCACGCCGCCGCTCGACTCGCTCACCCTCGACTGGCCGCGCCGCGAGGGCGAGGCGCGGCTGGCCTACCTTCTCTCCGCGACGGCGGTGGACTACCTGCGGCGGCGCGGCGGGGAGCGGGGGATGGAGCTCCTCTTCGCCAACTGGCGCGAGCAGGAGGACCTGGAAAAGGCGATGCGGACGACGTTCGGCATCACCTTCGGCCAGTTCGAGGACGAATGGCGGCGCGACGTGCGCACGCGCTACGGATGGCTGGCGCTGCTCACCAACATGGGGGTGATCTGGCTGGTGGCCACGGGGCTGGTGCTCGCCGCGTGGATCCCCCGCCGCCGCCGCAACCGCCGCAAGCTCGCCGGCATGGAGGCCGAGGAGCACATGCTCCCGCCCATCCGCCCCGAGATGGCGGGCGTGGACTATCCGCTGGCCGAGCCGGACGAGGAAGATAGATGAAACGCCACTCTCCGTGCCTCTGCGTCTCTGCGTGAATCGATCCGTTCTTCGATGGCTCCGGATTGCCGGGTGGATCTGCCTGGTCGCGGTGGTGGCGACCTGGCTGAGCCGCGCCTTCATTCCCATGGGCAGGGACTTCTCCTCCGACGTCGCCATTCCGATTCTGATGGTGCGGGCGCGGCATTGGTCCCTCTTCGACGTGTACTTCTGGGGCCAGGACCGGCTCGGGAGCTGGCACCTCCTGCTGATGCGGGCGGTCTGCCAGGCGGTGGGGTGCTCCTTCTACCACGAGCAGCTCCACCTGGCGGCCATGGTGTGGCTGCTCTGCGGGATCGCGGTGCTGTACCGCTTCGCGGGCACCTGGCGGTGGGCGGCGTCGGGATTGTTCGCCGCCGTGCTCCTGGGGAACGACGACTCGCGCAAGATCCTGTTCGATGCCTCGCAGCCGTACGTCTGGCAGCTCACCGCGCTCCTGCTCGCCTGGTGGGGGATCCGGAAGCTGGTGGATGGACAGGGTGAGCCGAGAGCGGGGCGATGGAGGCTGCGCGGCGGCACCGCCTTCGCCGCGTTCCTGGCGCACTGGACCTCGCCCGTCAGCGCGCCCCTGCTCCTGATCGTCGCGGCGGTCGAGGCGGTGCGGGCGCGTGCGATGGACGCGGCGGGCGGACGCTCGGTTTTGCGGCGATTCGGGGAGGGAGCGCTGGCCGTCGGCGCGGCGATGGCGGCGGAGCTCGTGCTCCGCACGGCCTACATCACCCCCTCCCTGCAGCCGCAGCCGTTCTACGCCACCAGCTTCACGCTCGACCGCGGCCACCTGGCCGCCAACGCGGCGAAGGTGATGGGGAAGCTGGCGGCGTCGGCCTCGTTCCCCTTCCTCGCGATGGGCACGATCGGCGCGGGCGTCGCGGCGATCCTGCTCTGGCGGGCGCGCGGCGGACGGGAGCCCGGCCGGGACGGGTGGCGGCTGGACGGCGCGGCGCTGGTGCTCACCTCCTGGGCGATGGCCGCGGCGCAGGTCCCGATGCTGATGGTGGTGCGCCACGTCCGGCTCGGCATGTTCCTCCCCCGCTACTTCACCCTGGTCTACATCTTCGGCTCGCTGGCGGGGCTGCTCGCGCTGGCCTGGGCGCTGGCCTCTCTCGCGGCGCGCAGGGAGCGGTGGCGCGAGGCGCTCGCGCTGGCCGGGGCCGCGGGGGTGGCCTTCGGGGTGCTGCGCGTGCCGTCGCCGAACCGCGGCAGGGACGTGCCGAGCGTGACGGCCGCACGGCTCGAGGCGCTGGCCCCGGGCGAGCCGCTTCTCGGCGGCTTCTGGAACACCTACGCCTTCGCGGCGCGCGAGCGGCCGGAGACCATGCTCCTGCCGGTTCCATGCGAACGGCGGAGCCAGTACGCGCCGTGGTGGCAGGCGAGCCTGCGCCGCGCGCCACGCGCGGTGGTGGTGCAGACGAGCGAGTGCGAGGGGTTCGGCACGCCCGAAGCTCCCGCGCCCTGGCTCCACGAGCACGGAACGCTGCTGCGGCTTTCGCGGCCGCGCGTGGCCTTCGGGGCCGGGCTCACCTTCGCGTTCTACGACAACGTCACCGCCCGCGCGCTGCCGCGGACCGCGGTCCCCGTGGACACGGCCTGGAACTACTGCATTCCGGGCGCGGCGCTGCGGCTGGGCTTTTCCGCGCGCGAACGCGCGCTGGTCTTCGCCGCGCGGGCGGGCCGCACGCAGAACGCCTCGCTTTCCGCGGCACCCGTGTTCGCCGACGGCACTATGGGGACGGCGATGCCGATGACGGCGTCCGGGCGGCTCTCCCGCATCGAGCTACGCGCGGCGCGCTCGCCGCTGGTGGGCGTGCGCATTACCGCGCGGCCCACCGGCCTGATCGAGGACCCCGCGAAGTGCCAGCGTCTGAAGGCGTACGTCATGCCGGGTGAATGGGCCGGCTAGGTTGAAGCATCACGCAGAGACACGGAGGCACGGAGAGATTCAGCAGTTCTCTCTGTGCCTCCGTGTCTCTGCGTGAAACGTCTTTAGAGGCCATTGCGTAGAGCGCGGCACGGCGGGATGGGGCGTATTTGTCCGTAAATCTTCCAAATTGTTCTTTCCACGTCCCACCTCCGCACTGCCCGCGATCTTCCTTTCGTTATAAATGGCTGTCTAACTGAACCTTACGAAGGTGCACGAGGACGGTCCGGCGGTTGCTTTAGACACTGCTGAGCCGCGCAGCATCGGCGGCTCGACTCTGCGCGGCGCGCTGTGCGCCGCCCCCGCGGTCCGGCGGGGACGTGGGTCCGGACGCGAACGCCCTGATTGGAGTCATAGATGACACCCGAGAGCAAGAAGCTCGTGCAGGAGAGCTGGATCCTGGTGGAGCCGATCGCGGAGACGGCCGCGGCGCTGTTCTACGGCCGCCTGTTCGAGCTGGACCCGTCGCTGCGGCCCCTGTTCCGCGGCGACATGCGGGAGCAGGAGAAGAAGCTGATGCAGACGCTCACGGTGGTGGTGCGCGGGCTGGACCGGCTGGACCAGCTCGTTCCCGCGGTCGAGGCGCTGGGCCGCCGCCACGCCGGCTACGGGGTGCGCGACGAGCACTACGACACCGTGGCCGCCGCGCTCCTCTGGACGCTGGGCGAGGGGCTCGGCGACGCGTTCACCCCGGTGGTGAAGGCGGCGTGGACGGAGGCGTACACGCTGCTGGCCACGGTGATGCAGCGCGCCACCGCGGGCGAGCCGGCGCTCCCGCGGACGATCTCGGTGCACGCCATCCACACCGAGAAGCTGGCGGCGTGACGGAAGGTGGTATCGAAACAGGCTCGACCCCGCCCGCCGCATCTCCGTGCGGCGGGCGGGGTTGACGCTATCCCGCGTCACGGCTAGCTTTTTCGCATGCCCAGACCTGCTCCCGCGCCCTCGCGCGCCCCGACGACCTCCTCCCCGGCCGATGCCGAGGGCTCGCTCCGGTTCACGCCGAAGAACCTGGCGCTGCTCGGCGCGGGGCTGGTGGCCATCATCGTCGGCTACATGCTCCTCGGCGCGGCCGAGCACACCATCGCGCCGCTGCTGCTGGTGCTCGGCTACGCGGTGCTGATCCCGCTGGGCATCATCCTCTGAAACACACGGGCGGTTAGCTCAGTTGGTTAGAGCACCTGTCTTACACACAGGGGGTCGGGGGTTCGAATCCCTCACCGCCCATGGCGCGAAGCCCGCCGCACACCTGGTGCGGCGGGCTTTCTCTCTGGGATTGGGTGATCCCCAGGCCCAGGATGATCGACACCAGGACGGAGATGTGCTCGAAGGGGGAAATGGTTTCCATGGTGCGGGGAAGTAGTGTCGCGGAGGCGGCCTCGTCAACAGATTGTCCTCGCACGGAGGCACAGAGACACAGAGGAACCGAGGAGAAATGAACTACCGCGCAGAGACCTGGGCCACCCTGCGGCGCCTCCGCGAGCAGGTGCCGCTGGTGCAGAGCATCACCAACTACGTGTCGATGGACGTGACCGCCAACGCGCTCCTCGCCATCGGCGCCGCGCCGGCCATGGTGCACGCGGCGGAGGAGGTGCAGGAGTTCGTGGGGATCGCGCACGCGCTGGTGATCAACATCGGCACCCTCTCGCCGCCGTGGGTCGAGGCGATGCGGCTTGCGGCCGACCGCGCCGTCGCGCTCGGCAAGCCGTGGGTGCTCGACCCCGTGGGCGCCGGCGCCACCCGCTACCGCACCGCCACCGCGCGCGAGCTCGCGGAGCGGCGGCCAGACGTCATCCGCGGCAACGCGTCGGAGATCCTGGCGGTGGCGGGGGCGGCGAACGCCACGCGCGGCGTCGACAGCGCGCACGCCTCGTCCGACGCGGTGCAGTCGGCGCTGACGCTGGCGCGGCAGCTCGGGTGCGTGGTCGCCGCCACCGGCGCGGTGGACTATGTGACCGACGGCGTGCGCACCCTCTCCGTGTCCAACGGGCATCCGCTGATGACGCGCGTCACCGCGCTCGGCTGCTCCGCCACGGCGCTGGTGGGCGCCTTCGTCGCGGTGCACGACGATCCGCTGGTCGCCACGGCCGCGGCGCTCGGGGCGCTCGGCGTGGCAGGCGAGATCGCCGCGCGCGACTCGACCGGCCCGGGCACCTTCCGCTGGAAGCTGCTCGACGCGCTCTACCTGCTGGACGAGGGGGCGATGGAGATGGTGCGGATCGCGGAGGCCTGAGCGGGGCAGAATCGCGAATCAGCACGTGGGCCGGCGCGCTTCACCGACTCACGCGCTGATGCGGTTCAGATCCTTCGGCCGGCAGGGACGCTCGTGGGAGCTGATACGGAGCGGCCGGCCCCAGGATGACGTCGTTGGAGGGATGCGGGGGATAGAGGCTGCCCCCAGGCTCTTCAGCACTCAGCACTCAGCACTTACGCCTGGTACGTCCGCAGCACGAACGCGGGAATTCGCGCGTTGAACTTCGACCCGTCGGGGCGGAGGAACTCGTAGAAACCCTCCATGCTCCCCTGGGGCGCCTCCAGCACGCAGAAGCTCTCGTACTCGTGCACGCCGCCGGGGCCGATCAGCGGCTGCTCGCCCACCACGCCCTCGCCCTCCACCTCGGTGTTCCCGGCGACGGGGTCGTGGATGTACCAGTGGCGCCAGACGAGCCGCGCCGGCTCCTTCCCCAGGTTCTCGATGCGCATCCGGTAGGCGAACACGAAGCGCGCCTCGCCCGGGTCGGACTGGTCGGCCATGTAGAAGGGCTCCGCGCTCACGCGGATCCCGTCGGTCTCCTGGTGGATGAACATCCCGCTCTCCCATGGGTTAACCTCTGCCCCTCTGCAACGCTACACCCGGCGTGCCGTGCGGTCAATCGCGGCGCCTATCCGCGTTGCCGGGCACGCGTTACATTCCCGGCGTCCACCACCACGACCTCCGTGCGGGTTCCTGCCGCACCGAACGAGCGCCACCGACCCGTGCCCGACATCGCGGTAGACCTCGGCACCGCCAACACGCTGATCCAGGTGAAGGGCCAGGGGATCGTGCTCAACGAACCCTCGGTGGTGGCCGTGGAGCGCCGCACGGGGAAGGTCCGAGCGATCGGGCTCGAGGCCAAGCGCATGCTCGGCCGCACCCCCGAGGGGATCCAGGCCGTGCGCCCCATGCGCGACGGGGTGATCGCCGACGTGGACATGGCGGAGCTGATGCTGCGCCACTACCTGGCGAGGGTGCTGCCCAAGCGCCTCTTCCAGATCAAGCCGCGCGTGGTGATCGGCGTGCCCTCGGGGATCACCGAGATGGAGCGGCGCGCGGTGCGGTCGGGGGTGATGGCGGCCGGCGCCAAGGAGGTGTGGCTGATCTCCGAGCCGATGGCGGCCGCGATCGGCGTGGGGCTGCCGGTGGTCTCCCCGCGCGGGAGCATGGTGGTGAACATCGGCGGCGGGACCACCGAGATCGGGGTGATCGCGCTGAGCGGCATCGTGGCCGACGCGTCGATCCGGGTGGGGGGATGGGAGTTCGACGAGGCCATCATGGCCTTCGTGCGCAAGAGCTACAACCTGCTGATCGGCGAGGCCACGGCCGAGGGGGTGAAGATCCAGATCGGCTCCGCCAAGGCCACCGGGCAGGAGCGGGAGATGGACGTGAACGGCCGCGACCTGGTGAGCGGCATCCCCAAGACGGTGCGGCTGTACAGCGAGGAGATCCGCGAGGCGATCCAGGAGCCGGTGCAGGCCATCGTGAGCGCCGTGCGCCGCGCGCTCGAGGTCACCCCGCCCGAGCTCTCCGCCGACATCGTGGACGAGGGGATCGTGATGACCGGCGGCGGCGCGCTGCTCAAGGGCCTCGACCAGCTCCTCTCCGAGGAGACCGGCCTCCCCATCCACGTCGACGAGGAACCTCTCTCCTGCGTGGTCCGCGGCGCCGGGATGGTGCTGGACGACTGGGACAAGTACGCGGGGGTGCTGGCAAGATAGTGCTGAGTGCTGAGTGCTAAGTGCTAAGTGCGGGTCTGGCGCTCTGGTTTCGACCCACTCCCCTCTGTGACGTCATCCTGGGGCCGGCCACGCTGCGGCGTCGGCATGCTCGATCCCTCGCAGGCCGAAGGATCTATAGCATGTGAAGGCACTCGGCCGAGGAAACGCGCTCCCTCGGCTCAGCGCTACATCTCGGGCGCACTCCGCCGACTCACGTGCTGCCGCGGTTATAGATCCTTCGGCCTGCAAAGTCATTCGCGGGCGCGGTTGCAGCGAGACCGGCCTCAGGATGACGTCTTCAGGGGTTTCGCGAGGTTTCCGGGTCCGCACCGACGCCGCGAACGCAGCATCCATCCGCGCAGTCCTCCCCCGTCCACACCGCCACCGAGAGACCGTCCGTGGAGCACCTCAAGTCGCTGATCCGCGCGGTTCCCGACTTCCCCCTCGAAGGCATCCTGTTCCGCGACGTCACGCCGCTCCTCGGCGACGCGAACGCCCTGCGCGAGGTGGTGGCGCACTTCACCGACCGCTACCGCGGCGCGGGGATCGACGCGGTGGCGGGGATCGAGTCGCGCGGGTTCATCTTCGGCGCGCCGCTCGCCATCGAGCTGGGCGTCGGCTTCGTCCCCATCCGCAAGATCGGGAAGCTCCCGGCGGAGAAGATCCACCGCGAGTACGCGCTGGAATACGGCACCGCCACGCTGGAGATGCACGTCGACGCGGTGCGGCCCGGCCAGCGCGTGCTGCTGATCGACGACCTGCTCGCCACGGGCGGAACCGCCGGCGCCAGCGCCGCGCTCATCGAGACGCTCGGCGCGGAGGTGGTCGCCGTCGCTTTCCTGATCGAGCTCACCTTTCTCGATGGACGCGCGGTGCTCGGCGGCCGCGACGTGTACTCCGTCATCCAGTACTGAGTCTCACGCAGAGACGCAGAGACACGGAGAGAGTCAGGTCCAGGGGAGGCGGCTGCGCTCGTTCCAGTAGGCTTCCGCGTCCCAGGCCAGCGCCGCCAGCCGCTCGCGTGCCTCGTCGTCCAGCCGCACGTCCAGCGCGGCGGCGTTGGAGCGAAGCTGGTCGAGGGTTGCCGCACCGCTCAGCACCACGTCGGCCCAGGGCTGTGCGAGCACGGCGGCCAGGGCGAGCGCGTCGATGGACGTCTCCCGGCGCTCCGCCTCGGTGCGCAGGACGGCCAGCTCCGCCGCGTGCACCGGCGCGGCGTTGCGGGCTGTGAGGCGGCCGTTCGCCAGCGCCTCTTTCACGATCACCCCCATCCCCGCCGCGCGCGCCTCCCGTAGCGCATCCCCGGCCGAGGGCTCCAGCACGTTCCAGGTCGCCTGTACCGCGTCGAAGAGCGGCACGCCATCGGCTGCGACCTCCATCTCCCACCGCAGTGTGTTCGCCTGGCGCGGGCCGGTGAGCGAGAGGCCGATGCGCAGCCCGTCCGCCTTCAGCCGCGCGAGCCCGGCGATCACCCCGGCGTTCTCCAGCACCCCCGTCTCCAGCGTCGCGGAGTGGATCTGGTAGAGGTGGAGATGGCTTCCGAGGAGGGCGAGCGACTCGGCGGACTGGCGGGCGAGCTGCTCGGGCGAGTGCTCCTTCACCTCGTGCACCTCCGCGTCCACCCGCCACCCGGCCGTGTACGCGTACCCCCACTTGGAGCCGACGACGACCTCGCCCGGCGCGATGCCGCGCGCGGCCAGCCACGAGGCCACGAACTCCTCCGCCCGCCCGTACGAGCGCGCCGCGTCCACGTAGCGCACGCCGAGCGCCCACGCCGCGTCGAGCACAGCGTGGGCGCGCGTCCGCATGGCGTCGACCGAAGTGCCGCCGGCCAGGTCTTCCGCGTGGCCGAGCACCATGTATCCGGGCCGCCCCAGCGCGGCCATCCCCAGCCCCAGCCGCGATACCCCCAGTCCGGTGGCGCCCAGCTCCCGCATCTCCATCATTCTGAAGCCGCGTGGGGTCGATCGTTCACTTGCGCAGGAACCAGAGGACGTGGCCGCAGCGGTTGCAGACGTAGTTCAAGGCCGAGGCGCTCGCCCAGTCGACCCCGAGGAGCGAGGCGCCGCGCGTGTCCATCAGCGTCTGGCGAGTCCAGAACCGGTCGTGGCCGCAGATGGGGCAGGGGATCGTCTTCCCCTCCACCACGAGCGTGTTCCCCTGCTCGGATGGTGAGGCCTGGGAGGTCTGCTGCCCCGCGAGCTGCGTCTTGATCGCCGCGGGAAGGCTGTTGCCGCATTCGGAGCACCAGGCATACGGATGGTCGCTCCAGATCTTCGCGCCGCAGTGGGGGCACTGCCCGAGGTCACGCCGTTCCGTCTCCTTCATCGTCCGCTCCCGATTCGATGGGCGACTGCCGCAAACCGTTTGACGGCAGTCATCTACGATTCGGGACGGTGTGGAGTTTCCGGCTCAGGGCTCACGCAGCGCCACCGTCGTAACCCGCCGCGTGGCGAGGTCGATCACCCGCAGCGCGTGGTTGTTGGTGTCGGCGACGTAGGCGCGAGTGCCGTCCGGCGTGGCGGCGAGGCCGCCGGGCTCCCAGAAGCGCGCCTCCTCCGCCGCGCCGTCCACGAACCCCGGCTCGCCGCCGCCCGCCAAGGAGCGCGCCTCGCGGGTGTACGGGTCGATGGTTTTCACGCGGTGGCTGTACGTGTCCGCGACCAACACCTTCTTCTCCGCCGCCCACCAGGCGATCCCCTGCGCGTGCTCCAGCCGCGCCTCCTCGCCCACCCCGTCGCGGTCGCCGAAGTCGAAGAGCCCCGAGCCCACCAGCGTGCGCACGTCCGCCCCGGGCACGGCGTAGCGCACCGCACTCGACTCCGCGTCGGCGAAGTAGATGCGCGCGCTGTCGGTGGCGAGCGCGCTGGGCTGCGCGAGCGCCGCCATCGCCAGGTCGGCGTCGTGCAGCTCCTCCGCGCCGGAGCCGGCGAACACCTCGGCCATCCCGGTGTCCACGTCGATCCGCCAGAGCTGGTGCGGCCCCGCCATCGCCACGTAGAGCCGCCCGTCCTTCCAGAGCACGTCCCAGGGCGAGTTGAGCGGCGTCTCCAGCGCAGGTCCGCCGGGGTAGCGCCGCCGCGCCTGGTCGCCCACCCCGGCGAGCGTCGTCACGCGCCCGGAGGCGAGGTCGACCGCGCGCACCAGGTGGTTGAGCGTGTCGGCCACGTACAGCACCCCCTCCGCCGCCGCGAGCCCGTGCGGCGAGCGGAAGGCGGCGGAGGTGCCGTCGCCGTCCATCCACCCCGCGCGCCCCGAGCCGAAGACGCGCACGATCCGACCCTCCGCGCCGTCGCCCGCGAGCTCCACCTCCAGCACCCGGTGGTGGCCGGTGTCGGCGACGAAGAGGCGTCCGTCGTCGGCGGCGTGCACCTTGGCGGGGAAGCGCAGCACGCCCGGCGCGGGGTCGAGGGTGGGCGGCTCGAAGGGGATCGCGGGGGCGCCGGTGAGCTTGCCGCCCGCCCGCAGCGCCTCGGCGAAGCGCTCGATCACGGGGGTGAGCTGCTCGGCCGTCACCTCGCCGGGCTGCATCCCCAGCACGTAGCCGTCGGGGGAGACGACGGCCAGGGTGGGCCAGGCGTTCACCGCGTACTCGCGCCAGGTGCGGAACTGCCGGTCGTTGAGCACGGGGTGATGGACACCCAGCCGGTCGCACGCCCGCGCGATGTTCGTGCTGGAGCGCTCGTTGACGAACTTCCCCGAGTGCACCCCGGCCACGGTGAGCACGTCGGGGAAGCGGCGCTCCAGCTCCGCCAGCTCGGGGATCATGTGCTGGCAGTTGATGCACCCGTAGGTCCAGAAGTCGAGCAGCAGGATGCGCCCGCGGAAGTCCGCCAGCGTGAGCTG
>Ga0070685_10001519_pt1 | contig 12233 bp, 8 predicted proteins | sample KBSS13LmetaG_FD_65651 | JGI IMG/M metagenome (GOLD analysis project Ga0070685, IMG submission 65651) | Switchgrass rhizosphere microbial communities from Kellogg Biological Station, Michigan, USA - KBS S1-3L metaG | ecosystem: Host-associated > Plants > Roots > Rhizosphere ...
AGGCCGCACAGCAGGGTAACTCTCTTCATCGTCTGCCTCCGGGACCTCTTCACTGAGAGGGGATTGGGGGAACCACTGACAAGGGGGCCTCAGCGAAATCGACGCGCCGACCCAACACTGGGTGAGACGACACGTCCCAGACGTACTCTAGCGTGGGGTCCCATCGAAGGACAGGGAATTTTGAAATCCACGGAACCAATTCAGGTGTTTTTTGCACGTACGTGGAATTGCGGAGCCAAACCCATCGCGAATGTGAATCACACTTCTCGCGCGTCCAGTCAGAAGCGCGCGAACGGATTCCGCGAACCGGCGTCTCGCGAGTCAGCAGGCCCGTGTTTTCCGGCACCAAACTCCGTAGCGGTGGTGGCACCATTGAAGCGCAGTCGATGCGACGCTCTCAACGCAGCGGCCGGTCTTTGGTGACGAACGCAGTGCTTCGTCGGCGCGACGTGTGGGCCAGGACCCGACGGGAAAAACCCGAGGCGGGCGCCGGAGCGCCCGCCTCGAGGGTGCAACGATGACTCGGGACGACTAGCGATAGAGCGTCTTCACCTGGCCCCAGGTCTTGTTCGTCGTCGGCGTGGCCGCGGGGCAGCCGATGCCACCACCGGTCCACGGACCCGGGGGCACCGTGACACCAGCACCGCCCTGCCACGTGGCGAAGTTGCTGTCGGTGCCGTTCGACGGGCCCGTCAGCTTGACGCCAACCAGCGGGACAGGCTGCACCACCGCGATCGAGTTGAACACGATGCAGACCGGGTTCTGGCAGCCGGCGCACGAACCCGTGCCCACGGTCTTCAGGTTGTTGATGTTGAGGTTGAACGAGAAGTACTCCGTGCCGGGCACCAGGTCGGCCGCAGCGTCAGCCGCCACCGCCAGCGCGGCGACAAGGCGGGCCGTGTTCGCGCCACGGGCGCCGATGTTGTACGCGCCGATACCGCCGGCCGCAGCACCGTTCGCCCAGTCGAGGCAGTTCACGGCCGAAGCCGAGATCGTGCTGTTCATCGTGAGCGACGCCGTGCGGCAGGTGCCCGCGTTCTTGAACGCCCACCAGGCGGGGAGCGTCGCGCTCGCCGAGCGGATGTCCACGACGATCTCCTGTCCCGAGACGTCCAGCATCGGTTCGGCGAGCACGAGCGACACCACGAGTTGCTCCTGGCCGGCGTTCGTATTGCAGGCGAAGGTCTTGTTCATGAGTCCGCCGTCGTCGAAGCAGTTGTCCCAGCGGATGTTCACGCCGGGCGGGGTCGTCGCGGCGAACGCGGGGCTGGCGAGGGCGAGCGTGACGAGCGCGACGAGCGTGGCGCGTGTGCGAGTGCGCGGGGTCATGGTGGCGACCTCCTCGTGGATCTGCTTCAGGGCGCTCCGGGCGAGGCGTCCAGGCGAACGAACGATGTGACGATCCGCGCTCCTCCAGCGTCGAGACACGCGAAGTATGCCCCAGGATGGGGGCGTGCCTTCACCGCAAATCGTACGATGGCGACTTCCGGCGACCCGGATCCCACACCGGACGCCGTTCCGACCCCGCGCCCGGCGGCATCCACCAGCGTGAGCCGCCACGACGTGCCGGCCGGTGCGGTCACGGTGAACGACGTTCGCCCGGCCGAGGGGTTGGGGGTGACCGAGAGCCTCACCCCCGCCGCGGCCCCGCCCGGGTGCGGCACACCCAAAGTGCCCGGGATCGTGTACCACGGCGCCGTCGCCGCATCGCGCCGCACGAACGCGAGCAGGCTGTCGGCGACCTTGAGCCGGCCGGTCGCCGACGGGTGGGTGCCGTCGCTCGAGTTGAGCTCGCTGCACGCCCACGTGAGGCCGTCGGAGCGCGGGTTCAAGCCGTCGGCCCAGAGATACGGGCCCCACGACAGCCACGGCGCCACCACCGGGCCGTTCGCAGGGTCGTAGTTGAGCGCCGGGTCGCCCGCGAGCTGCTGCGCGATCACGCGCTTGATGGCGAACGCGTTCTCGTAGGCGTAGGGCTCGGGATTGAGCGTGCTGCTGGCGTAGCCGGCGTAGATGCGACTGGTGAAGAACACCTGCTTCACGTTCGGGAGCTTCGCCTTGAGGATCTGGACGATCCTGAAGAACTGCGCCGCGAGCGTGTCGGTGGTGACCTCGAACGTGCCCGTGGGATTCGCGTTCGCGTCCTTCAACCACACGACCTGCACCTGCTTGGGCGCCGAGCCGTGGCCGCGGAGCCGCGTCGCCACCGAGTCCCAGTAGGCCGACGTCGGCTGCGCCAGGATCTGCGCGGTCTGGCCGCCCACCGCGCAGTCGATCGTGCGCACGTTGCCCTTGCGCACGGGGTCGGCGTTGCTCTTCGGCACGAACGCGCTGAACTCCTGCGTGCAGTTGCTCATGCCGATCGACACGAACACGACGTGGCCGTTGACGGCGTCGGGCTGGCCGAGCGTGTCCAGCGGCGTCATCGAGTTCGCGATCGCCACGCCGGCCGCCTCGTGCGCGGCGGGGCGCACGTTCGAGCCGCCGGGGTAGAGGCCGCCCTGCACGCCCTTGTAGAAGCCGGGGCCCAGGTCGTTCACCGGGATCATGCCCGTGGAGGTGCCGGCGCAGTTGGAGGCGTGGGCGGCGGACGGGGCGATCGCGAGCGCGAGCAGCGACATCACGCGGAGGAACAGCTTCACGGGGGCCTCCGATCCGGGCGCCGGTCGAACCGATCGCCGGCGTCGGACGGAATTCTAGGCCCGGCGCGCGGGCGGGGCCACCGGAAAACGCCGCGGCCGGCGAGGTGTGTTCCCCGCCGGCCGCGCGCTCCGTCAGGGCCGCCGGCTACGGCGTCGCCTCGTCCGAGTCGAGCCACGTCTTCCACGCCTGCTCGTTGAAGTCGCGGCCGAGGAAGTCGTGCACGAGCTGCCCCGCCGGCTTGGAGCCGCCCGGGGCGAGCACGGCCGCCCTGTAGTCCTTGGCCACGCCCGGCGCCAGCAGGTGGTCCTTGTCGAACTTGGAGAACATGTCCTTCGCGATCACCAGCGACCACATGTACGTGTAGTACACCGCCGAGTAGCCATCGAGGTGGCCGAACGAGCACTGGAAGTGCGTGCCGTCCACGAACGGGAACGGCTGGTACTTCTTCACCAGGTCGCTGAACAGCTGGTCGGTCGATACGCCGGCCGGGTCGCGGTCGTAGCACGCGAGCGACAGCCCCGCGTACACCATCTGCCGCCGCACCAGCAGCCCCTTGCCGAAGTCGTTCGCGCGGTTCATGCGCTTCACCAGCTCGGCGGGGATGACCTTGCCGGTCTTGGGATCCTTCGCGAACGCGGCCAGCACCTCGGGGCTCTTCATCCACTCCTCGAGCATCTGCGACGGCGCTTCCACGAAGTCGTGCTCGGTGCGGATGCCGCCGGTGCCCACCCACTTGTGATTGCCGGCGAACATGGTGTGCAGCAGGTGGCCGAACTCGTGGAAGAACGTGTTGACGTCGTTGTACTCGCACAGACCGGGATCACCCGCCTCGCCGCCCGGCAGGTTGCAGATCAGCGCCGCCTCGGGGATCTGGCGGCCCGCGAGGCCGGTGCGGATGTCGAACTGCGCCGCGTGGCTGTACTTGTTGGCGCGCGGGTGCATGTCGAGATAGAAGCGGCCGGCGAGCTTGCCGCCGTCATACATCTCATAGGCTTCAACGGCGGGGTCCCACACCGGCGCGTCCTTCACCCGGCGGAACTCGACGCTGAACAGCTTCGCGGCGATGTCGAGCACGCCCTGCTTGACCTGGTCGTACGGCAGGTACGCGCGCAGCTCCTGCGAGTCGAACGCGTAGTCGCTCTTCCGCACCTGCTCCGAGAAGTACGGGAACTCCCAGAAGTTGACGACCGTGGCGCCGGACACGTCCTTCTGCTTGCGGGCGAGGAGCTGCGCGTACTCGCGGTCCTGGCGGGTCCCCGACGCCGCCACCACGCGGTCGATGAACGAGCGCGCCGTGGTGGCGTTACCCGTCATCTTGTCCGCCATGATGTAGTCGGCGTAGTTCGTGAACCCGAGCGCGGTCGCCAGCTCGAAGCGCTTCTGCCGCATGCGGTCCAGGACGTCGATGTTCTTCGGGTAGGCGCGGTTCTGGTACGCCATGTACATGCGGCGGCGGAGGTCGTCGCTCTTCGCGTACGTGGAGATCGGACCGTAGTCGGGGTACTCCACGGTCAGCGTGACCTTGCCATCGGCGCCCGGCTTGTGCCGGTCGATGAAGTCCTGCGGCAGGCCGTCGAGGTCACCGGGCACGCAGGTGACGGTGCTCTTGTCCTCGCGGATGTTGCGCCCGAACTCCTGGCCGATCAGCACCAGCTCGTCGTTCAGCTTCTTGATCTTGTCGCGCGTGGCCTGGTCCTTGTCCACACCCGCGAGCCGGAAGTCGCGCAGCGACTTCGCCAGGTAGTACCGCGTCTCGGCATCGGCCTTGGACGTGTCGATGGCCGCGAGCGCGTCGTAGATCTGGCGGTTGAGCGAGAGGTCGGTGACGAAGCTGGAGATCTCCTGCGACATCCCCTCCGCCGCCGAGCGCGTCGCCGAGTCCGGGCTCACCTCTTCGATGAGGCCCGACTGCGAGCCCGCCATGTCGAGCTGGCGGCTGATCTCGTCGAACGGTGCCAGCGTGTTCTCGATCGTGTGCGCGCCTTTGACCGCGAGCATCTTCTCCATGGCCGCCTTGGCCAGCGCCAGGCGCTTCTCCTGCCGCTCCTTGAACTGCGCGGCGGTGGGCTTGCCGGTCCAGAACGGCGCGTTGTCGCCGCTGGAGCCGGACGAGGCGCTACGGGCGGGTGCCGCGAGGATCAGGGCGAGCAGCCCGGCGCCGGCGAGGCACGCCAGCGGCTGCAGACGAAGTCGCATCGGGATCTCCTGGGTCGGTCGGAATCGGGGGGAGCGGCCGGTCACCAGCGCGAAGGCGCCGGGCCGACTCTGCACGGGCCCATGGGGGTTGGGTGACCGTGGAACCTACCGGAGCGCCCGCGCCGCCCACAACGCAGGCGCTCCCGGCGCGGGGAAACGGGCCCGGGCGCGGCCCGCGGTGAGACGGGGGACGCGAGGCTGCGAGCAGCGTCTCACCTCTCGCCCAGCCCCGGTCAGCGCCCCACCTCCACCGGCGTGGGTCAGGCGAGAACCGGCGCCGCCCTTCTCGAATGCCCGATTTCACGAGGCTGGCGGGCGCCATACGGTTGTCGAGGCGGCCGCGGGCTGGGCGGCGCGATGAACCCTCTTGTTATCCTGTTCACGGCTCTCCTGCTGTCCTCGACCAGCACGGACGGAGACACGCTCGCCTCCGCTCCCGATTCCACGGTCACCGCGCCGGTCCCACCGGCTCGCTCCGGGCACACCCGATCTACGACCCGGTGCGACGACGCCTGATCGTCTTCGGCGGCGATGGGGCCAGCGACGTCTGGGCCCTGTCCCTTGGGCAGAGTCCTCCGAGGTGGACCGAGCTCGCTCCAACCGGCATCCCTCCTCGCGCGAACTACGGTCACACCGCGATCTACGACCCGAAACGGCATCGGATGATCGTCTTCGGGGGCGTGCAGACCGACAACGAGCTCTCGAACGAAGTCTGGGCGCTCTCGCTCTCCAACCTGAGGTGGCGGAAGCTCAACGCCCTTGGAATCCCGCCGGCGCCGCGGGAGTGGCATTCGGCGATCTACGATCCCGTACGGGACCGGATGATCGTCCACGGCGGATGGACGTCCCCCGACGGCGTCCTGGACGACGTGTGGGCGCTGGACCTGTCATCGGGCCCGACCTGGTCGCGCCTGCTCGCGAGCCCATCGCCCCCGGGCCACCGGTATCACAGCGCCCTCTATGACGAGCGCAGGGACCGGATGCTCGTGTTCAGTGGCTCGGGCCGGGTCGGCGCCCCGAGAGTGGTGTGGTCGCTGTCGCTCTCGACCGGGCAGTGGACGGCGCTTGGCACCACGGGCTGCTGGCCCCCTGGAGTTGCGTACGGGCGCCCGGCGTTCCTCGACGCAGCGAACGATCGCATGATCGTCGATGGAGGCGTCGACGGCGGTGTCTGGTTCCTGTCGCTGGAGTCGCTCGCGTGGTCGCGGATCGTGTCGTTCGATGCGCCGATCCCGCGCGACGGGCAGACCGCCACGTTCGATCCCGTCCACCGCCAGATGATCGTGTTCGGCGGCTACAGCACGTTCGTTACCGCGGATGGAACCGACCTCGGGGACAGCTGGGCGTTCGACGTCGACGCCCGAACATGGTCGGAGGTCACCGCCAGCGGCGGATCGGGGGGAGACGCAGCGGTCGATGACCCGCACGAAACCGAGCTGGGTCCCGTTCCGTCGGTCGGCGACCTCGTGGCGTCGCGCGGCTACCCCTTCTTCGGCCTCGACGGCCGCATCTCCACGCGGCTGTGCATCGCGCGCGGGTTCGTGCGCAGCAGGTCCACGACCATCTCGCCCACGTCCTCGGGCTGGAGCGCCCAGCCCTGCTTCGCGGCCGAGCCGCTGCCGAACGCGGTGGCGACGCTGCCGGGCATGAGGTAGGTGACGCGGATGCCCTCGTCGCGCACCTCCTGAAACAGCGCCTCGCTGAAGCCGTTCACCGCGTGCTTGCTGGCACAATAGGCGGCGGCACCCGGGAACGCGTTGCGCCCGGCGAGCGATGAGACGTTGAAGATGTAGCCACCGCCGCGCTGGATCATGCGCGGGATCGCCTCTCGCGTGCAGTAGAAGACGCCGTTCACGTTGGTCTCGATCACCGCGTGCCAGTCCTCGATGCTCATCTCGGCGACGGGGGCGAACGTGCCGACACCGGCGTTGTTGACGAGCACGTCGACGCCGCCCAGGTCCTTCTCGACCGCGGCGAACAGGGCCGCCACCTGCGCCTGCCGGCGTACGTCGAGCGCATAGCCGCGCGCGCCGTGGCCGATCTCCGTCGCGGCCTCGCGTGCCGCGGCACCGTCGCGCGCGGTGAGCGCCACGACCAGCCCTTCCTTCGCCAGGGCCTCGGCGATGCCCCGCCCGATGCCGCGATTGCCGCCGGTGACGACTGCGACTTTGCCCTGCCAGGATGCCATTGGACACCCTCCTCTGCGCCGAGCTTACAACTCTTCCGCGCTCAATCGCCGCACGAGCCGCGCCGTGCCGTCGCCCTGGTCCGCGATCTCCGCCAGCGTCGCGGGTGTGAACGCGACCTCTTCGCCCGTCAGCTCGTGCGCGATGCGCCCCACGAGCGGCAGGTGCGAGACGACGAGCACCAACTTGCTGCCCGGCGCCGCGGCGTCGATGGCCTGCAGCGCGTCCAGCGGCTCGCTGTCGGGGATCAGCTCGCGCAGCACCACGGCCGGGCGCGTCACGCCGGTCCCGGCGGCGAGCGTGCGCGCCGACTCCTTCGCGCGCAGGAGCGGGCTCGCGAGGATCACCTCGGGGCGCCAGCCCTCCGCCGCGAGCACGGCGGCCAGCTTCTGCAGCTGCTCGATGCCCTGCACCGTGAGCGGCGCATCGGGGCCCTGGCCGGCGGCGCGGCCGTGACGAAGCAGTGCGAGGGTGCGGGGCATGGCGTGAAGGAGAGTCCACGGGCGCGGTCGAGGTCAAGGTGACGCAAAGCACGCTCGCTGGCCGGATCGCGCTTCGTATGTTTTGCTGGGCTCCGGAGCGCGTGCTCTTGGGGCGCGCTCAGGTTGCTGCTGCATCGCGAACGGACTCGCGCGACTCGTCCACGTGCCGGGCCCGAATCCATCCAAGGAGGCGAACATGGCAGCCAAGAAGGCAACCAAGCGGGCGAAGCCCGTGGCGGGAGTCCGCCGCCGGCGGGCGAAGCGCCGGGCGAAGCGGGCGGTGCGGAAGGCGGTGCGCCGGACGCGGGTGAAGAAGCGGGTGACCCGTCGCCGCGTACGCCGCGCGGTCCGGCGGGTGGTGCGCCGGAAGCGGGTGACGCGCCGCCGCGTGCGCCGCGTGGTGCGCCGTAAGGTCCGCCGCGCGATCCGGAAAGCGACCTAGCGGTCGTAAGCGGCATCCAACGGTCACCGGGCGGCCGCAGCGACGCGCGCCGCCCGGTGGCGTTTCGGGGCCCACCCCGGTAGCATCTTCCGCCAATCTTTCCGTGCGGCCGCCCGTGAGCGGCGGCCCCGGCAGCGCCAGGGAGCGCACGAACCCGTGAGTACCCGCAGCCCCTATATCGACCGCTTCCGTGCCGGCGTCGTGTTCTTCGACGGCGGTATGGGCACGCAGGTCCAGGCCCGCGAGCTGTCCGCCGAGGACTACGGCGGCAAGCGCTGGGAAGGCTGCATCGACTACCTGTCGCTCACCCGGCCGGCCGTGGTCGAGGCGATCCATGCGGCCTACCTGGACGCGGGCGCGGACGTGATCGAGACGAACTCGTTCCAGGCCTCGCGCACGCGGCTCGAGGAGTGGGGGCTGGGGGAGAAGACGCGCGAGCTGAACCGCGCCGCCGCCGCGATCGCGCGCGGCGCCGCCGACCGCCACGCCGCCGACGGCCGCCCGCGCTTCGTCGCGGGCTCGATGGGGCCCTCGGGGTTCCTGCCGTCCTCCGAGGACCCGGACCTGGGCAAGCTCTCGCTCGCCGACCTCGTCGCCGCGTTCCTGCCCCAGGCGCACGGCCTGATCGAGGGCGGGGCGGACGTGCTCATCCTCGAGACCTGCCAGGACATGCTGGAGATGAAGGCGCAGGTGCTCGCCTCGCGCGAGGCGATGAAGCTCGCGGGCCGCACGGTCCCGATCCAATGCTCGATCACGCTCGATCCCACGGGTCGCATGCTGCTCGGCACGGACTATCGCGGCGCGCTGGCCACGCTCGAGGCGCTGCACGTGGACGTGATCGGCCTGAACTGCTCGACCGGGCCGGATCTCATGCGCGACGCGATCCGCTACCTGTGCGAGCACGCGAGCACGCCCGTGCATTGCATCCCCAACGCCGGGCTCCCGATCAACGACGGCGGGCGCACGCTCTACCCGATGCGGCCGGAGCCGTTCGCCGAGACGCTGCGCGAGTTCGTGCTCGACTTCGGCGTCAACGCGGTCGGCGGCTGCTGCGGCACGACGCCGGAGCACATCCAGAGCCTGGTCGCGGCCGTCGGCCACGGCGCCAAGCCGCGCGCCCGGGCGAGCTGGCCCGGAAACGGCGCGCGGCGCTGGTCGGTCTCCTCCGGCATGACCGCGGCGGCGCTCGAGCAGGAGCCGCGCCCGCTGCTGATCGGCGAGCGGCTGAACACGCAGGGCTCGCGGAAGATGAAGCGCCTGGCGCTGGAGGGCACGCTCGAGGACATGGTGCCGATGGCGCGCGAGCAGGTGGAGGGCGGCGCGCACGTGCTGGACCTCTGCCTCGCGCTCACCGAGCGCACCGATGAAGCCGCGCAGATGCGAGCGCTCGTCAAGCGCCTGTCGCTCTCGGTGGAGGCGCCGCTGTGCATCGATTCCACCGAGGCGGGGGTCATCGACGAGGCGCTGCAGGCGTGCCCGGGGTCGGCGATCGTCAACTCGATCAACCTCGAGAACGGTCGCGAGCGGATCGACGCGGTGATGCCGCTCGTCATGCGCTACGGCGCCGCGGTGATCGCGCTGACCATCGACGAGACGGGCATGGCGAAGACCGCGCAGCGGAAGCTCGAGGTGGCTCGCCGCATCCACGACATCGTGACGAAGGAGTTCGGCCTGCCGTCGGGCCGGCTGATCTTCGACGACCTGACGTTCACGCTCGCCACCGGCGACGAGGAGTTCACGCGCTCGGGGATCGAGACGCTCGAGGGCATCCGGCTCATCAAGCGGGAACTCCCGGGCGTACTCACGTCGCTCGGCGTCTCGAACGTGTCGTTCGGCCTCGGCAAGGAGGCGCGCGCGGTGCTGAACAGTGTGTTCCTCTACCACGGTGTCCAGGCCGGGCTCGACATGGCGATCGTCAACCCCGCGGACGTGATCCCGTACGCCGATCTTTCTGCAGCCGACCGGCAGCTCGCGGAGGATCTGATCTTCGCGCGCCAGCCGCAGGCGCTGGCTGCCTACATCACCCATTTCGAGGGCCGCGCGCCCGACGCGCGCGCGAAAGAGGACGAGGCGGCGGAAGCGTCGATGAGCGTGGAGCAGCGCCTCCACCACCAGATCCTGCACCGCAGGCCCGCGGGCATCGAGACGCTCATCGACCAGGCGGTCAAGCGCCAGGACCCGGTGGCCGTCCTCAACACGGTGTTGCTGCCGGCGATGAAGGAAGTCGGCGACAAGTTCGGCGCCGGCGAGCTGATCCTGCCGTTCGTGCTCCAGAGCGCCGAGGTGATGAAGAAGGCCGTGGCGCAGCTCGAGCGCTACCTCGAGAAGACCGCCGACGTCTCCAAGGGCCGCGTCGTGCTCGCCACCGTGTTCGGCGACGTGCACGACATCGGCAAGAACCTGGTGAAGACGATCCTCTCCAACAACGGCTACACCGTGCATGACCTCGGGAAGCAGGTGCCGGTGCAGGCGATCGTCGACAAGGCGCGCGAGCTGGACGCGACCGCGATCGGCCTCTCGGCGCTGCTCGTGTCCACGAGTCGGCAGATGCCGATCGCCGTGAACGAGCTCCACCGCCTGGGGATGAAGGTGCCGGTGCTGATCGGCGGCGCCGCGATCAACCGCAACTTCGGCCGTCGAGCCGCGCTCGTGGACGGCGAGGTCTTCTACGAACCGGGTGTCTTCTACTGTAAGGATGCGTTCGAGGGACTGGACACGATGAACGCGCTGATCGCGCCCGCCACGCGCGGGGAGGCGGTGGCGCGCGTCAAGCGCGAGGCGTTCGAGTTCAAGAGCAAGAGCGCCGAGTTCGAGGCGCGCTCGGCGGCGGCGAGTGCCCAGCAGCGCGACTTCAAGGTCAGCGTGTCGCGCGACGTCGCCGTGCCGGCGCCGCCGTTCTGGGGCGCGCGCGTCACGCCCAGCTCCGCGATCCCGTTCGAAGGCATGTACGAGGGCATGGACCTGAAGACGCTCTACCGCCTGCACTGGGGCGCCCGCGGCGACGCGACGGTGTTCGACAAGCTCGTGCGCGAGGACTTCGAGCCGCGACGCTTGAAGCTGCAGAAGGAGGCGCGCGAGAAGGGCTGGATCCGGCCGCTCGCCGTCTACGGCTACTTCCCGTGCCAGTCGGACGGCCAGGACCTGATCGTGTACGAGCCGTCGGCGTTCGCGGCCGGCTCGCTCGTGGCGCGCGGCAAGATCGAGGAGGTGGCGCGCTTCACGTTCCCGCGCCAGGCCGAACGCGAGGGGCTCTGCCTTTCCGACTACTTCCAGCCGGCATCCTCTTCGAAGTTCGACGTGGTGTCGTTCCAGCTGGTGACCGTGGGCTCGGGCGCCGACGAGCTGGGGGCGGCGCTCGACAAGCGCGGCGAGTACTCGGAGTCGCTGTTCATCCACGGGCTCGCCATGGCCGCCACCGAGGGCCTCGCCGAGTGGCACCACCGGAAGATCCGCGGCGAGCTGAAGCTCGAGGACGAGCGCGGCAAGCGCTACTCGTTCGGCTACAGCGCCTGCCCGGACCTCGCCGATCAAGGGAAGCTGTTCACGCTCTTGAAGCCCGAGGACGCGATCGGCGTCACGCTCACGAGTGCCTGGCAGCTCGTGCCCGAGGCGAGCACGAGCGCGCTCATCGTGCACCACCCGCAGGCCAGCTACTACCTGGTGAAGGAGTAGCTCAGCGGTTCAGGTTCCAGCGCAGCAGGCGCATCCGGCTGATGCCGTCGTGGCGATCGGTCCAGCCGACGAACGCGTACTTGCGGGTGTTGATGGAGCCGACGTAGGGCTCGTGCGCGCCCTCGGCGCCGGGGACGACGATGCGCTCCGCGATGCGAGCGCCCGATGAGGCGACGCGGACGAGCGTCAGGCCGCTGTTGCCGCTCGTGTCCGCATCCACCGCGATCAGCGAGCCCGAGATGCCAGCCTTGCCGATGTCGGGGGCCATGGCGGGTGCCCGCTCGCCGCGAACGAGCGGGATCGGCGCGGCGGTCGAGTCCAGCAGCTCGGGCAGGTCCTGGCGGAACCACACGCCGGCGCGGCCGGGCGCGGCGGTGTACCACACCGACCGCAGCGTGCCGTCACGCGAGATCACGAGCGACGTGCCGGCGCTCGGTTCCTCGGGCGCCACCCAATGGTCGTCGAACAGGCGCACCGGGGGGCCGTCGGGCCGGCCCATGACGACGTCGCGGACCTGTCCCGGGAAGTGCCTGCGGAACGACAGCAGCGGCCGCATCATGAGATCCACGGCGACCGCGACGCGGCAGCCGCGGCAGGCGCGCGACCACTGGG
>Ga0070685_10001521_pt1 | contig 12229 bp, 11 predicted proteins | sample KBSS13LmetaG_FD_65651 | JGI IMG/M metagenome (GOLD analysis project Ga0070685, IMG submission 65651) | Switchgrass rhizosphere microbial communities from Kellogg Biological Station, Michigan, USA - KBS S1-3L metaG | ecosystem: Host-associated > Plants > Roots > Rhizosphere ...
AGCCGCTCGCGCTCCTGACCGGTGAGCATGCCCTTGAAGCGGACGTGGAAGGCGGGCATCGGCCCACCCTACTCCTGCGCAGGGTGGGCTAGCCAGTCGTTCTAAGCGATCTTGAGGTGGGTGCTATGGCCGCTCGTAGCGGAGGATCGCGACGTCACCGGCCGTTTTCGCCTCGGCCAGGTTGAGGGGCTTCTTGGCGTCGCCGGTCGGGAAGAGGCGCTTGCCCTCGCCGAGGAGGACGGGGAAGAGCATCAGCCGCAGCTCGTCGACGAGGTCGTGCTCGATGAGGGCCTGGACGAGGGTGGCGCTGCCGGCGACGAGGACGACGCCGTCGACTTCGTCGCGCACCTGGGCGACCGCCGCGGCGACGTCGCCGCTGAGGACGGTCGTGTTCTGCCACTCGGGCCGCTCGAGGGTCGAGGAGACGACGTACTTGGGCATCTCATTCATCTTCTTGGCGAAACCCGCCTCGTCTTCGCGCTCCGGCCAGGCGGCGGCGAAGCCTTCGTAGGTGACGCGGCCGAGCAGCTGGGCCTCCGCCTCCGCGAGCTCGTCCAGCTTGAACTTATCCCCCTCGGCGCCGCGGTCGAAGTCGAAGGCCCAGCCGCCGCGGCTGTAGTCCTCGGCCCCGCCCGGGTCCTCGATGACCCCGTCCAGCGAGATGAACTCGGTAACGACGATCCTGCCCATCACGTCCTCCTTGTGCTCGATTGTGATCAAGGACAAGTTTCGCCTCTGCGCGGGCGTGGGTACAGCCCTCCCGCGCCGAAATCGATTACGAGGTAGGGGCTGCCTGCTCGCTGCGCGACGCAATCGAGGCAACGGGAGCCCTGCCGTCGTGCGCCCAGCGCCTCCCGGCAAGTTGCGAGCCCGCGTCCGCAACGGCATCGCCGATCCGAACCTGAAGAACAACAAGGGACGGGCGGAGGTCAAAGTCCGGCCCTAGTTCCCAAGGTTTTTCAAAAGCGGCACTCCCGCGTCTTGTTCGGTCACACCTCCCTCGGGAGGTTGTGGCCGTGCCGCAGAAACCGATCCGAGGCAAATGGCTGCCCGTCGACGCACCCGAATGGGAGCCGCTGCTGAACCTCGCCCCAGACCACGTCGTCGACTTCATGTGGATGGGGACCGTCCGCCTGGTCGACGGAACTCGGCTGCAGGTCTATAAGCACTACTGGACGAGGCGCTACCTGCACCTGGCGGAGGACGGCCGCGCCTTCGTCTTCGTGCCGAAGACCCGCTACGAAGAGGTCAACCCGCCGTGGCTGCTGATGCGGGTGCTCGAGTTGGAGCTCGACCCGGGGTTGAGTTATTCTGTCAGACAGAATGCTTGGCCTGAGGAAGCCAGAATCACTTTTGCGCGGTCTGCTACCAAGCACCGCATTTCTAGAGAGCGTTCTCTCTATGTCATCAAACACTGTGGGATCCAGTTGGTCGACCGGTTCTGGAGCCCAGCCACCTCTAACCTCGAGCGGAGGGTTTACTTCCTTGGCGACGACCTGGAGGAAGTCGCTCTTGAAATCGTTGCCGCCGAATCGGAGGAGGAGCACTTCAGAGTGATCCATGCGATGGAGCTGGGGAAGAAATTTCGCGCTCTCTACGAGGAGGTGCGGTTATGGGCAAAGTGAACAAGTCACAGAAGAAAGCTGAAAAAGAAGAGCCATTTGTGATGCGATCCGGCACGGTGCTCACCGAGGAACTCGCCGAACAGTGGGCGGAGGAAATCGAGCGGAATCCGCCCGATCCTTCGAAGCTCGAGCGCCGTTACGTCGGTCGCCCCTCTCTCGGTCCCAAAGGCCTCTCGCCTCGCGTCAGCTTCCGCGTCCCGCCCGATCTTTATGAGGCGGCTTGGGCTCGCGCCGACAAGGAAGGTCGCTCGCTGAGCGAACTGGCTCGCGAGGCTTTCAACCAGTACATGGACACGGATTCCTAAGCGGCGGTAGGTTCTTCCCCATGGAGCACGACGCGGCGCTTGAGGCCGTGTTCATGCCGGTGCAGCCGGCGAGCACCTTCGAGGAGACGGTGGAGCGGCTGGGGAGCGCGATTCGGGCGGGCTTGCTGGCGCCTGGGGCAAAGCTGCCGCCGGAGCGGGAGCTGGCGAAGCAGCTGCGGATCTCCCGCTCGACTCTCCGGCAGGCGCTGACGGCGCTGGTCCAAAGCGGGCATCTGGTCTCGCAGCGCGGGCGCACCGGCGGTACCTTCGTCGCCGAGCGGCCGCCGCTGGCCGAACCGGACGGCGAGCCGCTGGACCAGCGCGCCTGGGCGGCGCTCGACTACCGGCTCGCGATCGAGTCCGGCGCGGTGCTGCTGGCGGCGGAGCGGGGGAGTGGCGTGCAGTTCGACCGCCTCGACGAGCTGGTGGCGAAGATGGACGACGAGCTCGAGGACTTCGAGGAGTTTCGCCGCACCGACATCCGCTTCCACATCGGCATCGCCGAGGCGGCGCAGTCGCCCCGGATGCTGAGCGCGATGACCGACGCGCAATCGCAGATGAGTGCCCTGATTGCGCTCATCGCCCACCCACCCGAGGTCCTCACCCGCTCCAACGAGCAGCACGCGCAGCTGGTCAAGGCGTTGCGCAAAGGCGACGGCCCGCGGGCGGTGCGGGAGATGCGCGAACACACCGAGGGAACCGAGCACATCCTCGCCGGCCTCCTGCCGACGCCGCTCTAGGCGCGGACTCGCTCTCCCTTGGGGTCGAAGAGCGGCTCCTGCGTGACCTCGCCCTCGACCCAGCGGCCGAAGATCTCGACCTCGACGGCGGTGCCGGGCTCGCTCGCCTGCGGCGGCAGGTAGGCGTAGGCGATCGAGCGCTCGACGGTGTAGCCGTAGCCGCCGGTCGTCACCCGGCCGACGATCTCGCCGTCGATCCGCACCGGCTCGTTGCCGAGCGCGATCGAGTGGGGGTCAGCGAGGGTGAGGCAGCGCAGGCGGGCCCGCGGCCCGCGCTCATTTGCGTCGAGCAGGGCCTCTTGGCCGATGAAGCCGCCCTCCTTGTCGAGCTTGACGCAGAAGCCGACGCCGCCCTCGTACGGGGTCTCGTCGGGAGTGATGTCGGTGCCCCAGACGCGGTAGCCCTTCTCGATGCGGAGGCTGTCGATCGCCCGGTAGCCGCCGGCGACGATGCCGTGCGGCTGACCCGCCTCCCAGAGCGCCCGCCAGAGCCCAAGCCCGTACTCGGTCGGGCAGTAGATCTCCCAGCCGAGCTCGCCGACGTAGGTCACCCGCAGCATCCGCACCGGCACGTTGCCGACCGTCGTCTCGCGCAGGCTCATGTAGGGGAAGGCCTCGTTGCCGAGGTCCTGGGGAGTGAGCGGCTGCAGCACCTCGCGCGACCGCGGTCCCCAGATCCCGAAGCAGGCCCACTGCGAGGTGACGTCGTGGATGCGGACTTCCTCGCCGGGCAGGTGGCGCCGCATCCACTCGCGGTCGTGGTTGCCGAAGGCGGTGCCGGTGACGATCGAGAAGCGCTCCTCGGCCAGCCGCGCCACCGTGAAGTCGCACTCGATCCCGCCGCGGTGGTTGAGCATCTGCGTGTAGGTGATCTGGCCGACGCCGCGGCCGACCCGGTTGTCGCAGAGGATTTCGAGGAACGATTCCGCGCCCGGCCCCTCGATCTCGAGCTTGGCGAAGGAGCTCTCGTCGAAGAGCGCGACCGCCTCCCGCGTTGCCCGGTGCTCGGCGCCGATCGCCGGCGACCAGTGCTGCCCCGCCCAGCCGCGCGGCCGCAGCCCCTCGTCCCCGGCGGCGGCGTTGCGCTCGTACCAGTTGACCCGCTCCCAGCCGGACTTCTCGCCGAAGGCGGCGCCGTGCTCGCGGTGCCAGGCGTTCGCCGGCGAGACCCGCAGTGGCCGCCCCGCCTCCCGCTCGTGGTTGGGGTAGCGGATGTCGTAGTAGGTCTCGTAGGTCTCCTTGATCCGCGCGTGGGTGTAGGCGGGGGACCGGTACTGGGCGCCGAAGCGGCGGATGTCCATGTGCCAGAGGTCGAGGCTCGGTTCCCCCTCGACGATCCACTCGGCGACGACTTTGCCGATGCCGCCAGCGCCGGCAAGCCCGTGAGCGCAGAAGCCGGCGCAGACGAAGAAGCCGCCGACCTCGGTCTCGCCGAGGAAGAACTCGTTGTCCGGCGTGAAGGCCTCGGGGCCGTTGATCAGTTTGGTGACGGTGATCCGGTCCATCGCCGGCACCCGCCGCTTCGAGTTCTCGGTTATCTCCTCGAAGCGCTCCCAGTCCTCTTCCAGCAGGCGGCCGTTGAAGTCGGCCGGGATCGCCTCCACCCGTCCCGTCCCCCCGGGCAGGAAGGCCGGCTCGCTGCGCCGCTCGTAGCCGCCCATCACCAAGCCGTCGCCGTCCTCGCGGTAGTAGACGAGCAGGTCGGGATCGCGCAGGGTGGGGAGGTGCCGCTTCGCCCGTGCCTCGCGGACCTCGTCGAGCGGTTGGGTGACGAGGTACTGGTGGGACATCGGGATCAGCGGCACGCGGACGTCGGCCATGCGAGCGATCTCGGCCGCGTACATGCCGCCGGCGTCGACCACCACCTCGGCGGCGACGTCGCCCTGCTCGGTCCGCACCCCGCGCACGCGGCCGTCGCGTACCTCGATCCCGGTCACCCGCGTGTTGGTGAAGATGCGGCAGCCGCCCTGACGGGCGCCGTCGGCGAGCGCGTAGGTCAGCTGCGCCGGGTCGATGTAGCCGTCGGTCGGCAGCCAGGCCGCGCCGAGCACGCCCTCCGTCGACATCAGCGGGAAGAGCTCCTTCGCCTGCTCGGCTGAGATCAGCTCCAGCGGCAGCCCGAAGGTCTTCGCCCAGCCCGCCTGGCGGCGCAGCTCCTCCATCCGCTCCTCGCTGGAGGCGAGCCGGATGCCGCCGCACTCGACCCAGCCGGGGTCGAACTCGGACTCGTCCTTGAGCCGCCGGTAGAGCTCGACCGAGTGCATCATCATCTTCGTCAGCGAGACCGAGCCGCGCAGCTGTCCGACCAGCCCGGCCGAGTGGAAGGTCGAGCCGGAGGTGAGCTGGGAGCGCTCCAGCAGGACCACGTCCTCCCAGCCGAGCTTCGCCAGGTGGTAGGCGAGCGAGGTGCCGCCGACGCCGCCGCCGACGATGACGCAGCGGGCGGAGCTCGGCAGCTCAGCCCGCGGCACCGGCGGCTTCCTCCAGCAGCCCCTCGAGGCGACCGTCGGCCGCCGAGGCACGCATGCGCTCGAAGTGCTTCGCGCAGTAGTCGTCGAAGTCGAACTCGATGTCGGAGATCGTGCTCTGCACCGCCCCCCACATCGCCTCGCGGAAGTCGGACATGAAGCGCATCAGCCGCAGCGAGGCGAGCCGGCTGGCGCTCGCCGGCGCCCCGAAGTAGGCGCTGAGGAGCTCCGCCTCCCCGTCCTCGGAGAGCTCGTTGTTGACCGCGAAGTTGCCGAGGTCGAAGTAGCGGTCGTTCATCCCCGCGTACTCCCAGTCGATGACACGGATCCCCTTGGCGGAGCGGATGAAGTTGGCGGCGAGGAGGTCGTTGTGGCAGGGGACCGGCTCGTGCTCGGGCCCGACCAGGGCCGCTTCGACCCGGTGCGCCGCCGCCAGCGCCCACTCATACGAGCCCGGGACCTCGGCGCCGCGGTCGGCGATCCGCGCCGCGTAGGTCTCGACGATGCGGAAGGCGGAGAAGACGACCGGCAACCGCTCCTCGCAGCCGTGCAGCGCCCGCAGCGCCGCCGCCACCTCGGCCAGGGCGCCCGGCTCGCGCAGCTCCTCGGCGCCCATCGGCTCGCCGACGACGAACTCGGTGACGAGGCAGGGCGGGTCGTCGAGCATCGCCACCACCCTCGGCCCGACCCCGGCCCGCGCCGCCAGCTCCCCCGCCGCCCTCTCGGCCCCGCGGTCGATCTCCAGCAGCTCGGTGTCCTTACCCGGGAGCCGCACGACCACGTCCTCTCCCGCGAACCGCACCCGATAGTTGCGGTTGGTGATCCCACCCTCCAGCGGCAGCGGCTCACCTTCCAGCTCGCCGAGGCGGGCGGAGATCGGTCCCAGGGTGTCGGCGAGCGAGGCCACGGCGTGAGGGAGATTCTCCATCGCCATTGACACGGGTCAAGGGCGGTTCTAGGCTCGCCTCACCTTATAGGTCGGTTTGCTGAACCTTTTAATCCGCGAGCTTGGGAAGAGCTCGGGAAGGGAGAAGGTCGATGGAGGGCAATGTCTCGTCCCCGAGCCGCGACGAACAGCGACTCGCGGAGCTCGGCTACAAACAGTCTCTGAACCGGGCTTGGAGTGGGTTCTCCAACTTCGCGATCTCGTTCACGATCATCTCGATCCTGGCCGGTTGCTTCACGACCTATGGGCAGGCCTGGAACAACGGCGGCCCGATCGCGATCTCGATCGGCTGGCCGCTGATCTCGATCCCGATCCTGATCATCGGCTTCTGCATGTCGGAGCTGGTCTCCGCCTATCCGACGGCCGGCGGCATCTACTGGTGGGCGGGACGGCTGGGCGGCCCGATCTGGGCCTGGTTCACCGGCTGGTTCAACCTGATCGGCCTCGTCGCCGTGGTCGCCTCGGTCGACTACGCCTGCGCGACCTTCCTCAACGTCGTCCTCGGCCTCTACGAAGTGAACATCCTCGGGGTCAACTTCGGCGACGAAGTTCACATCCTCAGCGAGGTCTTCCTCCTCTTCGCGCTGATCCTGCTGGTGCACACCGCCGTCAACATCCGCCGCACTCACCTGCTCTCGCTGGTCAACAGCGTCTCGGTTTGGTGGCACGTGATCGGCGTCGCCGCGATCGTCATCGTCCTCATCGTCGTCCCCGACGGCCACCAGAGCTTCAGCTTCGTCTTCGGCCACCGGATCAACAACAGCGGCTTCAGCGATGGCATGTACTGGTTCTACGTGCTGCCGCTCGGCTTCCTGCTGACCCAGTACACGATCACCGGCTTCGACGCATCCGCCCACATCTCCGAGGAGACGCACGGCGCCTCGGAATCGGCGGCGAAGGGAGTGTGGAAGTCGATCTTCTACTCGGCGCTGATCGGCTGGATCGTGCTCCTGGCGATCACCTTCGCGGTCACCAACGTCGACGGCGCCAACGAAGCCCTCGGCTTCGCGCCGACGCTGCTGGTCGAAGCGCTGGGGTCCGGCTGGGGCAAGTTCGTCCTCATCATCTCCGTCGTCGGCCAGCTCTTCTGCGGCGCCGCCTGCCTGACCAGCGCCTCGCGCATGTGTTACGCGTTCTCGCGCGACAAAGGCTTCGGCAAACGCGCCTCGTCGAAAATCTCCACCGTCAACTCCGAGCGGGTGCCGATCTACGCCGTGCTGGCGATGGCCGCCGCGGCGCTGATCATCACCCTGCCGGCGCTGAAGGGGAACGGCGAAAACGTGCCCTTCGCCTTCTTCGCGGTCGTCTCGATCACCGTCATCGGCCTCTACATCGCCTACGTGATCCCGATCTTCCTGCGCTGGCGGATGGGCGACGACTTCGAGCCCGGCCCCTGGAACAACGGCCCCAAGTACAAGTGGATGAACGCGTTCGCGACCTTCTGGGTCGGCCTGATCACGATCATCTTCTGCCTCCCGTTCACTCCGCTGGCGGTTCCCTGGAACGACGAATTCACCTGGGAGTCGTTCAACTACGCACCGCTGACGGTGGGCGTGGTGATCCTCCTGGCCTGGATCGGGTGGATGACGACCGCCCGCAAGCACTTCACCGGGCAGGTGCGGGAGATCGAGATCGAGGAAGCGATCGGGGCCGAGCCTGAGGTCGGTCCCGCTCGCCCGTAGGCGCGGCGGCGTAACGTTCCGCGGGTGACCGTCGAGGAGCTGAAAAAGGCGGTCGCGGACGGCACGGTCGACACCGTGCTGCTCGCGATCGCCGACATGGAGGGTCGCCTGCAGGGGAAGCGGCTGACCGCGAGCCACTTCTTGGGCGACGTGCTCGAGCACGGGGCCGAGGGCTGCAACTACCTGCTCGCCGTCGACGTCGAGATGGAAACGGTCGGCGGCTACGCGATGTCCTCCTGGGACACCGGCTACGGCGACTTCGAGATGGTCCCGGACCTGGAGACGCTGCGGCTGGTGCCGTGGCTGCCGGGGACGGCCATGGTGATGGCCGACGTGCAGTGGTCGGACGGGCGCGAAGTCGCCGCCTCGCCGCGGCAGATCCTGCGCCGGCAGCTGGCCCGGCTGGAAGAGCGGGGGGTGACGGCCAAGGCCGCGACCGAGCTCGAGTTCATCGTCTTCCGCAACACCTACGAGGAGGCCTGGAAGAAGGGCTTCCACGACCTCGAGCCGGCCAACCTCTACAACATCGATTACTCGCTGCTGGGAACGGCGCGGGTGGAGCCGCTGATCCGGCGGATCCGCAACGAGATGGCGGGGGCGGGGATGGAGGTCGAGAACTCCAAGGGCGAGTGCAACCTCGGCCAGCACGAGATCAACTTCCGCTACGAGGGCGCCCTGCGCAGCGCCGACAACCACGCGATCTACAAGAACGGCGCCAAGGAGATCGCCGCCCAGGAGGGGCACGCGATCACCTTCATGGCCAAGTTCAACGAGCGCGAGGGGAACTCGTGCCACATCCACTGCTCGCTGGCGCGGGAGGACAACTCCAACGCCTTCGCCGCCGACGAGGAGATGTTCGAGCACTTCGTGGCCGGCCAGCTCGCCTGCATGCGGGAGCTGACGCTGATGTACGCGCCGCACGTCAACAGCTACAAGCGCTTCGCCAAGGGCTCCTTCGCGCCGACCGCGATCGCCTGGGGACGGGACAACCGCACCTGCTCGCTGCGGGTGGTCGGCCACGGCGAGGGGCTGCGGGTGGAGAACCGCCTCCCGGGCGCCGACGTCAATCCCTACCTGGCGCTGAGCGCGATGATCGCCGCCGGCCTGCACGGGATTGACGCCGAGCTGCCGCTGGAGGAGGCCTTCGAGGGCAACGCCTACGAGTCCGACAAGCCGCGGGTGCCGTCGAATATCTACCTGGCGCGGGACGCCTTCGCCGCCAGCTCGGTGGCCAAGGAGGCCTTCGGCGGCGAGGTCGTCGACCACTATCTGAACCGGGCCGGGGTCGAGATCGAGGCGTTCGAGGCGGCCGTCACCGACTGGGAGCGCTACCGGGGCTTCGAGCGGCTATGAGCGAAGGGGACCCCCATTCGTCTGTTCCTTATGAGGGCATAGCAACGAAAAGGAACAGGCGAGTGGTGATCGGGATCTGCGCCGCGGTGGAGCGCGTCAGCTGGGGGGTCTGGGACGGCTACGAGGTGACGCTGGCGCCCCGCGGATACGTGAAGGCCGTGCAGCGGGCGGGCGGGATCGCGATCGTGCTGCCGCCCGACGAGGCTGCCGTCACCGACCCCGACATCCTTCTCGACCGCGTCGACGCGCTGATGCTGGCCGGCGGTGCCGACGTCGACCCGGCGAGCTACGGCGCCGAGCCGCACCCGGAGACGAGGGGCACCTGGCCCGACCGCGACGCCTTCGAGCTGGCGCTGGCTCGGCGGGCGCTGGCGCGCGACATGCCGGTGCTGGGGATCTGCCGCGGGATGCAGGTTCTGAACGTGGCGCTCGGGGGGACGCTGGTCCAGCACCTGCCGGAGACGCTGGGCTCGGAGGCGCACCGGACGGTCGCCGGGACCTTCAGCAAGCACCACATCCGCCTCGACCCGGAGTCGCTCGCCTGCACGGCGGCAGGCGTCGAGGGGTTCGTCGTCTGGTCCCACCATCACCAGGGGGTCGACCAGCTCGGCGAGGGGTTGAGGGTGACGGGATGGTCAGCCGAGGACGACCTTCCCGAGGCGATCGAGCTCCCCGGCAAGCGCTTTGTCCTCGGGGTGATCTGGCATCCGGAGGAGGACGACAGCAGCAAGGTGATCGCGGCTTTGGTCGAGGCGGCGGATCAATTCGCATCCAGCCATTCGTCTGTTCCTTTTGGGCGCATAGCAACGAAAAGGAACAACTCGATGGGCGGGCGGGTCGCATGAGCGCGATCGAGGTGATCGAGCCGGCTACGGAGCAGGTGATGGCGGAGGTGCCGCGGGCCGGGGCGGAGGAGGTCGATGCGGCGGTGGCTCGGGCGAAGGCCGCCTTCCCGGCTTGGCGGGCGGTGGCGCCGGCGGATCGGGCGAAGCTCCTGCGCGACTTCGCCGACGCGATCGAGGCGCGGCAGGAGGACCTGGCGCAGCTGGAGGCGCGGAACGCCGGTAAGCCGATCGGCGACGCCCGCGGCGAGATGGAGATGGTCGTCGAGACCTACCGCTACTACGCCGGCGCGCCGGAGCGGCTGCTCGGGCAGACGATCCCCGTCGCCGGCGGCGTCGACATGACCTTTCGCGAGCCGCTCGGGGTTATCGGCCTGATCGTCCCCTGGAACTTCCCGCTGGTGATCGCCTCCTGGAAGGTGGCGCCGGCGCTGGCGGCCGGCAACTGCATCGTCCTCAAGCCGGCCGAGCTGACGCCGCTGACCGCGCTGGAGCTGGAGGTGCTGGCGCTCGACGCCGGCATCCCCGAGGGTGTCCTCAACGTCGTTGCCGGTCCTGGCAGCGTCTGCGGGCAGCGGCTCGTCGAGCACCCCGACGTGGCCAAGATCGCCTTCACCGGCTCGACCGAGGTCGGCCGCGGGATCGCCGCCGGCGCCGCGCAGACGATCAAGCGGGTGACGCTGGAGCTGGGTGGCAAGTCGGCCAACGTCGTCTTCGCCGACGCGGACCTTGAGGCGGCGGCTGCCGCGGCACCGATGGCTGTCTTCGGCAACGCCGGCCAGGACTGCTGCGCCCGCTCGCGCATCCTCGTCGAGCGCTCCGCCGTCGACGACTTCCTGGCGGCGCTGCAGCCGGCGGTCGAGGGGATCGCGGTCGGCGATCCGCTGGCCGAGTCGACGCAGATGGGGCCGCTGATCTCCTCCGGTCAGCGCGAGGCCGTCGCCTCCTATGTCCCCGACGACGCGCCGGTGGCGATCCGCGGCAGCGCCCCCGACGGTGCCGGCTACTGGTTCCCGCCGACCGTGCTGGCGCCGGTCGCCAACGACGACCGCGCCGCCGCCGAGGAGATCTTCGGCCCGGTCGCCTGCGTCATCCCCTTCGACTCCGAGGAGGACGCGGTCCGGCTCGCCAACGAGACGATCTACGGCCTCTCCGGCTCGGTCTGGACGCGGGACGGGGCGCGGGCGCTGCGGGTGGCGCGGGCGATCGACACCGGCGTGATCTCGATCAACTCGAACACCTCGGTCCGCGTCTCCACTCCCTTCGGCGGCTTCAAGCAGTCCGGCGTCGGCCGCGAGCTCGGGCCCGACGCCCTCGAGCACTACACCGACGTCAAGAACGTCTACTACGCGACCGAGGGAGGCTGAGCATGGCCAGACTGGACGGCAAGGTCTGCGTCATCACCGGGACCGCGAGCGGGATCGGCGCCGAGTCGGCGCGGCTCTTCGCGGCGGAGGGGGCGACGGTCGTCGGGGTCGACCTGTCCACCGAGGCCGAGGGGACGCTGACGATCGAGGCCGACGTCTCCGACGAGGGCCAGGTCGTCGAAGCCTTCCGCCGCGTCGATGACGAGTTCGGCCGCATCGACGTGCTGATGAACAACGCCGGCATCAACCCGACCGACGACGGCTCGGTCCTGGAGACCAGCCTCGACTCCTGGCAGCGGGTCCAGGACGTCAACCTGCGCAGCGTCTTCCTCTGCTGCAAGCACGGCATCCCGCACCTGCTCGCTGCCGGCGGCGGCTCGGTCGTCAACGTCGCCTCCTTCGTGGCGACGATGGGCGCCGCCGTCAGCCAGATTTCCTACACCGCCTCCAAGGGCGGCGTCCTCGCCCTCTCGCGCGAGCTCGGCGTCGAGTTCGCCGACCGCGGTGTGCGCATCAACGCCCTCTGCCCGGGGCCGGTCAACACCCCCCTCCTCAAGGAGCTCTTCGCCAAGGACCCCGACCGCGCCGCCAAGCGCCTCGTCCACATCCCGATGGGCCGCTTCGGCGAGCCCGAGGAGATCGCCAAAGCTGCCCTCTTCCTCGCCAGCGACGACTCCACCTTCGTCACCGCCAGCACCTTTCTAGTGGACGGCGGCCTCTCCGCCGCCTACCTCACCCCGATCCAGGTCGACTAGCCGAGGACGCTCAGCCAGCGGCGGCAGAGCTCCCGGCCGAGGTCGTTGAAGGCTCCGATCTTCGCTTCGGTCTCCGGGCCGAGGACCGTCGGGTCGATGCCGATGCGGACGGCGTCGGGGTCGGCCTCGTAGTCGTCGACCCAGTG
>Ga0070685_10001524_pt1 | contig 12224 bp, 8 predicted proteins | sample KBSS13LmetaG_FD_65651 | JGI IMG/M metagenome (GOLD analysis project Ga0070685, IMG submission 65651) | Switchgrass rhizosphere microbial communities from Kellogg Biological Station, Michigan, USA - KBS S1-3L metaG | ecosystem: Host-associated > Plants > Roots > Rhizosphere ...
CGCGGCGACGGAACCGGGGAAAGCCTCCCGATGTCCTATTCGGAGTGCTTTTGGCTGGCACAGGGGGTGACGGCTACAATGGAGAACGACGTATGGTAGCGAATTACCCTGGGCGCAGAAACCCGGAACCTTCGCATCCCCCTCTTTCCCTGCTCCATCCTCTATTGATGAATGCGAAAATCCAGCCGCTGAATCCAGCGCAGACGCCACTGCCGCTCGACCCGGTCGCACTGAAGCGCCGCGCCACGACCGTGATCGAGACCGAGGCGCGCGCGATCGACCTGCTCAAATCCCGCGTCGACGGCGAGTTCCTGCGCGCGTGCGGGTTGATGCTCGAATGCAGCGGTCGCGTCGTCGTTTCGGGCATGGGCAAGTCCGGCCATGTCGCGCGCAAGATCGCCGCGACGTTAGCCTCGACCGGCACCCCGGCCTTCTTCGTCCACCCCGGCGAGGCCAGCCACGGCGACCTCGGCATGATCACGCAGAAAGACGTCGTGCTGGCCCTGTCGAATTCGGGCGAGACCGACGAGCTGCTCGCGATTCTGCCGCTGATCAAGCGCCAGGGCGTGCCGCTGATCCTGATGACCGGCAACCCCGATTCCTCGCTTGCGGCGATGGCCGACGTGCATCTCGACGTCAGCGTGCCGGAGGAAGCCTGCCCGCTCGGCCTGGCGCCGACCGCGAGCACCACAGCCGCGCTCGTGATGGGCGACGCGCTCGCAATCGCCCTGCTCGAAGCGCGCGGCTTCACCGAAGAGGACTTCGCCCGCTCGCACCCGGCCGGCGCGCTCGGCCGGCGCCTGTTCGTACATATCGGCGACATCATGCACACCGGCGAACGCATCCCGACCACGGGCTCGACCGCGACGATATTCGAGGCGATGGCCGAAATGACGCGCAAGGGCCTGGGCATGACCGCGATCGTCGGCGACGACGGCAAGCTCGCCGGCGTCTTCACCGACGGCGATCTGCGCCGCGCCATCGACGACGACGACGTCGACCTGCGCAAAACCCCGGTCACCCAACTGATGAGCACGCATCCGAAGACGATCCGCGCCGACAAGCTCGCTGTGGAAGCCGCGCAGCTCATGGAAACCTACAAGATCCACGCTCTGCTGGTCGTCGACGCCGACGACCGCCTGGTTGGCGCCCTGAACATTCACGACCTGTTCCGCGCCCGCGTGGTGTAGCTCTTTCTCATCATTCCCGCCAGAAGCATGCGGGAATGATGAGCAGAAGTCCCCTCAGCGCGCGTTAACGGGTGCAGGCTGTAGAATTGCGGCCTGCGAATCTTCCCGACCCTCCATGCTGCCGACCGACCTCCCCGCCGACATCCTTCAGCGCGCCGCGCGCATCAAACTCGCCGTGTTCGACGTCGACGGCGTGCTGACCGACGGTAAGCTTTGGTATGCCGCGGACGGCAGCGAGTTCAAGGCGTTCCATGCGCACGACGGCGCCGGCATGAAACGCCTGGCCAAGGCCGGCGTCGAAATCGCCGTGATCACCGCGCGTACGAGTCATGTCGTGTCGGTGCGCATGGCCGAACTCGGCATCATCCACGTCTACCAGGGGCGCGAAAACAAGCTCGCCTGCTTCGAACACCTGCTCAGCGCGCTGCAATTGACGCCCGAGGAGGCTTGCTACACGGGTGACGACATCGTCGATCTGGCGCCGATGCAACTCGCCGGGTTGTCGATCGCGCCCGCGAATGCGCATCCAATCGTGCGCGAGCGCGCGCTGTGGCGCACGCGCGCCACGGGCGGCAACGGCGCGGCGCGCGAAGTCTGCGATCTGCTGCTCGCCGCGCAAGGCAAGCTGGATATCCCCGCCGCGCCATGATCGATCGTCGCACCTGGCTGGTCATCGTCGTTCTGGCGCTCGTCGCGTTCGCCGCGTGGATGGAGCTATGGCTGATGCGCGCCCGCAATCCGAACGACGAGTTTGTCGGGCCGCCGCGTTCGGACTACACGATGAAGAACTTCACCCTCGACGCGCTCGACGCCGAGGGCGCCTACTCGTTCAGCGTGACCGGCCCGCGCATGTCGCGCAGAGGAGATGATGGTTCGATCTACGTCACCCTGCCCGACTACGAAATCATCGACAACAGCAGCAATACCTGGAAAGGCACGGCCGAATCCGCCTGGGTCGACAAGGACGGCAACATCATGAAACTCGAAGGCAAGGTGCTGATGCATCGCGTGCCGAACGAGAAGGTGGACCGCGTCGACCTCGACACGAGCGACCTGACCGTCACCACCGATCCGAAACTCAAAGACGCTCAGGGTCATCCGATTGCCAACGCGCCGCATCGCGACAAGCGCATGGAAACGGCGGCGCCGGCGGTGATCTATGAGACGAACAACACCACCCGCAGCGTCGGCATGAAGGCCGATCTCGATTTGAAGACGATAGAGTTCTTGTCCGACGTGCACATGATTTCACAACCGGGGAGCCGCCGATGAAGGGGAACGTCATTACCGCGTGCGCTGCCGCAGCGCTGCTGCTCACCAGCCACGCGTTCGCGCTGAAGACCGACAAGGATCAGCCGGCCAATGTCGATGCGAATTATTCGAAATCGGTGCAAAGCAAGACCGGCGCCGTAAACGATCCCGACGTGTACGACCTCGACGGCAACGTCATCATCACGCGCGGCTCGATCAAGATGACCGCGGCGCACGGCACCGTTTGGCGTATCCCGTCGAGCGCGACCGGACCGAACGCGGGCCAGATGTCACGTGTTTTGCTGACCGGCAAGCAGGCACACATGCAGCAGGTGCACGACGGCGATTGCGCGCTGATGACCGCAAACGCCGACAAGATCGACTACAACCCGCTGACCAACATCGCCGAGCTGACCGGCGGCGTGGTCGTCGTGCAGGGCGGTCGCGGCGAATTCCACGGCGAACACATGTTTTACAACACCGACACCGGCGATATGGAATCGGGCAACAAGGCCGAACCTTCCGGCCGCGTGCACATGGTCATGGAAGCGAAGACGCAGACGCCGGCGACGAGCCCGAACAACTGCGGCTTCCCGACCGGCGCGGCCAAGCCCGCCGCCGCGGCGAAGCCAGCGGACAAGCCGAGCGAGGCGCCGCCGAAACCGGCCGCCAAGCCGGACAACGACAAGAAAGACACCGGCAAACCCGCCGCCGACAAGAGCAAGGGCGGCGCACGCTGATGCTCAACGCGGTCGGTTTGCAAAAAAGCTTCAAAGGTCGCACCGTCGTGCGCGACTTCGAGTTCACGCTCGATCAGGGTGAGATCGTCGGCCTGCTCGGCCCGAACGGCGCTGGCAAGACAACAACGTTCTACATGGTCGTCGGCCTGATCGGCGCCGACGCCGGCCGCATCACCCTCGACGAACATGACATCACCGCGATGCCGATGCACGCGCGCGCGCGCCTCGGCGTCGGCTACCTGCCGCAGGAACCCTCGGTCTTCCGCCGCCTTACCGTCGAAGAGAACGTGCTCGCGATCCTCGAACTGCGCGAGGATCTCGACGCTCATGGCCGCCGCCGCGAACTCGAATCGCTGCTCGACGAGCTGCAGATTTCGCACATCGCCAAGTCCAAAGGCCAGGCACTGTCGGGCGGCGAACGCCGGCGCGTCGAGATCACACGCGCCCTCGCTGCGAAGCCGCGCTTCATGCTGCTCGACGAACCGTTCGCCGGCATCGATCCGATCTCGGTCGTCGAAATCCAGCGCATCGTGCGCCAGCTCAAGGACCGCGGCATCGGCATCCTCATCACCGACCACAACGTGCGCGAAACGCTCGGCATCTGTGACCGCGCATACATCATGAGCGACGGCGCCGTACTCGCCAAAGGCTCGCCCGAAGATGTGCTCGCGAACAAACAGGTACGCGAGGTGTATCTGGGCAAGGAATTCCGCATGTAAACTCGATCTCCAGTTCTTGTCCTTCGCTTGATACTGGAGATGCCATGTCCGACCCGTTTCTCGACGCCGCGATAGAAGAAGCCGAGCTGGGCCTTGCCGAAGGCGGCATTCCAATCGGAAGTGTACTTGTATACGAAGGCCGCATCATCGGCCGCGGACACAACCGGCGTGTGCAGAAAGGCAGCCCCACGCTGCACGGCGAGATGGATGCGCTGGAGAACGCCGGCCGCCATCCGGCCAAGGTTTATCAGAACGCAACGATCTACACGACGCTGTCGCCCTGCTCGATGTGCTCGGGCGCGATCGCGCTTTACAGCATCCCGCGCGTGGTGATCGGCGAAAACGTGACCTTTCTCGGCGAAGAGGATTGGCTGCGCGGCAAAGGTGTGCAGCTCGACGTCGTCAACGATCCGCGCTGTATCGAACTGATGCGCAAGTTCATCACCGCGCGTCCGGAGTTGTGGAACGAGGACATCGGTGTCTAAAGGCATTCCCCCCTTTGCTCGTCATCCCGGCGGAAGCCGGGATCCAGTGTCTCTGCTTCCATTTAAGTCGGTAAAAGGCGCTGGATTCCGACTTCCGCCGGAATGACGAGCGGGATCCGCAAAGTTCCTACCGCACTGCCGGCGGCTGCGCGCGCAGACTGATATCCCGCGACTCCGGCAAGTCCTTCGCCTGCCAGCCGCCGCCGAGCGCTTTGACCAACCCAACGCTGTCGCTGAGCCGCGTACCGAGCAAAGTGATCGCCGCGCGCTCGTTGCTGTACGCCGTGTTCTGCGCGGTGATCACGTTGAGATAACTGACGATGCCCGCACGGTACTGATTCAGCGCGATCGCGAGCGACTGCTCGGCGAGCCTGACTGCTTCGTCCTGCGCCTGCGCTTCCTGTTCGAGGATGCGCAGCGAGGCGATGTTGTCCTCGACGTTCTGGAACGCGGCGAGCGCGACCTGACGATAGTTCGCCACCGCCGCATCGTAACCCGCCCGCGCCTGCGCGGTCTGCGCGCGGCGCGCGCCGCCGTCGAACAGGGTCTCGGCGATCTTCGGTCCGATCGACCAGTAGCGGCTCGGCGCTTCGAACAACTGCGACCAGACCGAGTTGGAATAGCCGCCTGTCGCTGACAGGCTCAGCGACGGGAACCACGCCGCTGTCGCCACACCAATCTGCGCGTTCGCCTGCGCGGCCTGTCGCTCGGCGATGGCCACGTCGGGGCGACGCTCGAGCAGGACCGAGGGCAGTTCGAGCGGAATCGCCGGCGGCTGGATCTTGAGCGGCTGCGGCGCCAGCGAGAACTGCGCCGGGGTCTTGCCGACGAGTACGGCGATCGCGTGTTCGTACTGCGCGCGCGCAACGCCGAGATCGATCGCCTGCGCCTGCGCGCTCTTCAGCTGCGTCTGTGCCTGCACCACGTCCGAGCGCGCGGCGACGCCGACCTTGTATTGATTCTCGGTCAGATCCAGCGCCTTCTGGTAAGCGTCGGCGGTGTCGTCGAGCAGGCGTTTCTGTTCGTCGGCGATGCGCAGCTGGAAATAAGTCTGCGCCAGCGTCGCCTGCAGCGACAGGCGCGTGTTCGCGAGCGTTGCGGCACTCGCCTGTGCGCTGGCGACATCGCCTTCGACTGTGCGCCGCACGCTGCCCCAAAGGTCGGGTTCCCAGGTCGCGCTGAGCGGCGCCTGATACGAGTTGCTGACGCCTTTGCCCGCCGCGACCGTTCCGCCGGTGACCGTGCCGCCGCCGCTCGTGCTGTAGCGGCCCGTGCGCGTCGCGGAGACACTCGCCGATACGGTCGGCCAGAAGCTCGCGCGCGCACCGGACACCAGCGCCGAGGCCTGCCGATATTGTGCTTCGGCCTGCTTGAGGCTTTGGTTCGACACATCGATCTGCTTGATCAGATCGTCGAGCACCGGATCGCCGAAGACTTGCCACCAGGCGCCGCGTTCGACGACGTCGGCCGGCTGCGCCGGCTTCCAGCCGGCCTGCTCTTTCCAGGCGTCGTCTTTGTAGGCGTCGGTGCCGGCGACGTCGGGTTTCTTGTAGTCCGGCCCGACGGCGCAACCTGCCAGTGCCGTGGCCACCGCGGCCGCGCAAAGTACGGACAGCGCGCGCTTGCGCTTGGCGTGTTTCACCGGGTGTGCAGCCATAAGGCTCATCGAATCTCTCAGAATATTCATACGACGGGCTCCGGCGTCGAACCGGGCGGCGCCTGATAGACGCGCGCCCAGACGCGCTTGCACCACAAACGGAAACGATCGAGATACAGGTACACCACCGGAGTGGTATACAACGTCAGCAATTGGCTGACGATCAGGCCGCCGACGATCGAGATGCCGAGCGGCTTGCGCATCTCGCTGCCCTCGCCGTAGCCGATCGCCAGCGGCAGCGCGCCGAGCATCGCAGCCATGGTCGTCATCATGATCGGGCGGAAACGCAGCTTGCACGCCTGAAACACCGCCTCGCGTGCGGACAGGCCCTGATGGCGTTCCGCATCGAGAGCGAAGTCGATCATCATGATCGCGTTCTTCTTGACGATGCCGATCAAGAGGATCACGCCGATGAAGGCGATCACCGTGAACTGCGTGCCGCAGACGAGCAACGCGAAGATCGCGCCGACGCCGGCCGAGGGCAGCGTCGACAGGATCGTCAACGGATGCACGTAGCTCTCGTAAAGCACGCCTAAGACGATGTAGATCGTGATCAGCGCGGCGAGAATCAGAAACGACTGATCGCCCTGCCCCTGCGCGAACGCGCGCGCGTTGCCGGCGAAACTGCCATGAATCGAAGCCGGCACACCGAGACGCGACATGGCCCGATCTATCGCAGTGGACGCCTGCGATAGACTGAAGCCGTCGGCCAGGTTGAACGAAATCGTCGTCGAGACGAACTGGCCCTGATGATTAACCGCGAGCGGCGTGGTGCCGAGCCCGTAACTCGCGAAGGCTGTCAGCGGCACCATCTTGCCCGAGGTGCTCTGCACGTAGATGTCTTTGAGCGAGTCGGGATTCTGCAGGAACTGCGGCGCAAGCTGCATCACGACGAAGTATTGATTGAGCTCGGTGTAGATGTTCGACACATTGCGCTGAGAGAAGGCATCGTTGAGCGCATTGTCGATCGCCTGCGTGGTCACGCCGAGCCGCGCGGCGGTCGCGCGATCGAAGGTCAGCGCCGTCTCCAGGCCTTTGGCTGCCTGATCGGAATTGACGTCGGTGATTTCGGGCATCTGCTGAAAGGCTTGGTTGATCTTGTCCGACCAGTTGCGCAGTGTTTCCAGATCGTCGGACTGCAGGGTGTATTGATAGCTCGAATTGCTCTGCCGCCCGCCGGTGCGGATGTCCTGCGCCGGCTGCAGGAACAACTGCGCGCCGGCCACGTCGGACAGTTTGCCGCGTAGCCGGCTGATGACCGCGTCTGCGCCGATGCCGCGCTCGGACAGCGGCTTCAGCGCTGCGTAGACGAAGCCGCCGTTGCGCTGGCCGCCGCCGGTGAAGCTGACCACCGCCTGCACCGCGGGATCGGCCTTCACGATCTTGGTGAACTCCCGCATCTTCTCCGCCATCAGCTGGAACGAAATGCTCTGATCGGCCTGCACGCCGCCGACGATGAAGCCCGTGTCCTCCGTCGGGAAAAATCCCTTCGGCACGACCACATACAGATACACGTTGAGGCAGACCGTCGCGAGCAATACGAACATCATCAGCAAAGGACGTGTGAGCGCCCAGGTAAGCGTGCGTTCGTAGGTGCGCAGCATCGCTTCAAAGGTGCGCTCACTGTATTGGAAGAACTTGCCGGGCTTGCGCTCGGGGTCGTGGCGCAGGAAGCGCGAGCACATCATCGGCGTCGTCGTCAGCGAGACAGCGAGCGAGACCAGGATCGCCACCGAGAGCGTGATCGAGAATTCGCGGAAGTAACGGCCGACGAGACCACCCATGAGCAGGATCGGGATGAACACCGCGATCAGCGAAAGCGACATCGACAGCACAGTGAAGCCGACCTCGCGCGCGCCGACCAGTACCGCCTGCGTGCGCGGCATGCCCGCTTCCATGTGGCGCGAGATGTTCTCGAGCACAACAACCGCGTCGTCGACAACGAAGCCGGTCGCGACAGTGAGCGCCATCAGCGAGAGAATGTCGAGGCTGAAGCCGAACAGGTACATCGCGCTGAACGTGCCGATCAGCGACACCGGCACGGCCACGGCCGGGATCAGCGTTGCGCGCCAGTTGCGCAGGAAGATGAAGACGACGAGGATGACGAGAATCACGGCGATGATCAGCGTCGTCTCCACGTCGTGCAGCGAGGCGCGGATCGTGTTCGTGCGATCGACCGCGATCTCGACGTTGATATCCGCCGGAATCGCCGCACGCAGTTGCGGCAGCAGCGCGCGAATACGATCGATCGTTTCGATGATGTTCGCTCCGGGCTGCTTGATCACCTGGATGACCACCGCCGGCTCGCCGTTGTAGAGACCCTGGTTGCGGATGTCCTGCACGCCGTTGCTGACTTTGGCGACGTCGGACAGGCGCACGGGTGCGCCGTCTTTCCAAGTCACGATCAGATTCTGGTACGGCGCGGCATCGAGGCCCAGCTGATCGTTGGTGTAGATCTGCCAGTGCTTGTCGTCTTCCTCGACATAGCCCTTGGGCCGGTTCGCATTCGCGTTCTGCAGAGCGATGCGGATCGTGTCGAGCGCGATACCGTACTTGTTCAGCGCGGACGGGTTGATGTCGACGCGCACCGCCGGCGCGGTCGCACCGTTAATCGAGGCCTGGCCGACGCCTTCCACCTGCGAGATCTTCTGCGCCACCACGTTCGAAGCCGCATCGTAGATCTGCCCCGGAGTCAAAGTCTTCGAGGTCATCGCGATGATCATGATCGGCGCGTCGGCCGGATTGATCTTGCGGTAGGTCGGATTGGTCGGCACGCTCGGCAACTGCGCGAGCGCGGCGTTGAGCGCCGCCTGCACGTCGCGCGCGGCGCCGTCGATGTCGCGCGACAGATCGAACACGAGGGTGATGCGCGTATTGCCGAGCGAGGACGACGAAGTCATCTCGGTCACCCCGGCAATGCGGCCGAGCTGGCGTTCCAGCGGCGTGGTGACCGAAGTCGACATCGTCTCCGGACTGGCCCCGGGCAGCGAAGCCGACACGTTCACGGCCGGAAAATCCACCCGTGGCAGCGGCGACACCGGCAGCAGCGAAAACGACACCATGCCGGCGAGCGCGATACCGATCGTCAGCAGCGTCGTCGCAACCGGCCGCTTGATGAACGGCGCGGAAAGGCTGGCAAGCTTCATGCCACGACCTCCTCCGCCGCCTCACCGCCGCCGAAGCGCTTCGACAATTTCTGCTGCAAGCGATCGAACGCCAGATAGATCACCGGCGTCGTGAACAAGGTCAGCATCTGCGACACGATCATGCCACCGACGATGGTGATACCGAGCGGATGGCGAAGTTCGGATCCGACGCCGGTGCCGAGCATGAGCGGCAGCGCGCCGAACAACGCGGCGAGCGTGGTCATCAGGATCGGACGAAAGCGCAGCAGGCAGGCCTGATAGATCGCCTCGCGCGGCGGCATGCCCTGGTTGCGTTCGGCATCGAGGGCGAAGTCGACCATCATGATCGCGTTCTTCTTGACGATGCCGATCAACAGAATGATGCCGATGATGCCGACAATACCGAGGTCAGTGCGCGCGACCATCAACGCGAGCAGCGCGCCGATGCCGGCCGACGGCAAGGTGGACAGGATCGTGATCGGATGGATGAAGCTCTCGTAGAGCACGCCGAGGACGATATACATCGTCACGATCGCGGCGAGGATCAGCAGCACGGTATTGGTCAGCGACGCCTGGAAGGCGAGCGCGGCGCCCTGGAACTGCGTGTCGATACTCGCTGGCATCGCTAACTCTTTCTCGGTCTGCTTGATCGCCTCGACCGCCGCGCCGAGCGAGGCGTTCGATCCGAGATTGAACGAGATCGTCGTCGCCGGAAACTGACCGATGTGACTGATCAGCAGCGGCCCGTAGCGTTCGTTCAACTTGGTGATCGTCGACAGCGGCAACTGCGCGCTTTCGATCGCGGCCTGCGTCGTGCCGCTCGACACGCCCGGCGTCGCACCCTGCGGAGTGCCGACGCCGGACAATGAGCTCGACGACGAGGTTACGCTGTTCGCATTCGACAGACCCGGAATGTAGATGCGGTCGAGCGCCTTCGGACCCTTCTGCAGCTCCGGCTGCACTTCGAGCACGACGCGATACTGGTTCGACTCGGTGTAGATGTTCGAAATCAGGCGCTGGCCGAACGCGTCGTAGAGGATCTGGTCGACCGCGGCCGGGGTGATGCCGAGACGCCCGGCCGTGTCGCGGTCGATGTCGAGGTAGGCCTGCAGTCCCTTCGATTGCAGATCGCTGGCCACATCGGCGAGTTCGGGCCGCTTGTTCAGTGCGTCGACGAGCTTGGGCACCCACTCGTTCAGATCGGCGAGATTCGGCGAACCGAGGGTGAACTGGTACTGGGTGCGGCTGACGCGGTCCTCGATCGTCAAATCCTGCACCGGCTGCATGTACAGCGCGATGCCGGTGACCTGGCGCGTCGACTGCGCCAGGCGCGCGATCACCGTCTCGACATCGTCGCGCGTGCCGTGCGGCTTGAGGTTGATCAGGAAGCGGCCGCTGTTGAGTGTCGTGTTCGTGCCGTCGACGCCGATGAACGAAGACAGCGATTCCACCGCCGGATCGGCGAGAATGGCCTTGCCGAGCGCCTGCTGACGCTCGCTCATCGCCGCGAACGAGATCGATTGCGAGGCTTCGGAGATGCCCTGGATCAGGCCGGTATCCTGAATCGGGAAGAACCCCTTCGGGATGACGATATAGAGAATCACCGTCAGCACCAGCGTCGCGATCGCGACGAGCAAGGTGGCGAACTGGCGGTCGAGCACCCAGGTCAACCAACGCCCGTAGGTGGCGATGATGCGTTCGAGCATCTCGCCGGTCTTACGCGAGAACTGACTTTCGTCTTCGGGCTTGTGATGCTTGAGGATCTTCGCGCAGAGCATCGGCACGAGAGTCAGCGACACGATCGCCGAGATCACGATCGTCACCGCGAGGGTGATCGCGAACTGCCGAAACAGGCGTCCGACCACATCGCCCATGAACAGGAGCGGGATCAGCACGGCGATCAGCGACACGGTGAGGCTGATGATCGTAAAGCCGATCTGGCCGGCTCCCTTGAGCGCGGCTTCGAGCGGCGTGTCGCCCTCTTCCAGATAACGCGAAATGTTCTCGATCATCACGATCGCGTCGTCGACGACGAAGCCCGTGGAGATCGTCAGCGCCATCATCGTCAGGTTGTTGAGCGAGAACCCGGCGAGATACATCACGCCGAACGTGCCGACCAGCGAGAGCGGCACGGAAAAACTCGGGATGATCGTCGCCGGCAGGTTGCGTAGGAAGACGAAAATCACCAAGACGACGAGAACGACGGCGAGGAACAGTTCGAACTGCACGTCCTCGACCGACGCGCGCACGGTGACGGTGCGGTCGGTGAGCACGCCGACTTCGATCGATGCCGGCAGCGAAGCCTGCAACTGCGGCAGGCGCTGCTTGATCTGATCGACGACCTGAATCACATTCGCGCCCGGCTGGCGCTGGATGTTCATGATGATGCCGGGCAGCGTGTCCTTCCACGCGGCGAGTTTGTTGTTCTCGGCGCCGTCGACGATCGAGGCGACATCGGTGAGATGCACCGGCGCGCCGTTCTTGTACGCGATCACGATCGCCTTGTATGCGTCGGCGGACTTGAGCTGATCGTTGGCGTCGATCGTGTACGAACGCGTCGGCCCGTCGAAGCTGCCCTTGGAGCTGTTGACGTTGGCGTTGACGATCGCCGTGCGCAGGTCTTCCATGCTCATACCGTAGGCCGCGAGCGCGGTGGGATTGGCCTGGATGCGCACCGCCGGCCGCTGACCGCCCGACAGGGTGACGAGGCCGACGCCGTCGATCTGCGAAATCTTCTGCGCCAGACGCGTATCGGCGATGTCCTCGAGCTGAGTCAGGGGCAGCGTTTTCGACGTCAGTGCCAGAGTCAGGATCGGCGCGTCGGCCGGATTGACCTTGCTGTAGATCGGCGGCTGCGGCAGATCGCTCGGCAGGAATGTGCCGGCCGCGTTGATCGCCGCCTGCACTTCCTGCTCGGCGACGTCGAGCGAAAGATCGAGGCTGAATTGCAGGGTCAGCACCGAAGCGCCGGCCGAGCTGGTCGACGACATCTGATTCAAGCCGGGCATCTGGCCGAGCTGCTTCTCGAGCGGCGCGGTGACCATCTGGGTCATGACT
>Ga0070685_10001527_pt1 | contig 12204 bp, 9 predicted proteins | sample KBSS13LmetaG_FD_65651 | JGI IMG/M metagenome (GOLD analysis project Ga0070685, IMG submission 65651) | Switchgrass rhizosphere microbial communities from Kellogg Biological Station, Michigan, USA - KBS S1-3L metaG | ecosystem: Host-associated > Plants > Roots > Rhizosphere ...
ATGACGAGCGGAAGAGCAAAGGCGCCGGATTTCCGCTAAGAGCATGCGGGAATGGCGATAGGAGCCAAGCGCGACAAAGCGCCCCCTACGGTACAATGAGCGCCATGCGCATCCTCCTGCAAACCCAACCGTTGGCCGCCGAAGCGCCGCGCTATTATCAGATCCAGCTGCAGCAGGATCTGCTCGGCGGCTGGACGCTGACGCGCGAGTGGGGTCAGCAGGGAGGTCGCGTGAGTCTCAAGCGCGAAGTGTTTCTTGAACGCGACGATGCCCTCGCCGCCTTCGAGCATGCGCGCGACGCGCAACTCAAACGCGGCTTTCGCCTGATGTTCAGTCAGGGGATCGATTCGCCCTATTCTTAAATCCTTCGCCCCTGATCCCTTCGCGGCTTCACGCCAGGGCCGCGAACCGCAAGAGAAAAACATGCCAAACGATCGCTTCCTGCGCGCGCTCGCGCGCCACCCCGTCGACGCCACGCCCGTGTGGATCATGCGTCAGGCCGGACGCTATCTGCCGGAATACCGCGCCACGCGTGCGCGCGCCGGCAGCTTCGTCAATCTGTGCAAGACGCCGGAGTTGGCCTGCGAAGTCACGTTGCAGCCGATCGCGCGCTATCCGCTCGACGCGGCGATTCTGTTCTCCGACATCCTGACGATTCCCGACGCGATGGGCCTAGGCCTGTCGGTCGACGAAGGCGTGGGTCCGCGCCTCGCCAAACCGGTGCGCACGCGCGCGGAGATCGACGCGCTTGGCGTACCCGACCCGGAGACCGACCTGCGCTACGTGATGGATGCCGTGCGCGTGATCCGCCGCGAGCTCGACGGCAAGATCCCGCTGATCGGTTTCGCCGGCAGCCCGTGGACGCTGGCCTGCTACATGATCGAAGGCGAAGGCTCGGCGAGCTTCGCGCGGCCGAAGGCGCTTGCGCTGGAAGAACCCGAGACGATGCATCGTCTGCTCGATGTGATCGCGCGTTCGGTCGCCGCCTATCTCGCTGCGCAAGCGGCCGCCGGCGCGCAGGCGCTGATGGTGTTCGACACCTGGGGCGGCCTGCTTGCGCCGACAATGTTCCGCGAATTCAGTCTGCGCTACCTGGCGCAGATCGCGCAGGCACTGAAGAGCGACGCCGTCGCCAAACACGTGCCGCTGATTCTTTTCTCGAAGGGCGCGAACGGCCATCTCGAAGCGCTTGCCGACACCGGTTGCGCCGCGCTCGGCCTCGACTGGACGATTTCGCTCGCCGATGCGCGCGCACGCGTCGGTGAGCGCGTCGCATTGCAGGGCAATCTCGATCCGGCAGTGCTGCATGCCAGCGCCGACGCGATCCGCGCCGAGGTCGGTCGCGCGCTTGCGGAGTTCGGCGCGCATCCGGGCCATGTGTTCAATCTCGGCCACGGCATTACGCCCGATGTCGATCCAGCGCGCCTCGGCGTGTTGATCGACGCGGTGCATGAATTGAGCGCGGGCAAGCTCCGTTAAGCCGGCACGGCCACCGGCATCGGTAGCGCCGGCGGCGTTGCGGGCTGCACGTACGGCGCGACATCGCGCGCGATGAAACGGCGGTCGACACCGCGCAGGATGTTGCGCACGAGCGCGATCGCCGGCGGCGACTCGAACACCGCGGAATGCACGCTGTCGCGTGTGTCGATGTAATTAGTGACGTCGAACTCGAACACGTTGTCCCACACATTCGCCGGGTCGGCGAGGCCGCTGCGACCGAGACGACGCGTGCCGAAATGTTTCAGTCCCGCCGACATGCCGAGCACTTGGTCGAGACCGGTGTACAGCGCAGCGATGCGGTAGCACAGATTCGCCATCAAGTTGCCGTCGCTGCCGGACGGCTGGTCGCGCTCGAAAAGGTCGTTGTCGACATCGGCCGCGACCATGACGAATTGGTTGATCAGGCTGACCAGCTGCGGATCGTTGAGCTGCTTCGACGCGGCGACAAGCGCTTCCTGCATGACGTAGTTGCCCATGCTGTGTGCGAGCACCGACACTTTCATGCGGCAGAACTTGGCTGGGTCGTCGGTGCGCGCGGCGATACGCTGACGCAGCGTGAGGTAGTCGTTCAATTCGACCAGCAGCCCGGCGAGATCGGGCGCGCTCGCGCTCGCACCTTCACGATCGGCGAGGTAGCCGGCGACGTTGCCTTTCGAGGGCCACGAATACAACACGAGTTGGCCGAGCTCGCCGCCTTCGATGAGGCTGCTCTTGATCAAGAGATAATCCTTGACCGTGTCTACCCAATCCGAGTTGTAGCCGTGCACGAACAGGCACAGATGTTTCTGCTCCTCGTGCTCGGCCTCCGGCACGATCGGGCATTCGGTGCCGATCTCTTTCAACTGCGTGACGAACGCCTGCCGCGTCACCTTCGTCCACGCCGCGAGGCTGGTGAGCTTAGTCGGATCCGCATCGCCGGGTGCGGTGTAGAAACCGAGGGCCGCGAGACGCGAACCCAGCTGGTCGCCATCGCGGTTGCGATTGCTGATCATCAAATACGGGCGCATGGGTGCTACCTCGAAGAATCCGTTTCGCGAAGTCCGATTATGCACTCACGCGGATAGCGGAACGATGACGGAGTCGATGCATTCGCGCAGCATGTCGCCGGTAACCGGCTTGCGCAGGAACGCGTCCATGCCCGCCTCGAGGCACTGCGCTTCCTCGTTCCCGATCGAACGCGCGCTGATGCCGATCAGCGGCAAGCGCGGCGATTGCCGCTGCGCTTCCCGCGCGCGCAGCGTGCGTGCGAGTGCGAAGCCGTCGAGGCCGGGCAAATCGAGATCGAGCAAGGCCAGATCGAGCGGCATCGACTCGATTTCCGCAAGCGCAGCCAAGCCGTGTTCGACATGACGCACGCGATGCCCTTGCGCTTCGAGCAGGCCGACAACCACCGCGGCAACGGTCGCGTTGTCCTCGACCAAAAGGATGCGCAGATGACGCGCAGCGGATGTCGTCGTCCCCGGGCTCGTTGTCGCTTGCGTGCTCACACTGCCCTGCGCCTCTTCGCGCAGCGGCAAGGCGACGCGGAACGTGCTGCCGACGCCCTCTTCACTGTCGAGTGCGATTTCGCCGCCCATGTGCGCGACGAGTTCGCGGCAGATCGCCAGCCCCAGACCGCTGCCGCCGAAGCGCTGCTGCGTGCCCTGCGCCTGTTCGAAACGCTGAAACAGGCATGCGCGCGTCGAGTCGGCGATGCCGGGGCCCGTATCGCGCACGTGAAACTCGACGGCCCCGTTCACGCCGCGCGCCAGCTCGACCGCAACACTGCCGCGCTCGGTGAACTTGATCGCGTTGTTGGCGAGATTGAGAAACACCTGCTTGATGCGCACGGCGTCGCCGAGCACATGTCGCGGTGCATCGGGCGCGATCGCGGCGGTGAACGCCAAACCTTTCTTCTCGGCCATCGGCCGTACGAGCGCGGCGACGTCAGCGACGAGCGCGTGCAAGTCGAGCGGCGCGTTCTCCAATTCCAGCCGGCCCGCTTCGATGCGCGCGAGGTCGAGCGAGTCGTTGACCATGCGCAGCATCATCTGCCCTGACGCCTGGATCGCTTCGGCAAAGCCGCGCTGTTTCGTGTCGAGCGGCGTGCGCAGCAGCAGCTCCGTCATGCCGAGCACGCCGGTCATCGGCGTGCGGATTTCGTGGCCCATCGTAGCGAGGAAGTCGGTCTTCGCCGCGCTCGCCGCTTCGGCGAAACTGCGCTGCTGTTCGGCGAGAGCGAGCGCGTGCCGGCGCAGCAAGCGCGCACGGTAGTTGCGCAACATCCACCACGCAAGCAGCAGCAAGACAAGCGCGTAGCCGGCGTATGCCCAACGCGTCGCCCACGGCGGCGCGGGCTGATCGAAGCTCAGCGAGGCGACCTCACTCCACACGCCGCTCGCGTTCGCCGCGCGCAATTGCAAAAGATGGTGCCCGGTAGGCAGTTGTGAGTATTCGCGTTCGTTGCGATTGCCGGTATCGACCCAGCCGCTGTCGACGCCGCTCATCTTCCACTGATAACGATTGCCCAACGGATCGGCGTAGGAAAGCGCCGCGGCGTGGACGCGCAAATCGCGATCGTCCCAATCGAGCGCCACCGCCGGCCCGGCATCGGGCAATGCTACGTCGCGCCCGTCGCGGCGTATCGAGAGGCCGTCGAGCACCAACCGCGGCGGCACGGCATTGTCGGCGACTCGCTGCGGCACGAAGCCGACCACGCCGCCGAGCGTTCCGCCGAACACGCTGCCGTCGGGACGCACGATGAACGGCATGCGGCTGAACTCGGCGCTGACGAAACCATCGTGCGCGCCGAATGGGTGGACCGTGTGCGTGCGCGGATCGAAACGCCACAAGCCGCGCGGGCTGCCGACCCACACCGTCCCGCCGGCATCGATGTGCATGCCGCCGACGGTGAGCGAGGGCCAGCCTGACTTCGCATCGACACGCTCGATCGATTCGAGCCGGCCGTCCTGTTCACGATAGTGTTCGAGCGCGCCGGGAACGTGCAGCCAGAGCGTACCGTCGGGCGCGTAAGCAAATGCCAACACGCGCGACGCGGGGGCGCCGGGCACTGCGGCGAAATGCTGCACCGTCGTATCGAAGCGATCGAGACCGGCGCCGCTCGCCGCGAGCAGCGCGCCGTCGCGATCGAATCCGATCTGATCGATCTCGGCGTTACGCAAACCCGAGTTCTGTTCGTCGAAACGCTCGATCGCGTGTGTCGCGGGATCGATGCGATGCATCGCGCCGCCGTAACTGCCCACCCAAATCGCGCCCGAATCCGCTTGCGCGAGCAGATACACGATGCCCGGAGCCAGCGCGTCGCCGCGCTTCTTGTCGACCGGGAGATCGCTGAACTTTCCGCTCTGCAGATCATAGACACGCAAGCCGCGTGTGTGTCCGACCCAAAGCTGACCCTGCCGATCGGCCAGCACCGACCACAGCGCTTTGTCCGGCGCCGGCAAGCGCGCTTCGGCGTGCTCCACGCCCCCCGTAGCCGGATCGAGCAGATCGATGCCGCCGCTTGAATTGACCACCCACACCTGCCCGGCAGCATTCTCCGCCATGCCCTGCACGCGGTTCGCGGAGAGGCTTGCCGGATTGCCCGGATCGTTGTGGTACAGACTGAAGTTGCGCCACTGCGCCGGCAGCCGCGCAATGCCGCCCTCGAATGTGGCGAACCACAACCCGCCCTCGTGATCGCGCATCGCATCGAACGCCGTGTTGCCGGGAAAACTGCCGGGCACCGCGGAATTTTCCTGATAGGCGTATAGACGTCCGTTTGCGTCTCTGCGATTGATGCCACGGCGGCTGCCGATCCACAGTTCTCCCGCGCCGTCGCGAACCATCGCGTACGCGTACGGGTCGCTCAGCTCGCGCTCGGCGACGACGCTCGCCTGAAAGTCGGCACCGATGCGCAGCAAGCCGTGACGCGTTCCGGCGAGAAGAGTGCCGTCCGCGTCTTCGCTGACGCTGGTCACGTTGAAGCGCCCGTCGGCGGCGATCGCGGAGACATCGATGTGCCGGATCGCGCCATCCGTTGCGATCACGTCGATGCCCACGTCCATGCCGACCCATAGCCGCCCGGCTCGGTCGAAGTAGAGAGCGAGAATGTTGTCCGAAGCGAGTCCCTGCGTGCCGCCGGGCTGTTTGCGCAGATGCGTGATCTTGCCTATGCGCGGATCGAGATGATCGAGGCCACCGGCATAACCTCCGGCCCAGATCGTCCCGGCGGCGTCGCCGGTGATCGCCCAGACATCGCTCGGCGCGAGACTGGCCGGATCGTTGTCGTCGTGGCGGTAATGAACAAAGCGATCGCCCGCGCCCGGATCGAGCATGCTTATGCCGTTGTCGCCACCGCACCAAATGCGATTGTCGCGATCGACGTAAACGGCCTGCACCTCGTTGCCGGCGAGCGAATCCGCATCGCCCGCGTCGTGCCGCCACACGCGAAATCCGGTGCCGTCGTAGCGCGCCAAGCCGTCGCGCGTTCCGATCCAGATGTAGCCCTTGTGGTCCTCGACGATTTTGTAGACGCGGTTGGAAGGCAACCCGTCGGCCACGCTGAGGTTGTGGAAATACGGCGTGGCGGCCAAAGCCGCGCTGTCTGTTTTGCTCTGTGTGACGCGATCCGCTTCTTGCGGCGACGACGACGCAAGCAGCACGGCAAGCATCAAGTTGGCGATCATCGGCTGTTCCCTACCGGTTCCGGCCGATGATGCCAGAAACCGCGGCCGCTCCAGTAGAATCGCGAGACCTTGCTCTTATCTCGGACCATGCCGAGCCCCAGCCGCCCGCTGCGCCTGATTCTCCTCGCCGTGATCGCGCTCGTTCTCGCGGCGCTGCTGTGGACAACGATCGCTGCGCTGCGCGGTGGCATCGCGCTATGGCTTGAGTTGCGCGACCTGCCCGCGTGGATGCAGTACACCGCGGCGGGCTTGATCTCGATTGCGGTGCTCGGTTTCGCCTGGATCGCCTGGCGCCTGCTGCGGCCGCGACCGCGCCGTCGCGTCGCCGCGAAAGCCCCGGAACGGGCCGAGGTGCAGGCGCGCATCGACGTGCTTTCGCAGCAACGCGCCGACACCGCAGCGCTGCAATCCGAGCTCGCTGAACTCGACCGGCGCGCGCGCAGCGAGCTGCTTTACATCGCCGTGTTCGGCGAAATCAGCGCGGGCAAATCGAGCGTGATCCGTGCGCTCGCCTCGGGCGCGGCGCCGCCTTCCGACGTGCTCGGGGGCACCACGCGCACGGTCGCACATTATTCCGCGCGGATAGGCGCCACCGACGTCGTACTTGCTGACGTGCCCGGCACGCACGAAGTCGCCGGCGCTGCACGCGAATCGATTGCGCGCGATGAAGCGCTGCGCGCGCATATCGTCCTCTATGTCTGTGCCGGCGATCTGACTCGCGACCAGGACGCCGAACTGCGCTGGCTGCGCGGTTTCGGCAAGCCGCTCGTACTCGTGCTCAACAAAGCCGATCAGCTGTATCACGAGGAACGCGAAGCGCTCAGCGCCGTGCTGCGCCAGCGTTATCGCGATGCGACCGATGCACAGGTGCTGGTCAGCGCGGGCGGCACGCAGACCATCGAACGCCGTCTCGCCGACGGCCGCAGCGAAAGCGTCACGCGCGAGCGCGCATCCGATATCGCCGCGCTCGTCGATATGCTCGACCGCTATGGACGCGACGGCACCGCAGCTTTCGAGCCGGCACGCGAAGCGGCTGTGCTGAGCCGTGTCGACACGCGTGCGGACGAACTCGAAGCCGCCGTTCGCGAGCGCGACGCAGAAGCGATCGTGTCCAAATACACGCGCCGCGCCGTCGTCGGTGCGCTCGCCGCGGTGATGCCCGGCAGCGATCTTGTGATTCAGGCCGTGCTTGCAACGGGGCTCGTGCGCGAGCTGTCCAAGCTCTACGACGTGCCGGTGCGCGACATCGATGTCGACGCGTTTATCGCGCAGGTCAAATTGACCGTGCGCACGAGTACCTCGCTCGTGCTCGCGATCGCCGGCAATGCGGCCAAGGCGTTTCCGGGCCTCGGCACGCTCGGCGGCGGTGTGCTGCACGCGATCGCTTACGGGCTGATCTTCGACAGCCTCGGCCGCGCAGTCGCGGTGACCCTTGGGGAGCGCCATGCCCTCGACCGTGACGCCGCGAACAGCGCCCTGTCGCGGTTGCTCGCCGACACGAGCGCCGAGCGCCTCAAACGCATAGCGCAGTACGCACTGCGCGGCGAGAAAGAAGAATCGTAGCTGTCCTGTCTTATGCCGTGAGAGGGACGAACACATCGTTCCATCAATGAAGCTTGTTCCCGTCACGCCGCTATCGCATAGTCTGGCCATGTCCATCGCCCGCGCCGTCGCCGTTTTCACCCTCGCGCTGCCTCTGGCCGCGTTCGCGGCGCCGCGCGACTATCGCCTGGACGCGGTGCATACGCAGGTCACAGTGAGCGTCAGCCATCTCGGCTTCTCGCATCCCGGCGGGCGGCTACATGTAAAGAGCGGCTATTTCCGCTTCGATCCGGACGACTGGAGCTCGGCTCAGGTCGATGCCACCCTCGATACCGCGTCGATCGACTTCGGCGACGCCGCCTGGAACGACAAGCTGCGCTCGCGCGAGTTTCTCGATGCCGTGCACTACCCCACGGCGCGCTTCGTCTCCGAGCGCGTCGAGAAAACCGGCGAAAAAACCGGCGTCGCCCACGGCAAGCTGACCTTGCTCGGCATCACGCGGCCGCTCGATCTCGCCATCACCTTCAACCGCATCGGCGTGCACGCCTACACGTTTAAATGGACGGCCGGATTCAGTGCAAACGCACAACTTAAGCGTTCGGATTTCCGCATGACGAAATACTTGCCCGACGTCGGCGACGAGGTCAGCATTCGCATCGAGGCCGAGGGCGTGCGCGACAAGGATGCGCAAGCGGACGCCGAACACGTGCAAGATCCCGCTTCCACTGCCCACCCGACGGAGCAATGACATGCCTTTGAAGAGCGATGCCCAGCACTGGGGCGGCCTGACGAAGACGTTTCACTGGCTGATCGTTCTGCTGATCATCGTGCAAGGCGTCCTCGGCCTGTATATGGTGGACTTGCCGAAAAAGCCGAACATCATCCCATACTACAGCTTCCACAAGTCTCTGGGCATGACGGTGCTCGCGCTCGCCCTGCTGCGCCTGATCTGGCGCGTGTACGATCGGCGCCCGGAGGAACCCGCATCGACGCCTCGTTGGCAAGTGCTCGGCGCGCGCACCGGTCATGCCCTGCTCTACGGGCTGCTGTTCGCTGTGCCGCTGTCGGGGTGGTGGTTCGATTCGGTCTCGGCACTGCGGCCAATGTACTTCTTCGGCTTGTTCGAAGTTCCGCACATCGTCGCGCCGGATCCGAACCTCAAAGATCTCGCCCAAGAAACGCACGAATGGCTGTTCTGGCTGCTCGTCGCCGTCGCCTGCGGCCACGCGGCGATGGCCTTCGTTCATGAATTCGTCAGCCGCGACGGTACGCTGTCGCGCATGCTGCCCGGACGGCGCGCGCTGGCCATGCCTGTTGCCGCCACCGCTTCCGAACCCGTGCCCACTATGATGGAGAACGACCATGTTGAAACCTCGCCTTCTGCTCCCAGCCCTGCTGCTGACCCTGCCGATCGCGGCCCAGGCGCGTGACTGGGCGGTCGATGCCGCGCAATCGACGCTAGCCTTCAAAGGCACGTATCAAAACGAGGGCTTCGCCGGCAAATTCAAGAAATTCGACGCGGCGATTAGCTACGACGAGGCGGACCTGTCGAAGTCGAAGTTCGACGTGAAGGTCGACGCCGCCAGCGTCGACACGGCCAGCAGCGAGCGCGACGATTCGCTCAAGGGCGACGAGTTCTTCGACCCGAAGAAATTCCCGCAGGCGCATTTCGTCACCGAGTCGTTCGCCAAGGGCGCCGACGGCAGCATCGAAGCGAAAGGCAAGCTGACGATTCGTGACAAGACCCAGCCAGTCACGCTCAAGGTCAAATTCGCAGCGAGCGGCGACAAGGCCACACTCGACGTCGACACCGTGCTCAAGCGCGCCGATTTCGGCCTCGGTACCGGCAAGGACTGGAACGACATCGGCGCTGATGTGCCAGTGCACGGGCATTTAGCGCTGACGGGCAAGTAAAAGCGCATTGGCCGCAAAGAGCGCAAGCGATTGGTGGAACCGGCTGACTGCGCGGCTTGGCATAGCCGGCAGTCCAGCCGCCCCTCACGCCGACACGCATGTCGCGCAGACGAGCGAAGCGTTGCATGCGCTGCTCGAAGATAAGAGCATACCCTCCGGCGTTCGCGTCGAACTGGCCGAGGATTTCACTCAGGTCCAGGCTTTGCTCGACAAACTCACCGCGGGCGAACTGCACATCGCCGTGTTCGGCCGCGTCAGCGTGGGCAAATCCGCGCTCGGCAACGCCCTGCTCGGCCGCACTGCGTTCGCGACCGGCGTGCTGCATGGCACGACGAAAGCGCGCAACGCCGAACGCTGGCACGAAGTCGCCGGCCAAGGCCTGCGCCTGATCGATACGCCCGGCATCAACGAGCTCTCGGGCGAGGAACGCGAACGGCTTGCCTTCGACGTCGCCGCGATCAGCGACCTCGTCATTTTCGTCGTCGACGGCGACATGACGCAGAGCGAGCTCTCGGCACTGCAGACGCTCGGCAAGACGCAGCGCCCGCTTCTGCTCGCCTTGAACAAGGCCGATCGCTACACCGCGGACGAGCGCGAACGCCTGCTTGCGAGATTGCGCGAGCACGCGGCCGGCCTCGTTCGCCCCGACGATGTGATCGCCTGCGCGGCGTTGCCGGTCGAGCGTATCGTAGTGCAAGTCGCCGCAGACGGCAGCGAGAGCGAAGTGCGCGTGCCACAGGCACCCGACGTCGCCGCGCTCGACGCGCGCGTGCGCGCGATCGCCGAACGCGAAGGCAAGACGCTCGCCGCACTCAACGCCGGCCTGTTCGCGGGCGATCTGTCCGACCGCGTCGCCGTGCGCGTTGCCGCCGCGCGCCGCGATCTGGCACAGCGCGTGATCCGAAATTACTGTCTCGCCAAGGGCGTCGCTGTCGCGCTCAACCCGGTGCCGGTCGCCGACCTGCTCGCCGCCGCCTCGCTCGATGTCGCCCTCGTGCTGCATTTGGGAAAAGTATACGGAATGCCGTTGACGCGCAGCGAAGCGGGCACCCTGATCGCGACGATCTGCGCGCAACTGGCCGCGCTGATGAGCGCGATCTGGGGCGTGCATCTCGTGTCCAGCGCGCTCAAGGGTGTCAGCGCGGGATTGACCACGGTCGTCACCGCCGGCGCGCAGGGCGCACTCGCTTGGTACGCGACCGAGCTCGTCGGCAAGGCCGCCGAAAAGTACTTGGTGCAAGGCAAATCCTGGGGCGAAGGCGGCGCCAAGCGAGCCGTCGCCGACATCGTCGCCGGCCTTGACCGCGACTCAATCCTGCGCGAAGCGCGCGCGGCAATCCTGGCGCGATTGCGCTCTTGATCAACTTGCAACGCTTTCCATCGCGAGTCACTGCGTAATCATCATCGCCAATTTGCAGGGCTCCTAGAACCCTTTGGTTTTCCATCGGCGCGATTCAACCGGTTGCTTAGGCCGCCAACATGCAGGCACTTTGGTGGCGACGCTCTTTCAACGGGGAGGCGCACGGTCTCCCCGATGCTTCGTCATTTTCTAGAGTCTAAGAAATGGAGATTGAAAGGGAACTGACGGACTCGACGATCGTTTTTGATACCAGACTCGTCGGTCGCGAAGGATGCGGCACCGCTGCGCGTGCCCCGGTGCCGCAGTGGGAACTGGGCCTACCTCGAAAGATAAACTCGAGCCGTCGCTCAGTTATGCGGGCAATAGATATTCCCCGTAAAATAACCGTCATTTTCCAGCGTCAGCTGGACCTTTGTTGCAATCCCAGTGCCCTCTCCCGTCACGCCCGTAAGATCGCCGCTGTTATCGCGGTTGGGATCGATCTTCCAAGGTCCCGCTCCATGAAGCTGCGTCAGTGGATAGTCGGCCGTTGGCGGGATATTGGCGTTGATGTTGCCATCAAGAATCCAGGTCATCGTGCCGGCCCCACAGCCCACCACATAACCCGTCAATGTTTCGACCAAATGCACCCTCAATTGGCCTGGAACCAACGTCGCATAAATACACCCATCCCACTTTGAAGTTCCATACCAAGTATCCAGAGGCGGTTGCACGCCCCAAGCGACTCGGCCATGAAATGGCACCCCTCCCAGGCTGCACAACATCCCAGGCACACCAGCATCGAGAACGCCCTCATCATGAAAATGGGCTAGAACAGGCAGTTGTTTGCCCATCATCTCGCTAGCTTCGATGCTGCTTCCAGCGAACGCAGTGAAAAACGCAATAGCAATTTCGCGTTTCATTTGCCACCCCCATTTGTAGCGGCCATACCCCATCGTTAAAATAATTTAAAATGTGAACTGTGTCAATATTATTATGCGTTACCCAGCACGTTTTTGTATTACTTGAACGTCACAGTTCAATTCGAATCGATAATTAATAAATCGTTTATCCAGTCGGCGCTCTCTGGGCGAATGAGCCAGCGCTAGTTATTTAGTTGCTGGTTTTAGTTGCGCGAAAATATTGGTTGCGCGGGTAGGCTACGCGGGCCTAAAAACGAGGGTCGGTGCGATGCGTTGAACGGCCAATCGAATTCATGCGCGGTGGTCCTCGTGCGGTTGC
>Ga0070685_10001528_pt1 | contig 12202 bp, 17 predicted proteins | sample KBSS13LmetaG_FD_65651 | JGI IMG/M metagenome (GOLD analysis project Ga0070685, IMG submission 65651) | Switchgrass rhizosphere microbial communities from Kellogg Biological Station, Michigan, USA - KBS S1-3L metaG | ecosystem: Host-associated > Plants > Roots > Rhizosphere ...
CGCTCGGCCGCCATCTTGTTGATTAGCTCTAGAGCCTGATGGCCCTGGGTCGACTTGTCAAAGAAATACGACGCTCCCAGCAGAAAGCTGCGCTCCCGATCCTCAGTGGCCGCATGGTTGGTAAAAACCACGCCGACCGCGCCGCGGGCCACGCCACCGGTCTGGAGCGCGTCCAGCACCTCGAATCCCGAGCCGGAGGCGAGCACGAGATCGATCAGAATCAGATGGGGTTTTAGCTCTTGAAGCTGGTGGATCGCTTGCCGCGCGCTATCGGCGGCGCCCACTAGCTCGCCGCCGGCCGACTCGATCGCCGAGGTCAGAAGTCGCCGGATGATGTCCGAGTCCTCGACGACATAAACCTGCAACGGCGTGGCGGCTCTGTTCATGGCTGGGCTCAAGGACGGCCTCGGACGATCGTACCCACTGCCACCCGCAGCGCGCACCCGCCTACCATACGGCCACCGGGTCGATGTGTATATCAGCCTATATCCGACAGTTGCGTAGGTGATCGGCCTACATCGCCAGAATGGGGAGAGCGCGAAACAGCACATTATCGGTGCGGTGGAATACTGATTTGACATCTTTTTTATTCGGTCCTTAGGCTATCGGGCATTCGACGATGGATTACTCGAAAGGCATCACCGCCGTGCGACGATCACAACCCTCCAATGGTGCGGCACCGGTCCGCATCTCAGCAGGTGCTCTCCATGTGGCCCCGTGAACGCAGGCAGTTTCGGCTTGGCGGTACCAAGCATCTGGACTGCGTGGTGCGTGAAGCGCGTTGCAAAGCTGACGCATCCACCTTTCGCGAGACGCTGGAATTGACGTTGCAGCAGGAAATCGCGCGCATGAGGGACTTGGGTGCGAGCCCCGATGCGATCGCGGCATTTGAAGCCGCTGCCGAGGTCCACGTCGCATTGTGCGGCACGGGAGCGGGTCACAAGGACGCGGATAGCGTGGAGCAGTCGTCCGATAACCCCGGCAGGAAGAACCGCTGAGCGATCCGCCCTAGGCATCCGCAAACGCTGCGCGGAGGCCCGCCTTGCGTACCTTCAGACGCCAAACCGGCGTCTCTTTTTTTCCGAGCCCTCTTACACGCGCCCTGGCGCGTACTTGACCAGTTGCGGCGTGCTCCTTGGCTGGAACGGGGGACGACCGCCGGTGGCGCGGACTAAAACAGCAGGCCGAACAGCCGCTTTGCAAGCTCCTCGGCAGGCATCATCGTCAGCGCGAGCGGCGCGATCGGCACAAGCGCGGCGGCTCCGAGCTGGATCAGGGCATCCTTGGTCACCAGTGCGACCCGCATGCTCCGCACCACCTCGAAGCTGTTGCTCAGATCGGCGAGCGACTGGATGTCGGCACTGCCGACCAGCGGCTCGCCGGCGGGCACGCCGCCACGCAGCCACTTGACATCGAACTCGCGCACGTAGCGCTCCGCCAGCGTGCCGTACTCGCGGAGTCCCGTCCGCTTCGCCTGGGCAAGCCGCGGCGCGAAGACCAGCAGCGGGCCGAAAACCACGCAAAGCAGAAAGACAACCATCACGGCAATCTCCACCTTGTATTGCATGAGCGAGGCGCCGACGAAGAAGATGCGGTTCGCGAGCTGTGCGGCAACCATGGCGCCGTGCGCAAGGAGGAGCACCGCAAACGCGTAGACGGTGTTCGACAGGAATCCCAGCCCGCCGAAGCGGTCCGGGTGCGTGGGAACGATGGAGAGCTCGATGCGCGACACCTGCCACAGGAACCGCGTCCAGATGAACAACCGGAAATACCAGCGAATCAGGAGGAACTGGAACAACGGCAGGCTCACGTAGCCGAACCACATACCAGCGAACGAGAGCTTCGAGCCGGAAGACGACGGCGTGGCGTACCAAGTCGCCGTATCGAGTGCAACGTAATGGCGCCAGACGATCAGCACGCCGATGCCATACACCGCAACGATTAGCAGCACCTCAGCCAACACCGAGTTGCGCAACGCATAGGCCGACCGCAACGCAGCGTCGAATCGCGTCCGCGCGGACTCGGGAACCAGGTTGCGCTCGAGGAACCCGAGCGCGACCGGACGCAGACGCTGGTGCACGACGAGCTCGGCGATGACCAGCAGCGGCACCACCACCAGGAATCGAATGTGGACTTCCAGATCGAAGAAGAACGGGACTGTCGTGCTGCCAGCCCAGAGATGTCCTTCCAGCGCCGAGAGAACGAGCAGCGGCAACCAGGCCAATAGCGCGATGACGGCTACACGCTGGCGCGCCATCTGCAGTGCGTCGTCGGACAAGTGCGCCCGACGCAGCAGTTGGTAAAGCGGGCCCCCAAGGACGAGTGAAAAGTTCTCTGCGTCGCGGACCACGAGGTCCTCGGAGAGAGGACTGCTCCGCTCTGTAGGAGATTCAGAAATGCCCGCTGCCGTGGAAGCTTGCGTCACGATACTCCCTGCTGGCGGCCGCGGCTTGACCGCGGATCCGGGCGCGACGGCGCACCCCGCCTCAAAGCGCATTACGCACGGTATTCCGGCTCGGTGTCAATCCAATCGCCCGAAGGGAAAACCGGGTATGGTGGAGGCGGCGGGAATCTCCCAGTCAGGGCCGCATGGCGGGCCCTTGCCGCTTTCCCCTTTTGACGGATTGCAAGGCCCGGGCTCGGTTTGCGGTTTGGCAAAATCCCCTTGACGCTGCGTCAGTGTAGGTGCAGATTATCGAAACGTGTGACAGCAAGGAGGTATCTCTCATGAAGACGTTTCTGGTCAGCTTGGCAGTAGCCGCACTGGGGGTGAGTTCAGGCGCCGCCCTCGCCTGTGACTACTCGATGAAAGATTCCGAGGCCGCGGCGCCGGCAGATGTCGCAAAGAAACCGACCGTCGTAGCGCAAAAGAGCCCGGCAACTACGACGCCGAAGAAGGCCGTCAGCACGGTCAAGCCGAGCGGTGTCTTGACGCCGGATAAGACAGCCTTGTCCACTCAAAACGTCAATTAGCCCGCGCAACCATTACCCAAAAAGCCCGCCGCGTGCGGGCTTTTTTGCGACCTTCGATGCTGAGACTGTCAGGGCGCTAAGGACGATGAGGATTAAAAGAAAACGGCCCCGCGAAGGGGCCGTCATTCTTTAGTTTGGTGGAGGCGGCGGGAATCGAAAAGAAGAGAAACAACGTAACCGAATGTCGCAGTTGTACGGAGCGCCAAGACATTGGCAGACGCCGGGGGTCTGAACCAGCCGCGAACTATGCCGGCACGCAACAATAATGTCGCCGCGTAGATTCCTGCTGCAAGTGCGACATCTTCCGAAACCATCCAGAGACCTGATGTCCCGTAGAAAGCAAATGCGCGCGATGATGGCTGCAACGACGCACATTGACGCAAGGGCAATGGACGGGGCGCCAAGTATAAGCTCTGTATGAATCACTTAAGCTTCGAGTGATTGCAGCTACTCGCTCTCAGTTCGCGGTCCCATTGCTAGATCAGCTGTTTCAGCGTCCCGTATTCCAAAGCACGCATCTTAAGCGGTCGCATACTCGGACAAGATGCATTCTCACTTATCGATCCAACATTGAAGCAGAAACTCTTGGTTTTGGTTGGTTCAAAGTTTCGACGCGCTCGCAGTTTAGATGGTATTGGCGCGGGGCTCGTAATCTATTCGATGATTAACGACGAACGGACATGGAGCATCGTCGCAATGTAATTCTATCTATGTATCCAATTCGGACCCGCACCACAATTGATCTCCCGGCCGCCGCCAAAGAGCTAGATCAGCTGCAGAAAACTCTAGAAGCGTTTCGGGCCCTCTGTCTGCGATTGGCGAGCGATGAAGACGTCCTATTGTTGTCGCGCAAGGCCCGCAAGAGGACGCAGATTACCAATCAGGCATAACGATCTCCGAGTGCGCTGGCGGTTGCTCTGATCTCGTAGGCCGTCGAGATTCTTGGGTCGCTGCAGTAGACTGGCGGCATGATTTGCATGCCACACACCTCATATTTGATGATCCTGGCCGGTCGTCGCAACCTATTTCTGGTTAGGTCTTTTCTCTCCGAATGACGCCGCGTTCCCTGTCATCGCAATTGTTTGGCTTGCTGGGGTGGCTGTTGGCTGCATTCGCGGCAGGTGCACTGGGGTTCGTTGCCTCCGTTGACGCTGCATCGTTCTATGCACAGTTAAGCAAGCCATCCTGGGCGCCCCCCGCTTCGGTATTCGGTCCCGTGTGGTCGGCGCTGTATGCGCTCATGGGGGTTGCCGCGTGGCTTGTGTGGCGGTCGCCCGGTTCCAAGGGAGTGGCGCTGGGTCTGTTTGGTGCGCAGCTTGCGGCCAATGCGCTTTGGTCGTGGTTGTTTTTCGCCTGGCATCGGGGCGCGCTGGCCGCAGTGGAGGTCTTCGTCCTACTGGCGCTCATCGTGGCCACGGTAGTGGCCTTCTGGCGTACCGGTCGCTTGGCTGCGCTGCTATTGGTGCCATACCTCTTGTGGGTGAGCTTTGCTTCGGTGCTCACGTGGGCGGTATGGCGGAGCAACCCCAGTCTTCTGTAATGCGCGCTTTTGGCAGCCGGTGCTGAATGTAGCGGGCTGCGCTTGGATAAGAACAAATGACGCCCGGGGTCCACGTACGCCCCGGGCGTTGAAAGCTCAACCGACAGTTATTTTCTTGGTCTTGGTTGCCGCCAGCTTCTGCATCGTAAGCTGAAGTACGCCGTTCACGTAGGTCGCTTTGACCGCATCGGCATCCACAGCTTGCGGCAACTGGATGGTTCGAGATAGCTTGCCTACAGTGCGCTCTTGCCATAGCAATCGCCCATCCGTAGCCCGCTCGTCCTTGCGCTCGGCCGATATGAGCAGGGTGTTCTCGTGCAAGTCGATGCCAATGTCTCCCTTGTCTAAGCCTGGCAAATCCGCCGTAAGCTGGTAAGCGTTTTCGGTTTCTTCGATGTCAACCGCAAAGCTCTTGCCCTGACCGGCTCCGTAGCCCGGCTGGAAAAACTCTTCCAGCAAGCTCGGTAGCAAACCGAAACGGCCAGTATTCGCGGTTGCGTCTTCATACGGGCTGCGCATTCCAGGCGCCCGGCGTCGCGAGTCATCCATGGCTACCTCCTCTGTAACGCGGCGATCTTGCCGCCAAGGGCGAAGGTAATTCCTGCCGGATGATTTTCAAGTCCTCGTCGATACCGGTCCAAATGGCCCTATTACGCTGGGCCATCCGGCACTTGTGGCGGCCAAATCCGCGGATGTATTGTTTGGCCATTGCTTCGCTAGCCTACCAAGCATCACGCCGATGCCTGCCGCGCTGAAGAAAAATATCGGTCTCAAGCTTGCAGGACGCCCTCGACGACGGGTCAACGCGGCCAAGCGCGTGGAGTGGATGTTGCGCGAAGTGCGTTGTATGGCGAAGCCGGGAGCGGAGCGGGAGACACTGGAGCGACTCTTCCAACAGGAGCTTGAGCGTCTGCGGGCGCTAGGAAAGAAGCCGGAAATGATCGCGGAGTTCCAAGCTGCCGCAGCAGTTCATATCGCGCTGTGCGGTGGAACTCTCTAGAAGAGAAGGGTCCTTGCGTCTACTGCAAGGCGCTGATTGACGCATCGGCAATTGAGCGGCACGACTCGTTGCAGGTATACCATGTGCGAGTAACTGCTGAGGGTGGCATCGACTACTATAGATGCCACACTTGCGGCTCTAGGCTTTCGCGCGAGCATAAGACAAACGGTGCCGGCAAGGGGTGGCGTCTGCTCTGAGGTCGCTCTGAGTTAGCGACGTGGTTGTGCTTGGTGCTGCGCTGAAGCACAACCCGTCGTCTCGTTGGAGGCAGGCGTCCGCCACAATCCGGGCGGTGATCTGCCGGGACGAAGCTGACTCTCGTTATTCCAAGCGGGGGAGACTGGTCGTTCGAAGGTCATCCTCCGACGGCGTAGTTCCTGCCAAGGTGGGATCGAAATGCTCGGCCACCGCCTTGCCGCCAAGTCCGCCCGCGATCGCGCCGACGGCTGCACCTATGACCGTGCCTAACGGCCCCGCAGCGACCGTGCCAGCCGCCGCGCCCGCAGCGATACCACCTACCGCAGCCCCAAGTCCAACTCCAACGGGATGCGCACCAGCGGCTCCCGTAATCGGGTCCAGATTGGTCGCGACCTGTGTTGTGATGCCATCTTTGCTCTCATTGTCCATGCCATTCTCCGGTGTTCCGCGGAACAGGTGAAGCGCCGGGTCGTTTATCCGAATCGGCGGACGAAGCCCACAAACTCGCGCTTCCTTGACCAGCACGCGAACTTCACAGAAATGATGGACTGCACCGCTAGGTGTGGTCTATGCGGTGACGTACATAGCGACGTGCCACCAAGAATAACGGGAGGGGCGTAGACCTTCTTGGCAGCGTGCGGCACCGCACCGACGCGTTGGCCATGTAAATGTAACTCTTACATGGCACGCTGCTCCGGAGGGCGGCGTATTAGAGAGAGTCTCGGTATGTCGATCGATACGGAAACCTTCGCCCGGTACGCGAGGGCTGAAAAGGATTTGTGCCAGAAAGCTGGTGCGGCAATGAGTAAGATCATTAAGGAAGTCGAGGAAAGCCATGGGCTCAAGATCGCTGAAATGCGAGTTACCGTGGACCATTCGCATCTCTCAAACAGCTGGCCCGTCGCGAACTATGTGATAGTGAGGGAGCACCAAGGGACCGCTTCCGACAGCGTGGGCAACATCGAGCAGTCGCTCGACAAGTGGCTTGTGCATAGTGCGCGGCTGCACCACAATCAGTCGTACTAACGACAGTCGCGAACGTAGATTCTAAGTTATCGAGCTTGCGCACATCCGCATTCGGGGCGCACCCACGGATTGCCATCTACCTACCAAAGGACTCCTCACTATGAGCAAGAAAGACGAATACTTCGACGCAATGGAATCGCAAATCAAAAAATGGGATGCTGAGGTCGACAAGCTGAGGGCTAAGAGGGACCAGATCAGCGCCGACGCGCGTGTCAAATACGACGAGCAGCTTAAGGCGATGCGCGCCAACCGAGACATCGCACACAAGAAACTGCAGGAAATGCGTACCGCAAGTGAATCGGCGTGGCAGAACATGGAGGCTGGAATGGAGTCTGCCTGGGCGTCGATGAAGAATGCCCTAGATAAAGCGTCCTCGCAGTTCAAGAAGTAACGGTAGTGCTAAGACCTGTCGCGCGCGCTACACGCGAGGAACCCCAATTCGGCCACATCGCTTGCGCGAGGCCGCCGGACCCTCGAACGATGGCTACGCTGCGCGCGGTTGCTGCTATTGGCAACGCGAGCCGGGAGCTGACGATGAATGATACGGGTCGCGATGACGACGCGTCTCGTGCGCGCCGTCGGCTGGTTGTCAGGCCGCGCCCGGTACCATTGTGGACCAGGCCACGCAGAAACGCATAATGACAACCGGAAAAACTTGCCTCGACTGCCGAACCTTGATCGGCTCGTCGATCGCCAATGAGCCACATGTCTCGTTGAGGGCGTATTTCGTGAAAGAGCTTACCGAAGGTCGCATCGAATACTTCGAGTGCCAGGCCTGCGCGACAAAGCTCTCGCGCGAACACAAAAAACAGGATATCGACACGCGCTGGCGATTGTTCTTGTGATTTCATTTTGCGCACTGCCGCCAAGATGAAGCCTAATCAGCCCATTGTTGATCTCTTGAAAGACTTCGTCTCAGACTGCAACAAATCCTCAAGCGTTGGAAGCACTCCGCAATGGCGCAGATCAATAGGCTGCTTGGTTTACAAAACAGAATCTTAAGAAGTTGGATTTTTCGGGACTTGTTGTAACTGCGCAAGACTTCCCCCTCGGGTGACCTGTAAACATACGCAGCCATTTGCCTCTTGAACGATGGATTCCGCCCGCACTATTGATGAACAACTGTCGGCCCTCGCTTCGTACCTGGAGGCGCGGCGCGAGGCCATCCTGGGAGCATGGCGCAAGGCCATAGATCGCGATCCGGAAATGGCTACCGGCGCATCGCTCCCACGCGCGCAGTTGGACGATCATATTCCGGCTCTACTGGACGCATTCGGGAGAAGGCTGCGCGTGCTGACGGTCAAGGAGACCGCCGCCTTCAAAGAAGCGGACAAAGGGGACGCTTCCGCGCACGGGCTGCAACGCTGGCAGCAAGGCTATGATTTGCGTGAAGTGACGCGGGAGTGGGGCCGATTGCAATTGTGCTTGGGTGATGAACTCGAGAGTTACGCATCGTCTCATGCCGGGGTCGACCCTGGCGTGATGTCCACCGCACGGCGCGTATGGGCGGAATTGTGCACTGAGGGGGCCAGTGAGAGCGTCGCGAAATACTTCCAGCTACAGCAGATCGAAGCAAAGGGGCATGTCCGTGACCTGGCTCTAGCGCTGCAGCAAGTGCGGGAACTGGAACGCAGCCGCGCGGAACTATGGCGACAGGCTGCGCATGACTTGCGGGGCAATGTAGGAGTTGTGATGAACGTGACCGCTGGCTTGGCCTTGCAAGGGGCGGAGGTACCTTCGCGCGACAAATTCCTTCGCATATTGCAAAAGAACGTCTCTTCATTATATTCCCTGCTCGAGGATGTGATGGACCTGGCGCGGCTGCAAGCGGGACATGAACATCGAGAGGTGAGGGCCTTCGATGCGGCGACGGTCCTGCGGGAGTTGTGCGAACGAATGCAACCTATGGCGGAAGAACGCGGCCTCTTCTTGAAGACAGTCGGCCCGGACACGCTACCGGTAGAAGGCGATGCCGTGAAAGCGCAGCGTATCGCTCAGAACTTGTTGCTCAATGCATTGAAATACACGTCTCGGGGCGGCGTTACGGTGAGTTGGGGAGACAGCCGCCAAAACGACGCCCATCGCTGGATGCTGTGCGTTACGGATACCGGTCCAGGTTTTCATGCTGGGCCTGGCGCCCCTATGGCGGCCGCGTTGGAAGAAGCCACTGAGGAGGCGCGCCAGGTCGATGAGACAGCGCGCACGGGTATCAAGGGAGCAGCGGATGACCCTTCTCCGCCGGACGCCACCACTGTGGACGCCCGTCCGGTCCATCAAGAGCGAGGCGAAGGCATCGGCCTATCCATCGTCAAGCGTCTGTGCGAGTTGCTCGACGCGAGCATCGAGATGGACTCTACGCCAGGCGAAGGCACTTCCCTCCGGATCGTCTTCCCGAGAAGTTACGATCCTATTGAACAAAGGTGATGGCGCCTGGCCCGGGTTAAGCATCGGGGATCGACCGCAATCGTCTACTTATCTGTGACGCACAAGCACGGCCGGTTCCGTAGCTGGTTCTGGACGTCGGTTAGCGCCGAGCGCCAGACCCTCGGACGATGGGATATGCAGCTCGCGGCTGTTGCTACTGGCAGCGCGAGCCTGGAGCGGACGATGAATAGACTGCAAGGGGGGTCGTTGACGCTTTATATCCCGTCGTTTAGGTTCCGCATTTCTAGTTAGGCTGCAGTAGGATCGAGATGCGCCTCTGGACCCTTCATCCTAAGTACCTTGATGCACTGGGCCTAGTTGCTCTTTGGCGCGAAGCCCTGCTCGCTAGGGAGGTTCTTCGCGGGCGCACGATTGGCTATCGGCAGCACCCTCAGCTTAGCCGGTTTAGGTCGTGCACATCAGCCCGCTCCGCTATCAATTGTTACCTCGCCGCCGTTCACGCTGACGCGCAGACGCGCGGCTACAGCTTTGACCGGTCCAAACTAAGTCGTGTCGCGTTGAGCCAAAGAATCATCGCAACGGACGGGCAGCTGCGATACGAATGGTCCTGGCTTCTTGCCAAGTTGCGGCGGCGCAGCCCAATCGTTTATCGACAGAATCTTGAAATTGTTCTGCCCGCAGCGCACCCTCTGTTCCAAGTTGTCTCGGGTCCAGTTGCTGAGTGGGAGCACGTTCAATGACAGCCCGCAGCCTAACCAGTCGTTCAACCCGGACGAGCCTTCGGCACGCCGGTTAACTTTGGTCGTTAGGGCGCGTGATCACGTTGTCGGAAAACGCTATCGAAGCAGTCCAAGCGCTGCGCGCCTCGATTCCTGGCAGAGAGTGGTATCTGCGCGTTGGTGGGATCGGGGTGACGTGGAAGAGGTTCGGTCAGCCGAAGGAGGAGCAGCGTTTCTTAGTGGTATTCCGCGTGGCTGGTCCGTCGAACCTTGTGCATATCATCCATTCCTAGAGCAGCGTCTCTCGTTCTCAGTTGTCGCTGCGGTAAAAGTCTGCGTCGAATTGGCGGCTTTGTTGAACAAAACGAGTCGAGCATTCGGTTGACACCGCTAGACCGCTCGCGCCTCAGCTAGCTCTTAGTTTGGAAAAAGCGCACCATAGGTGCCCGATTTGGAAGTGCTGATCTGCACCGCTCCGAATTGAACTCTGGGGGAGATCAAGATGATGCATTGGATTTGGACCATTGTTATTGGTTTCTTGGCTGGGCTGATCGCCAAATGGATTACACCAGGCACGGGGCCCTCGGGGTTTTGGCTGACTGCAATCCTAGGCATTGCGGGCGCGCTCGCCGCGACGTACATAGGACAGCTCATGGGCTTGTATCCCGAGGGCCATCCAGCCGGCTTCATCGCATCGGTGCTCGGCGCGGTGGTCCTGCTCGTGATCTACCATTTGATCGCGAGAAGGTCGCAGTAACCCGACAACTATCAGGAGAATTTTATGGGATTGATGGATATGCTCACGCAAGCAGTAAGCGGAGGCGGTGGGACGCAGCAATTCAACCAGATCGCGCAGAATGCGCCGACCGATGTGCTGGCCAAGGGGCTGTCAGAAGCGTTTGCGTCTGACCAGACACCCGCAATCGGCAATATGGTCGGGCAGTTGTTCGGCCAATCGAATAGCTCGCAGCAGGCCGGTGTGCTCAACCAGCTCATCGGCGCTCTCGGTCCAGGCGTCATGGGCGGGCTCGCCGGAGGAGTGCTCGGCCGGGTGATGTCGCCCGGGCAGACGCAGATCACGCCCGAGCAGGCCTCGCAGCTATCGCCGCAGCAAGTACAGGACGTTGTGAATCACGCGAACGAAGTGCATCCAGGAGTCGCCGACCAGTTAGGTCAGTTCTATGCGCAGCACCGAGGACTTATCAATACGCTCGGCGGCATCGCCGCAAGCGTGGCCATGATGAAAATGAAAGATCACTTGTCAGGGCAGTCGTAGGATTGGTCGATCTTGGACAGGGAGACGGTCGCGACAGCCTCAAGTCCCCTCGTTAGAGTCTCAGCCTAGACTCGATGTAACTAACTAAAGAAGGAGGTCCCAATGAAACGCTTCGTCATCACACTACTGGCTGCATTACTAGCGCTGGCGGCGCCGTTATACGCCGCTGACAAGGACACCAAAGCCGCCGGCAAGTCCGCCGCAACAACTGCCCAGGCCGAGGGCAAGATCGACATCAATCACGCCAAGGCCGATGAATTGATGAAACTGGACGGCATCGGGGAAGCGCGGGCCAAATCCATCATCAAGGGTCGCCCCTACAAGGGCAAGGACGAGCTGGTCGACAAGAACATCATCCCCCAGGCGGTCTACGATAAGATCAAAGACCAGATTATTGCCAAACAGAAGTGACCCATTCAGGAGAGTTGCTCGGGCGCCGCAAGTGACTCAGCCAACGTTTTGTTGCAGCGAGTCGTCTCCGTGGACACCGGACCGAGCGCTGCTCGTCGTCCGCTAGCAGCTTGGGCCAGACGGTGAATTGTTATGCGTTGTTCGCAATGACGCTAAAGGTGCAGATCATCGTCGGATAGGTTCACAACCGACCCACCGTATTGTGGATCAGTAAAGACTATCGCCGACTGCGCGGCCATCCTTGTCTGAACGCGGCTTCCGTTTCGCCCTCCGCCCGGTCGAGCGTCGAGCCGTCGAGCCAGCTTGCGCCAGTGATTCCCAGGTTGGGGCAAACGAAAGTAACAACCAACTTGGGGGTCAGAGCTGCGCCGGGTTGTTGCGCCTCCAGCTGAGTTGTCGAGTGCGATCTATGCAAATCTCAGGCGCTACGGATTGCCTAAACACATCCGGTTCAAAGCCAGCATAGCGGATTCGATACCGAGACACGCCCCCTGCGTGAAGAGCGGTGCAGTCAAGACGCTGGGCAAGGTTTACCAGCGGCTGCAGCGAGCGGCGCGTCTCGGCATTTTTGTGACTGTCGCCGGCCACTGCCGACACAACCGGATCGACGATTAACAGGCGCACGCCCCCGATGCTGACTGCCTTATCCTCCAGGGCCGGCATGTCACTGGCTG
>Ga0070685_10001530_pt1 | contig 12190 bp, 5 predicted proteins | sample KBSS13LmetaG_FD_65651 | JGI IMG/M metagenome (GOLD analysis project Ga0070685, IMG submission 65651) | Switchgrass rhizosphere microbial communities from Kellogg Biological Station, Michigan, USA - KBS S1-3L metaG | ecosystem: Host-associated > Plants > Roots > Rhizosphere ...
GCTACCGCAAAGGAAGCAATAAAGCAAGCCGCACTTGATCGTATCCGTGCAGACATCGCATCCATGCGTACTATAAATGATCTTGATCGCATTACACCATTAATATGGAATGAATTGACTGTGCTGGGTATTCCATTTATTCGTTGCGGAGTATTTATTATGGATGAAGATCACCAACTCATTCATACTTTTCTTTCAACACCTGATGGAAAAGCGATCGCCGCATTTCACCTGCCTTATAATACTCCAGGAAATCTTAGACATGTAGTATCCAATTGGAAGGAAAACAAAAAATATATCGATCATTGGGATGAAACGGAGTTCATCCAATTCGCAGATATTTTAGTTAAGGGGGGAGCACTTGTTTCATCTGAACAATACCTGAAAACAATTCCAAAGGGCGGGTTCTATTTACATTTCCTGCCTTTCTTACAAGGAATGCTCTATGTAGGAAACACAGATCAATTAAAAGAGGAAGAAATTGAATTGATACAACATGTATCTGACACATTCTCTACTGCCTATGCCCGTTACGAAGATTTTAATAAACTAGAGGCAGCCAAGCAACAGGTAGAAAAAACATTGACCGACCTGAAACAGGCACAAACACAATTGGTGCAATCAGAAAAGATGGCAAGCCTTGGTGAAATGACCGCCGGTATTGCACACGAAATTCAAAACCCGTTGAACTTCGTCAATAATTTTTCTGAAGTAAGTAAAGAATTGCTCGATGAAATGAAAACTGAATTGGAAACCGGCAACACTCAGGATGCAAAAGATATTGCCGATGATGTGATACAGAATTTAGAAAAAATAAATCATCATGGCAAAAGAGCAGATGCAATAGTGAAAAGTATGCTGCAGCATAGCCGCAGCAGCAGTGGCAAAAAAGAACCGGCAGATATTAATGGATTAGCCGATGAATATTTGCGGCTCGCCTACCATGGTCTTCGTGCCAAGGATAAATCTTTCAATGCAAAATTTGAAACGGAGTTTGATAACAACATTGGAAAAATAAATATCATTTCGCAGGATATCGGTAGAGTTTTGGTCAACCTGATCAATAATGCTTTTTATGCAGTCAGTGAAAGGAAGAAGCAAGAATCAAATGGATATGAGCCAACAGTAACTGTGTATACCAAAAAAATAGATGATAAGATCGAGATCAAAGTGAAGGATAATGGAAATGGTATCCCGCAAAAAGTATTGGATAAAATATTTCAGCCATTCTTTACCACTAAGCCAACAGGACAAGGAACAGGGTTGGGGTTATCATTAAGTTATGATATTGTGAAAGCACATAGTGGTGAAATAAAAGTAAATACAAAAGAAAGAGAAGGCACAGAATTTACAATTGTACTACCGGGCTAATCATTGCAGAGCCTCGATAGTTATAGATGAAAATGGAAACTAAGGTGAAGGATCGGCATTGCTGGTTCAACTACCGTTGTAAGGAAACAAACACGTAAATTAATGGAATGAAAAAGGCACTCCTTATTTTCATTTATTACAGTTTATGTTCACAATTATCTGCACAAAAAGGTAAGGCGGATAGTTTGGTCATACTGCTCCAGTCGGCAAAAGACACCAGCAAAGTGAATTTACTGAATGATGTAACCAGGAGTTTATGGTATTATCAACTTGACCAGGCAAATGATTATAATTTAAAGGCCCTGAGCCTTGCGGACAGCATCTCTTTCCAGAGGGGTTTTGCGGAAGCCAATCGCTGCCGTGGCGTTATTCTTTCCTTTAAAAAAGATTCAAATGCTCTGGCCTACCTTGAAAGAGCCCTGAACATTTTCAGGGAGCTCAATGATAAAAGAGGCATAGCCGCTACATTAAATAACCAAAGCGGTTTGTATGTGGACGCTAACGAATTTGCCAAGGCACTGGGTGTGGCGTCAGAATCACTTAAGTTTTTTGAAGAGTTGAAAGATACAGAAGCAATTGGCGCGATCATCAACAGGATAGGGGTGGTTTATGAACGTCAATCGGATTTTAGAACTGCACTGGATCATTATTTGAAGGCGTTGGCTATCCGGCAACAGATTGGCGACAAACCGGGCACTGCTTTTTCACTTACCAGGGTCGGAGATATGTATGCAAAACTAAATCAGTTGACCGAGGCTCTTAATTACTACCAACAGGCATATAAATTAACCCAAACGCTTGGCCGCAGTCAAAATCTCCTGGACGTTACCATTGCCATTGGTGACTTATATAAGAAGCAAGGGAACTATAAAGAGGCGCTTAATTATTATCATCTTAGTCTCCGGGCCGAAGAAGATTCTAGAGGCAGAGATGGAATAATTATATCCTACAGGCGGTTGGGAGAAATTTACCTGTTACAAAAGGACTATGATCTGTCTTTGGAAAATTTTCAAAAAGCACTGGAAAATATCTACAAAAAAAATTCACCTGAATCTTCATCCGTGCTTTATCTCATTGCCAAAGTATATTTTGAAATGGGTGACTACGTAAAAGCGCTGGAGAATGCAAACACAAGCATGGAAACTGCCCGGAAAAATAAGAGATATACCGCCCTCAAAGACGCCAGCTTCCTGCTTTCACAGATCTATGCTGCAACTAATGATTATCAAAAAGCGTATCAGTATCAATTGCAGTATGATGAAGCAAAGGATTCTGTTCTCAACGAGGACCTCAATAAACGGCTGGCCTCTTTGCAGCAATCATTTGAGATCAAGAACCGGCAAACACAGATCGATCTTTTAAACCGCGACAAACAATTAAAAGAAAGTGAACTAAATCGCGAGAAGCAGCAACGTTATGCATTTATAATTGGTATTCTCCTTTTTCTGGTCCTTGTTATCGTGCTTGCAAGAAATAACTGGCAAAAACAACAAAGTAATCGGTTGTTGAAAAATACACTTTCAAACTTGAAGGCGACTCAATCTCAATTGATACAATCAGAAAAAATGGCTTCATTAGGAGAGCTTACTGCGGGTATTGCCCATGAAATTCAAAACCCTTTGAACTTCGTGAATAATTTTTCTGAGGTAAATGGAGAGTTGCTAAAAGAATTAAAAGCGGAAGCAGAAAAAGGAAACCTGGATGAAGTAAAATCAATTGCAAAAGATATCGAGTTCAATTCAGAAAAAATTAATCATCACGGCAAGAGAGCCGATGCGATTGTAAAGGGAATGCTACAACATTCAAGAACAAGCAGTGGACAAAAGGAACCAACAGATATAAACGCATTAGCCGATGAATATCTAAGATTAGCTTATCATGGTCTTCGTGCAAAAGACAAATCATTTAATGCAACGGTAAAAATAAATTTTGATGATAGTATTGGAAAAATAAATATCGTTCCCCCTGAAATCGGACGAGTGATCCTGAATTTGATCAACAATGCATTTTATGCTGTTGATGAAAAGAAAAAAGAAAACCGAGACGGATACGAACCAACTGTTTCAGTAAGTACAAAAAAGAATAATGGCAAAGTCGAAATAAGAGTGGCAGATAATGGCAACGGCATTCCGCAAAAAGTATTGGATAAAATTTTCCAACCATTCTTTACCACTAAACCAACAGGACAAGGAACTGGGTTAGGATTATCGTTAAGCTATGATATTGTAAAAGCACATGGGGGTGAGTTGAAAGTGGAAACGAAAGAAGGCGAGGGCTCGGAATTTATAATTACACTTTAAAAGCGATTTGTGCATATGAAAATCTTTTTTATCATATCAATTTTTTTGACCGGACTCTTTTTTTATTCTAATGGTCAAGATCCACGGGTTCTTGATAGCCTGAAGCAGCTATTAGCAAAGACCGGGCAGGATACGAACCGTGTAAAACTGCTTATGCAAATAGGAAATGAATATTTTTTTACACGGCCTGATACTTCAAGACTAATTTCCGAAAAAGCATTGGCCTTATCGAGGGAGTTACATTACGTAAGAGGAGTGGTTGATAATTTGAATGAACTGGCAGAGGCAGTTCGTTTTTTGGGTAATTATCCGCTTGCATTGAAATTAAACTTTGAGGCTTTGCAAATGAACCGGGAAATGAAAGATATTAATGGCGAAGCAAGAACGATGTCATTTATTGGAATTACTTACCTGGAATTTCGCGAATACCGACTGGGACTTGAATACCTGTTATCAGCCAACAAGCTTGATAAAGAAACGCACAATCAACTAATGGAAACTTTTAACCTGACTACTATTGCCAATGCATATGATCTATTGAAAATACCTGATTCCGCCTTGTATTATTCAAAATTGTCCAATGAAACTTATAAAGGTTTAACTCATGGCCCTTTAAGATCTCTTATACTTACAAGAATGGGAAATGCATATTTGGGCCTAGGAAAAAAAGACTCGGCATTGGCATACTATCAAGTAGCATTAGCAAATTCAATTAAGGTAAATGAAAAAGTGAACCTTAGCAAGATACAGAGAAAGATCGCTGAGATATTTGATCTTACCCGGCAATATGATTCAAGTCTTTACTATGCCCGCCAATCATTTCTGAATGGCCAGCTGTTAATACAACGTTTCGAATTATTGGAGACAAGTGAATTATTAACAAGATTATTTTATCACGGAAAAAATATGGACAGTGCGTTTTATTACCAGGATGTTGCAAAAGCAATGACCGACAGTCTATACGGACCTCAAAAATTTAAAGAACTTCAATTGTTGATGCTGCAGGAACAGCAACGTCAACAGGAGATACAACAGGAACAGGAGCGGTATAAAAACAATACGAAGATGATTGGTTTATGGTCTGCTATTGGAGTGTTTTTTATAATTGCATTTCTACTTTACCGGAATAATCGTCACAAACAAAAAGCCAATGCCCAGCTTCAGTCGCAAAAGGAGAAAATACAAAATACATTGTCTGAATTAAAAGCTACGCAATCACAACTTATCCAATCCGAAAAAATGGCTTCACTTGGTGAACTCACTGCCGGCATTGCCCATGAAATTCAAAACCCATTAAATTTCGTGAATAATTTTTCGGAAATAAATAAGGAATTGGTGACTGAAATAAAAGCAGCGATTGCGAAAGAGAATATGAGTGAAGTAAAAACAATTGCCGAGGATATTGAAGCCAATGAAGAAAAAATAAATCATCATGGCAAAAGAGCTGATGCAATTGTAAAGGGAATGTTGCAGCATTCAAGAAGCAACAGTGGACAAAAAGAGCCAACAGATATAAATGGATTAGTTGATGAATATTTAAGATTAGCTTATCATGGTTTGCGTGCAAAGGATAAATCATTCAATGCAGATTTTAAAACTGACTTTGATAATAATATCGGCAAAGTAAATATCATTCCACAAGATATTGGCAGGGTTGTTCTCAATTTGATCAACAATGCTTTTTATGCCGTTGATGAAAAAAAGAAACAAAATCAAAACGGATACGAACCAACTGTTTCAGTAAATACAAAAAAGAACAATGGTAAAATTGAAATAAGTGTAAAAGACAACGGCAATGGTATCCCGCAAAAAGTATTAGATAAAATATTTCAACCATTCTTTACTACCAAACCAACTGGGCAGGGAACGGGTTTGGGTTTATCTTTAAGCTATGATATCATTAAAGCGCATGGGGGAGATTTGAAAGTGGAGACGAAGGAAGGAGAATTTGCGCAATTCAGTATTCATCTTCCGTCCTAAATAAATGGTATGAAGAAGTTAACAGGATGTCTTCTTTTTGTAATGCTCGTTACACTGGTAAATGCACAACCCATTGTTGGCAGTACAAAAAGCGCACAATCAATTATTGATAGTCTTAAAAAAGAATTGGCTTTATCCAAACCCGATACGAATCGTGTATCCATCCTTAGTGCGTTATGCATACAATATCTCCCATCAGATCATAAACTTGCGACTAAGTATGCTCTCCAAGGCCTGGATCTGGCACGAATGTTAAAGTTCAAAAAAGGGGAAGCGGACTGTTTAAGAAGAAGTGGCATTGTAATTTTTCAGGAGGGTAATTATCCTGAAGCGTTGGATATTTTCCAGAAAAGTTTAGCTATTTGTGAAAGTATTAATTACTTGTTTGGTATTGGTGCGGCACTTGGACATATTGGGAATGTATATTACGAGCAAGGTGACTATGTTCAGGCACGTTCATATTATTTTCGGCGTTTGAAAATAACTGAGATGAATCACGATACTTTCGAACGGGCAATGGCGCTGGGAGGAATTGGAAGAAGCTATACACAACAGAATTATCTAGATTCGGCCTCCCGGGTTTATGAACAAGTTTATAAAATAGCTGATAGTAGTAAAGGCATTATTCTCGCACCTGGTCTTTGGACAGACTTAGGAGAACTGGAGACTAAAAAAGGAAATGCTGAACAGGCAATGACTTTTTTTCGCAATGGCATTACTTATGCAATAGCCGACAGCTCTTTTCTCATTCTAAGCAAAACTTACCTGGGCATAGCAAATTTGTATAGGAAGCAAGGCAATACAGATTCTGCAATTGGTTATGGTAAATTAGCATTAATAGCAGGGCAAAAAACTAATTACGCAAAAGGCATAATTGCTGCAAGTGAATTATTATCGCAGGCATATGAACCTGTAAATGAACATGAGGCATTCAAATATCAAAAAATAGCAATTGCTTTTAAGGATAGCCTGTTTAATTCGGAAAAAGCAACCCAGGTGCAAAACCTTTTCTTTGTCGAACAACAACGGCAGCAGGCTGTAGAAACTGCAAAAACTAAATACAAGAATCAATTAAAATTATATGCTTTACTTGTTGCGCTGGCTGTCTTTTTATTCCTGGCAATCATACTTTGGAGAAACAACCGCCACAGGCAAAGGGCATACTTGCTATTACAAAATCAAAAACTTGAAACTGACCGGCAAAAGCAAAAAGTAGAACAAACATTGGAAGAATTAAGATCCACTCAATCTCAACTCATCCAATCTGAAAAAATGGCTTCGCTTGGAGAACTCACGGCAGGCATTGCCCATGAAATTCAAAACCCACTAAACTTCGTCAATAATTTTTCTGATGTAAATACAGAATTGATCGATGAAGCAGAACTGGAAATCGAAAAAGGAAATATCAGTGAAATAAAAACGATTTTGAATGACATTAAAGAAAATGAACAAAAAATAAATCATCATGGCAAGAGGGCAGATGCAATTGTAAAAGGCATGCTGCAACACAGCCGCTCAAGCTCGGGACAAAAAGAACCAACAGATATAAATGCGTTAGCTGACGAATATTTAAGATTAGCTTATCATGGTTTAAGAGCAAAGGATAAATCATTTAATGCAACAATGCAAACTGATTTTGATAATAGTATTGGTAAAGTAAATATTATACCGCAAGATATCGGAAGAGTTATTTTGAATTTGATCAACAATGCATTTTATGCGGTTGATGAAAAGAAAAAGAAAATAGATGATGGATATGAACCAACAGTTTCAGTAAGTACAAAGAAACTCAATGATAAAGTGGAAATAAAAGTTGTAGATAATGGCAATGGGATTCCACAAAAAGTTTTGGATAAAATATTTCAACCATTCTTTACTACCAAACCAACCGGGCAAGGAACAGGGCTGGGTTTATCGTTGAGTTATGATATTGTAAAGGCACATAGCGGGGAGTTGAAAGTGGAGACTAATGAGGGAGAAGGAAGTGAGTTTATTATTCAGTTACCAATTTAAACGAATGTATGAAGTCGATTAAACCATGCCTATTGCTTTTATTTGTTGGTATTCGTTTTTGCAATGCACAGGATACAACTTTGCTGCTAAAACCAGGCATGTTTGACAAGGATACCATGCATATATATATAAGCGAAATGCATGGATGGTTGTTTAAGCAAGGGAATGATACAACCTGGGCAAAAATGGATATTGATCTGACCGGCTGGAAAAAAATGATGCCCACTGAGCTTTCTGAAAATCTTGCGGACAAGAAAGGTAAAGCTGAAGGCTGGTTCAGGATAAAAATAAAACTGGATAGCGCATTTGGGGAAACACCCTTTGGTTTTAGGATCAGTTCGTGGGCAGCTTCTGATCTTTATATTAATGGTAATTGGATCGCTTCTTTTGGCAACACGGGGCTTAATGGAGCTCCCTATCTTGAAAACAGGTTTGTAAGTAATTTACTACCTGTACCTGTCAATATAAAACCAGGAAATGAATACACGCTTGCACTGCATGTGGTGGATCATTTGTCGCCTTTCCCTCCGTATCATTTAAAAGCAAAGGAATCGGGTCTAAGCGGTTTGATAAGGGTCACTGGCCCCAAATATTATAAGTCTGTAGTTGAGTATTTTAACAGTAGAGTCTACCTTCAAATCATATTTTTTATAATCAGCTCTGTATTGAGCCTGCTTTTCTGGTTATTGTTCTTTCAAAATCGAAGTGAAAAAAACCTTCTTCTGTTTGCGGTTACTTCAACATTTCTTACCATCAGTTTGATTGGTTCGGCCTTATCATATAATAGAGGCACATCTTTCGGAGGTATATCTTACGTTTGGCTCTGGGTAAATCAACAAATTAGTACAATATTTTTATTTCTTTTCTTTATGGCATTACCATTCGTTTTTGCCAGTATTTTTAAACGCCGGGTTTCCCGGATACTCAAAACAATTTTTATACTCGTTCTAATATTATGGGTAGTTAGTACAATCCAAATTTATGATTTTGGTGAAAAAGTTGGGGCAGCTGTTCTTTTAATACTTTTTTCATCAATAGTAATCGCCAGTATCTATTATGTGGCTTCTTCCTGGAAGACCTTGAAAGGCGCCCAATGGGCAATTGTTGCTGGGTTAATGCTTATGCTATCCATTGTATTATCCGTTTCTATCTTTGAATTAATATTCCCGCGGGGCACAATTCAAAATGAAGAGTTATTCGTTTCAGTAATGATCCTTTCCTTTCCCATGTCTTTGATCGTATATGTTGCCATGCGTTTCAAAGAAATAATAAAAGAAGTGAGGGAAAATGCAAAGCAGGTGGTGCAGATGGCGGAAGAAAAAAGAGAACAAGCTTTAAACCATCAAAAATATTTGCAGGAAGAAGTGAACAGGCAAACAGCAGAAATAAGAACTACATTAGATAATCTGAAAGCCACGCAACATCAACTGATACAATCCGAAAAAATGGCATCCCTTGGTGAACTCACGGCAGGCATTGCACATGAGATACAAAACCCGTTGAACTTCGTCAATAATTTTTCAGATGTAAATGCAGAGCTGATTGATGAAGCCCGCCAGGAAATGGATAAAGGAAATGTTTCAGAGGCAAAAAAAATTTTGAATGACATTAAAGAGAATGAACAGAAAATTAATCATCATGGTAATAGAGCTGATGCAATAGTGAAAGGAATGCTGCAGCATTCAAGAAACAGCAGCGGAGTAAAAGAACCTACAGATATAAATGCATTAGCAGATGAGTATTTGAGATTAGCTTATCATGGTTTGAGAGCAAAGAATAATTCATTCAATGCAATTACAAAAACAGATTATGATAATAGCATCAGTAAAATCAACATCATTCCCCAGGATATTGGCAGAGTAATTCTGAATCTGATCAACAATGCTTTTTACGCTGTTGATGAAAAGAAGAAACAAAATCAAAACGGATACGAACCAATTGTTTCAGTAAATACAAAAAAGAACAATGGTAAAGTTGAAATAAGTGTAAAGGATAATGGAAATGGCATTCCGCAAAAAGTATTGGATAAGATATTTCAACCATTTTTTACTACCAAACCAACAGGGCAGGGGACCGGGTTGGGCTTATCATTGAGTTATGATATTGTAAAAGCACATGGAGGAGAATTGAAAGTGGAAACGAAAGAAGGGGAAGGCTCTGTTTTTGTTATTACGCTTCCAACAAATATTTAAAATTAAATTGAAAAAATATGAAGCATCTTACTTATTTATTGATATTTATTTTTTCCGCCAGTTTGCAAACTGCAGTTTCACAACCATCTTCAAAGTTTAGCAACAATAAATATATTAATGAGAAAGGCGACACTTTGCTCTATCGCCAGCTTTTTCCTGATGCCGATACCTTGCGAAAATTTCCTTTGGTGATTTTTTTGCATGGTTCTGGTGAACGGGGTAATGACAATGAAGCGCAATTGAAATGGGGGGTAATGAATTTTGCCTCGGATGAAAATATGATACTTTACCCGGCTTTTGTTATTGCTCCGCAATGTCCTTCAAATATGAGCTGGTCAAATTTTGATCGTGACAGAAATAGTACGCAAATGAAACTGCAGTCTTCACCTACTAAACCAATGCAATTACTTATCGAGTTAATTGACAAGCTTAAAAAGACCTTACGCATTGATACCACAAGAATATACATTACTGGGCTTTCAATGGGAGGTTTCGGAACTTATGACGCCATTATGCGATATCCAAAATTATTTGCAGCGGCTGTCCCTGTTTGTGGAGGTGGTGATATTTCAAAAGCATCGGCAATAGCACATATCCCGATCTGGATATTTCATGGAGCGGAAGATCCTTCTGTGAGTCCTGTTTATTCACTTGAAATGTTGCAGGCATTAACGAAAGCAGGAGCTCATCCCGGATTTACACAGTATCCTGAAGTAGGACATTTTTCATGGTTGGGAGCTTATAGTGATTCTTTAATGATAGAATGGCTTTTCAGGCAACGCAAATAAGCGTTAGATTTAGTCAGCCCTTATGATATAAACTATAAAGTAAGGATAGGATGATTGAAAATGGAGGCGAAAGAAAATGAAGGATCGGGATTTATTATGATTTTACAAAACCTACAATGAAAAGATTTTTTTTTAAGCTGCTATTACTTTTTTCTCTTTTCTTTTTTTCGGAGCATATAGCTGCGCAAAATAGCTCAGAAGAAACATTAACACTCTCAAAGGATACTAACGAGGTCAAAAGGTTGATCGATGTTGCAGGTGAATATCGCTTTTCGAAGCCAGATTCATCGATCATTATTGCTGAAGAAGCTCTTTCACTGTCACGTCAATTAAATTTTGTAAGTGGAGAAGGGCAGGCATTAATTACGCTTGGAGAAGATTATCGGCTTGGCGGCGATTTTCCACAGGCTTTAGAGGCATTGTTTCATGCATTACAACTAAGCAGAGCCATAGGTGACCATGAGATGGAAGCAGGGAGTTTGAATTTTGTCGGGGTAGCTTATGTAGATCTTGGAGAGTCAAGACAGGGTCTTAATTATCTTTTTCAGGCAAAAGAACTAAATGAAAAACTTTCATTTACAATAATGAATTGCTTCGGTTTGACAAACATCGGCGTTGCTTATGAACAATTAAATATTCTTGACTCAGCTTTATTTTTCCATGAAAAAGCTTACCAGGTCCTAACCAGTATAAATTCTGCGGATATTACCAGGAGTCCATTAAGGTCGCTTATATTAAGACATCTTGGAAATGTACAATACCACTTAGGTAATTATGATAAAGCCTTAAGCTATTACCGGGAAGTTATTAGCAACAATGATCTGTTAAATATCAGTGGCGCTCAATTCAGCATTGCCGAATATTTTCTTAACGTAAAAAGTAACCCCGACTCTAGTCTTTATTATGCATTGCTGGCATTTAATAACGGGCATAGATCATTTCAAAAAACCAATGTGCTTACTGCCAGCAGAATACTTGCAAAATTATATAAGCAAAAAAACAGGTTGGATAGTGCTTATTACTATCATGAAATATCATTGGAAATGAATGATAGCCTTTTTGGTCCTGAAAAAACTCATAAACTTCAATTGCTGGCCATCAATGAACAACAACGACAGCAGGAGATCAGGCAAGAAAGGGAAAGTTTAAAAAATAAGATCCGGATATATATATTGTTGGCAGCCGTTGGGGTATTCTTACTACTTGCCATTATATTTTATCGCAATAACCGACAGAAACAAAGAACAAATAAAATATTGGAAGATACGCTTGGCAATTTAAGATCCACCCAATCACAACTCATTCAATCAGAAAAGATGGCTTCTCTTGGAGAAATGACTGCAGGGATTGCCCATGAGATACAAAATCCTTTGAATTTTGTCAATAATTTCTCAGAAGTAAATGAAGAATTACTGAAAGAATTAAATACAGAAGCCGATAAAGGAAACCTGGAAGAAGTAAAAGCGATCGCAAAAGATATTACATTCAATTCAGAAAAAATAAACCATCACGGTAAAAGAGCTGATGCGATAGTAAAAGGAATGTT
>Ga0070685_10001533_pt1 | contig 12177 bp, 9 predicted proteins | sample KBSS13LmetaG_FD_65651 | JGI IMG/M metagenome (GOLD analysis project Ga0070685, IMG submission 65651) | Switchgrass rhizosphere microbial communities from Kellogg Biological Station, Michigan, USA - KBS S1-3L metaG | ecosystem: Host-associated > Plants > Roots > Rhizosphere ...
CGGCCATTGCAGGATCGGTTGCATTGGGAACGAGGAAAGAGCGCCTGGCGAATGTGAACGGAGCGTACAATTGTTCGCTCCGTGCACATTGCGCAAGCGTCGTGTGCGCGCACTCCCCAACGCAGCGAGGGCGAGCCGCTTTCGGACTCGCCCTCGCTGCTACCTCCCGGATGCCGTCGATCAGCTCACCTCGGCCTCGCGGCGACGGCGGGCTGGAGGCGCTGGGCCGCCTGGAAGAGCGCGGCCTGGGTGTCGGCGCCCTGCAGCAGCCGGATCGCCTGCTGCAGCGTGCGGTCGTCCACGTCGTTGCGCTGCGCCGCCGCCGCCTGCCCGAAGCGCGAGATCGAGATCTCGGTCACCAGGCGGGCGTCGATCAGCCGGCGGCCGGCCTCGAACTGCTCCCAGGTCAGCTCCACCCCGGCCGCGCGCAGCCGGTTGAAGAGCTCCCGGTGCATCTCCGGGGTGATCTGGAAGTTGCGCGCCAGGTTGGGCGCGCGCCGCTCGTACTCCACCGCGTAGCGCAGCATCACGTCGTTGAAGACGCTGGCCTTCCTCGACACCGCGGTGATCAGCGCCCGCTCGGCCAGGGTGGTGGTGTCCGGCGCCACCGTCACGTCGGGGACGATCCCGCCGCCGCCCAGCACCGTGCGCCCCGCGTCGGTGCGGTACGCCCGCCGCCGCGCGGTGTCGGCGTGCACGGTGTCGGCCGCCACGCTGTCCGGGTCGGCCTCGGGGTCCACGTCCTGCGGCCGGAAGGGCTTCTGGATGGAGCGGCCGACCGGCGTGTACCACTTGCCGGTGGTCATCTTCAGCACGTTCCCGCCCGACAGCGGGAAGACCGACTGCACCGAGCCCTTGCCGTAGCTGATGTTGCCCACCACCAGCGCCCGGTCGTGGTCCTGCAGCGCGCCCGCGACGATCTCGGCGGCGCTGGCGCTGTAGGGGTCCACCAGCACCACCATCGGCAGGTCGTAGGCCTCGTCGCTGGTGGCGCGGAAGGTCTCGCTCTCCCGCGGGTCGCGCGAGCGCGTCTCCACGATGGCCTGGCCGCGCCGCAGGAAGAGGTCGGAGACGGCCACGCCCTGGTCCAGCAGCCCGCCCGGGTTGCCGCGCAGGTCCAGCACCAGCTTGCGGGCGCCGGCCGTGCGCAGCGAGTCGATGGCCGCGCGCAGCTCCGTGGCGGACGACTCGCTGAACACCGTGAGGTCCACGTAGCCGATCCCCGGCGCCGCCATGTAGGCGGACGGCACCGAGCGCACGTGGATCACCTCGCGGTTGAGGGTGAAGTTCATCGGCTGGTCGACGCCCACGCGGCGCACCTTCAGCCGGATGGGGGTGCCGACGGGGCCGCGCAGGAGCTTCACCGCGAAGTCGTCGGTCCACCCCCGGGCGTCCTTCCCGTCGATCTCCAGCAGCTGGTCGCCCACGCGGATGCCGGCGCGCTCGGCGGGGGTGCCGGGGAGCACGCTCACCGCGGTGATGTACCCTTCGCGCGGAGCGATCTGGATCCCCAGGCCGCCGTACTCGCCGCTGGTCTGCAGGTGGAGCTGGGCGTACTGGTCGGCGGTCATGAAGACGGTGTGCGGGTCGCCCAGCTCCTGCAGCATCCCTTCGACGGCCTTCTGGTACAGGTCGCTCTCGGAGTTCGCGTCGACGTAGCGGGTCTGCACGTAGCGCAGCACCTCGTCGAAGAGCTGCGCGCGCTGGAAGACGCTCTGCTGGCCGCCGACCTCCTGCTGCAGCAGCCATCCGCCGCTCACCAGCGCGACACCCGCCACCAGCGCGGGGGCGATCACGGTACGCTTCAGCTTCATCGTGCCTCCGGAAAGTCGAACGCGGGAATGCCATCCCCGCGGCTGCCGGTTGATAAACCCTGCTCGCACAAAAGGTTTCCGGCTCCCCTGCTCCGCCGTCCAGGCGCGGCAAGGAACGGGCCGGTCCCTGGACGGTCGACGTGAGGTGAATGCCGAGTCCGCAGCGCCATCCGCGGCGGAACCCCTCACCCGAAAAACAGGAGAGACAAACTACCGTCTCACCTGTTTTTCGACCTCTCCCAAACAACATGGGAGAGGTAACGGCAACGGCAAACCCCCCTCGCGCGGTTCGTGAGCGAAGCGATTCACCCCGCGGACGCGCCCGGATGCCAATCTCCCCCTCGTCCGCGATTTCCGTGGACGAGGGGGAGATGCTTGGACCTGCGTCGCCAGGCTCTACCGCCCGAGCACGCGCAGCGAGAAGGAGAAGCGCCAGTACGGCTCGTCCACCCCCGCCGCCGCGCCGCCGCGCCAGCCGCGCTCGGCCGAGGCGTCGAGCGACGCCGCGCCGCCGCCCAGGCCCAGCCCCAGGCCGGCGGTGACCGCGCGCTCGGTGGGGAACTCGGCGGTGTTCGACCAGCGGAAGGGGAGCTGGCCGTAGCGCCCGCCCAGCCGCACCGGCATCGCCTTGCGGAAGAGGCTGAGGCCGGTGTACTCCACCCCGCCGGCCACCGCGGCCGCGTCGCGCGCCCCGCCCGAGGCGGCGAGCTCGTCGTTCACCGTGGACCACCCGGCCCACCGCCCCGAGAGCACCAGCGTGGTGGCCGAGCCGATGCGCGCCGAGCCGCCGGCGTCGACGCTCAGCGGGTTGCTGTAGTCCTTCCGCTCGTTCCCCACGGAGTCCGACTCGGCGCGGATGTGCCCGCCGCCGTGCACCGCCGCCGACACGCTGGTGCGCGCGCTCGGCTGCCAGCGGGCGCCCAGCCCCGCGCCCAGCCCCGAGTAGGAGTAGACCACCTCGCTCTGGGCCGGGAGGAAGCCGGTGATGGTGCGCTCGGTGCTGTCGTGCGCCGCGCCGGTGAAGACGTCGAGCGCGAGGCCCAGGGAGAGCCGGTCGGTGAGGCGGTACCCCGCCCCCGCCTGGAAGCGCGCCACCCCGCCCGACGACGAGAAGCGGTCCCGCACCCCCACGCGCCCCGTGGTCAGGTCGATCGAGTCGGACTGCTCCACCGCCCAGTGCTGGTCCAGGTAGGAGCCGTACCCCACCTGCAGCGCCAACCGCGAGCTGGCCGGGATCACCGCCATCAGCACCGGGAAGCGCACCGTGGTGCCGCTGGTCGAGATCGCGCCGGCGGTGGCGTCGTAATGGTCGGGCTGCATGGACACCAGGAAGCCGTACACCAGCGTCCCCGCCACCGAGGCCGGGTTCAGCAGCGACGGCGTGGGGTCGGCGAGCCCGGTGGTCACTCCGCCCAGGCCGCGCGAGCGCGAGTCGAGCGGCTCCACCGGGTAGCCCAGGCCGCGGCTGGCGAGCACCGACTGCGCGCCGGCGGGAACGGCCAGGAAGCCGGCGAGGAGCGCCGCGCCCGCGGCGCTCCGTGCGAACGATGACGTCATGGCAGGCTCGGCCGGGTGGGCAGCGTGTAGACGATGCGCAGCCGCGGCGTGGGCTGGTAGCGCCCCAGGCCGAAGGTGCGCAGGGGCGGGGTGGTGCTGGTGACCTCGCCCAGCAGCGCGAAACCCACCTTCAGCGAGTCGCCCGCGGTCTGCGTCCGCAGGATGGTCTCCAGCGTGATCGGCAGCTCCACCAGGCTGTCGCCGGGCGCCTGGAACACGCGCACGGAGTCGAGCACGGGGCCGAACGGGGGGAGCCGGCTCGGCACCAGCGGCGCGCGGCGGCCCAGGTCGGGGTCCTGCACCAGGAACAGCTCCAGCGGCAGCGAGCGCAGCGGGTCGAAGCCCAGCGGCACCGGGAGCGGCCTCAGCAGCAGCGACACGCGGTTCAGCCGCACGTCGCGCATGCTCACCGTGGGGCAGGGCTGGTCGGCCGGCGCGCACCCCGGGAGCTGCTGGTCGAGGTCCACCTTGAAGATCGTCCGGTCCGCCAGGATGCCGCCCGCCTGGAAGGTCGCCCCCGCAGCCGGCGGCTGCGGGTCGAAGATGAAGGTACTGGGCGAGGGCGTCACGTCCACCGTGAGGGTGGTGTCGCGCCCCGCGTTCGAGGGCTTGATCGTGAGCCGCAGCAGCGAGCTGGCGAGCTGCAGCCGGGTCCCCGCCCCGGCGGTGGCCAGCAGCACGGGGATGGAGTCGGGGCGCCCCTTGGGGAGCCGCGCCGTGTCCACCTGCAGCATCACGCTGTCGCCCGCGGTGTGCGGGGTCCAGGTGCCCGACGAGAGCAGCGGCCCCTTGGTGCCGCCCGGCTCCGTCCAGGCCGTGTGCACCACGCCCGAGTCGACCGCCAGCGTCCAGGTGGTGCTGGACGGGTCGTAGGCCTGGGCGATGGGGTACGCCTGCAGCGTGGTGGGGGCCACGACGCTCCCCAGCGAGTCCACCACCACCACCAGCCGGGCGGAGGTGATGGTGTACAGGGAGTCCGGGATGGTCACCCCGTTCACCGAGAACTCGACGCGCTTGGGGATGACGTACCACTGCAGCGGGTGCGCGTTGAGCGCCCCCGCGTACTGGTTCGCCACCACCTGCCCGGAGAAGGTGCCCCGCGTCCCGTACCCGCTGAACGACCCCACCGTGGTCAGGAACTGCGAGCTGGGGAGGATCGACTCGAGCGTGACCGAGCGGGAGCCGCCCGGGAAGAACGGGTCGCCGGTGAGCGTGGGCGTCGTGTCCTTGCACGCGGCGGCCGGCAGCACGGCCAGCAGGCCGAGCAGGGCGCGCGCGCGGAGGGTTCGCAAATGCATTCGGTGCTGAAATCTAGGATGTGTGTGCCCGGCCCTGGCGGTACATCCGCGGCAGGCGGGGGCCCAGTCCGGTCAGGATCTCGTAGCTGATGGTGCCCACCCGGGCCGCCACCTGGTCCAGCGTGATCTCGGCGTCGCCGTCGCACCCCAGCAGGGTCGCCACGTCGCCGGGGGCCGCGTCGGGAACGGTGGTCGCCTCGACCACCGTCACGTCCATCGAGATGCGGCCCACCATCGGGACGCGCCGCCCGCGCAGCAGCGCCTCGCCGCCGCCGGGCGAGAGCGCGCGGCGGAGGCCGTCGCCGTAGCCGATCCCCAGGGTGGCCCAGCGCTCCGCGCCCTTCGCCGCGTGGGTGGCGCCGTATCCCACCGTGGCGCCCGGCGGCACCGTCGCCACGCGGGCGACGCGGGCGCGGACGGCGGCCACCGGCTCGGGCTCCACCCCGGCCCCGGCGCGGCCGCCGTAGAGGAAGATCCCGGGACGGACCAGGTCCATCCCGTACCCCCCGCGGCGGAGCGCGGCCGCGCTGTTGGCGCAGTGCGCCACCCGCCTCGGCGCCCCCACGGGCTCGGGCGGGAGCGCCGCCAGCACCGCGCGGAAGCGCCTCGCCTGCTCGTCCGTGGGCGCCAGGTCCGGCTCGTCCGCGGAATGGAAGTGCGTAAAACACCCTTCCCATGCCAGAAGATCCCCCAGCCGCGCCGCAGCCGCGGGACCCCACTCGGCGGCGCCCTCCGCCGGGAAGCCGGCGCGCCCCATCCCCGTGTCCACCTCCAGGTGGAACGCGAGCGGCCGCCCGGCCTCGCGCGCGGCGGCGGCCCAGCGGTCGAGCGCGGCGAGGTCGGAGACGGCCAGGGTGAGCCCCGCCGCGGCGGCGCGGCGCTCCTCGCCCGGCGCCACGGGGGCGAAGACGACGACGCGCCCCGACCAGCCGAAGCCGCGGAGCGCCTCGCCCTCGGCGACGGTCGCGACGCCGATCGCCCAGGGACCCTCGGGGGCGGTCGCTTCCACGACCGCGCGGAGCACCTGTGCGGTGCCCAGCCCGTAGGCGTCGGCCTTGAGCATGGGCACCACCCCCGCGCCGGGGGCGGCCTGGCGCACCCGGCGCAGGTTCGTCTGGAGCGCGCCCAGGTCGACCTCCACCCAGGCCCGCGCTGCCGCGGTTGACGGATCGGACACGAATCGTCTATTCTAGGCCGCCTGTGAAGCCGTCGCAAGCCGAAACCCCGCCTCCCGCCCCGCCTTCGGGCGGCACCCTGGACCGCGCCCTGGCGCTGGCCGGGTTCCTTCGCGCGCACTGTCCCTGGGACGCCGCGCAGACGCCGCTCTCCCTCCAGCCGTACCTGCTCGAGGAAGCGCACGAGGCCGCCCACGCCATCGCCGCGGGCGACGCCGCCGCGCTGCGCGACGAGTTGGGCGACCTGCTGCTGAACCTGGCCTTCCAGGTCGTGATCGCCGAGGAGACGGGTGCCTTCGGCCGGGACGACGTGGTGGAGCGCGTCGAGCAAAAGATGCGCCGACGCCACCCCCACCTCTACGGCGGCGCGCACGAGCCGTGGGACGCGATCAAGGCGAGAGAGCGCGCTGGCGACGATGGCCGTACCATCCTCGACGCGGTCCCGGCCGGGCTCGATCCGCTCACCCGCGCGTTCCGGGTGCAGGCGCGCGTAGCCGAGTTCGGCTTCGACTGGAGCGACTGGCGCGGCGCCTGGGAGAAGGTGCGCGAGGAGGTGGACGAGGCCCGCCACGAGCTGGAGACCGGCGACGCGGACCGGATCGAAGACGAGCTGGGCGACCTCCTCTTCGCCATGGTGAACCTGGTACGGCTGGCGGGGATGCACCCCTCCTCCGCGCTGGCGCGGGCGAACGAGAAGTTCGCGCGCCGCTTCGACGCGCTCGAGGCGCTGGCGGGCGAGCGCGGCGTGGTCTTCGGCCAGGCGACGCTGGAGGAGCTGGACCTGCTCTGGGACGAGGTGAAGCGCCGCGAGTGGGCCGGCGGCGGAACCCCGGAAGCGGCCGAGGGGTGACACGCGTCTTGCGTCACGCGAAGTGTGACGGTGGGCATTCCTCTGGCCGTCGTCTCACCATGCGCCACATTCCAGTACTGGCCGGCTTCGGCGGACGGATGACCTGCTTCGGGTCTCGGAAGAATTTGCGCACGTCGACCACCGCGCGGCGGCCCCGGCCCGCCGCGCCGCCCGCGCACGCCCCCGGACCGGAGGTGCGCGCATGAGGCTCCGGCAGCGGATCGTCCTCACGTTGGCTGCGATCGCGTTGATCCTTGCGATCCCCGCGGGCTACGGCGTGTTGAAGCTGATCCAGGTCACGAAGATCGCGCGGGACCTACAGGTGCGTGACACGCGCGCCGCCGAGACGTTGGGGAGGCTGCGGACGTCGCTGGAGGAACTGGACGGCTCCGAGGATAAGTATGTAGCGCTGATCAAGACCTTCCCTGGTACCGCCGCGGCCTTGCGCATAAACGCCGACGCCGCCACCACACACGCCGACTCGCTGGTGAGAGTGCTGGTAGGGCGCTCCAACCCGTCCGCCGGGTACACGCAGGCGGTTCGAAATGCAGCGGCGCAGTGGTCCGAGTTGAAGCGGATTGTGCGAGAGGAGCAGCGGTTGGTGCCTTTCCCGTCCACTGACGCGCAGGACAAGTTTCGGGCGGAGCACACGGACCCGGCGTTCAGCCGCATGTCCGACCTCATGAAGCCGATCCAGGCGGCGCTCGACGCTGAAGCGGCCGAGCGGGTCCGGAACGCCGCCGAGATCGCGGGGAACGCGCGCAACACCACGCTGATCGCCCTGGCGCTTGCGCTCGCCCTCACGATCCTGGTGGGGCTGCTGATGACGCGGGCGATGGTGCGACCGATCGACGTGCTTCGGCGGGGAATGGCGCACGTGGCGGAGGGCGACTTCGAGCCGAACGCGCACGTGCCCACGGAGCGCCAGGACGAGATCGGGGACCTGTCGCGCTCGTTCACGACGATGACGGCGCAGCTCGCGGAGCTCGACCGGCTGAAGGCCGAGTTCGTCTCCGTCGCGAGCCACGAGATCAAGACGCCGCTGAGCGTGATCCGCGGCTACGTGTCGCTGCTGATCGACGGGATCTACGGCGCGGTGAACGAGCAGCAGAAGAAGACGCTGGAGAGCGTGTCGGACCAGGTGGACCGGCTCACCCGGCTGGTGCACCGGCTGCTGGACATCAGCCGCTTCGAGGCGGGGGGCGGCCGGCTGGAGCTGCGCCGAATCAACGTGCGCGACTTCCTGGACGAGCTCACCGGCGGCTTCCACGTGCTCGCCTTCCAGAACGGGATCGACTTCTCCGTGAACGTGGCCGGCGACGCGCCGGTGAACGTGGAGGGCGACGCGGACCGGTTGAACGAGGTGCTGGGGAACATCCTCTCCAACGCCTTCAAGTTCACCGGCCACGGCGGGAAGATCGCGCTGGACGCGCGGCGCGACGGCGCGGGGCTGGCGGTGGAGGTGCGCGACAGCGGCGTGGGGATCCCGTCGGACAAGCTCCCGAAGATCTTCGAGAAGTTCTACCAGGTGGACAACTCGGCCCAGCCGCGCTCGGCCGGATCGGGGCTGGGGCTGGCGATCGCCAAGGAGATCGTCGAGGCCCATGGGGGCACGATCACTGCAGAGAGCGAAGCCGGCAAAGGCACCCGGTTCCGGGTGACCGTCCCCGAGCGGCCGCCCGCGCCGCACGCCGAGCCGCACGCCCTTACCGGACGCAGATGAAGACCCCGCGCATCCTTCTGCTGCTTCCGCTGCTTCCCCTGTTCGCGGGCTGCGCCACTCTTGGGCGCGGCCGCGGCAACGCCGGCGCCGACGCGGTGCGCACCCGGCTCTGGAACGAGGCGTTCGACGCGTACTCGCGCGACTCGCTGCGCGTGTCGCAGGCGGACTTCCAGCGGCTCGCGGCCGACTACCCGCGCACCCACGAAGGCCACGAGGCGCGCTACTACCTGGGCGTGCTCAGCCTGGACCCGCGCGGCAACCTGGACCCGCGCGCGGCGGACGAGCACCTGGGCGTGTACCTGGCGGACGACTCGATCCGCGCGCTGGGCGGCCTCCACCGGCGCGAGGCGCAGACGCTGCGGCTGCTCGCGCAGGAGCTGCGCAGCCCCTGCGGCCAGCGGACGACGGGCGTGGGCTGCGACACCACGGTGGTGTCGCGCACGGTCACCGTACCCGGCGAGGCGGCGCCGCCGAGCCCGGCCGAGGCGCGCCTGCGCCGGATGTTGGAGGCGCGCGACCAGCGCATCCGCGAGCTGCAGGCCGAGCTGGAGCGCATCCGCAACACGCTCGCGCCGCGGCCGTCGCCGGACTGACACCGACGAACGACATCTCACGCGGAGACGCGGAGCCGCAGAGGAGAGAATCCAATCTCCCTGCGGCTCCGCGTCTTTTGTGTCCGTCCGACAGCCGGCAATTACACGGCTGCGGGTCGATCCTTCGGAAGCAGGAGCGAGGGGGTCTCCTGGACCACCTGGCCCTTGATGAAGAAGCCCGCGCCGGCATCCAGGGCGATCATCTTCTCGGGACGGTCCTTCAGGAAGTCGTCCAGCGCCTTGGTCGCCCCCGGGCAGGTCGTGCAGGCGTAGTCGTCGCAGAGCAGGATGCCGCCGGGATTGAGGCGATCGTAGAAGAACTCGATGCTGTCCAGGGTCGGCTGGTAGAGGTCGACGTCCACGTGGACGAACGAGAAGCGGCGATCGGCGGCGTCGGGGAAGCGGTCGGGAATCCACCCCTTGTAGAAGTGCAGCAGGTCGGCGAAGGGAGCGAGGTTCCGGGCGACGACGTCCTCGCCGGCCGCCAGGTCGCCCTTCGTCCAGTGGGACCCGTCGCGCGGGTCCGGCTCGCTCAGCCCCTCGAAGCTGTCGAACAGGTGGTGGTGCTTCGGCTGGACCTTGCTCTGCCGGATGAAGGCGCAGATCAGCCACGACGATGCGCCGCGGTACACCCCGCACTCGGCGGTGTCGCCGGGAACGTGGCCGGTGAGCCGCAGCAGCTGCCAGAGCATCCACTTGCGCTGCGTGTTGAGGCCCTTGAGCTCGTCGAAACGGCGGAGGTACTCCGTGAACTCGGGGTCCTCCCACCAGTCGCAGTGGCGCCAGGCCACCCGGTAGTCGCGGGTCAGGAATCCCCCGAAGAGCTTCGCGGCAAAGTATCGGCGATCCACGTCCGGCGAGACGGCGTTTCTCAGGAAACGCAAAACCTCAATCATGCTTGCTCCGTTCGGAATGATCGGATGTGGGGGCTCTCGCCCAGGGTGTTCAGGCGCCGCCCGCGTGCGAATCGGCTGATTCCCGGTCCTGCGATGGATCGTCCAGGGTCGAGTCGGCTCAGGCAAACGGCATGCCCATCAGCCGCAAGCATCGAGGCCGCCCGAGCGCATCGAGCGGCGAAAGGCCGGGCTGGAGTACCTCGCTCGAAACGCGGACGATCTTAGAGGGACGGGCCGGGGAGGGCAAGCGCCGTGGTGAATCGACGAATGGCTGGGTCTTCTCAGGATTCGGATTCAGGCGCCGAGGAGCTGGCGGACGGCCTGGGAGAGGGCGAGCGGGAGCTGGTCGGCGTGGCGCACGATCATGTGCCCGCTCTGGCCGAAGATCCGGGAGATGTACGCCGGGCCCTTTCGGTCGACCGTGAGGCAGAAGGGGAAGATGCCCTGCTGGCGCGCCTCGGCCACGGCCTGCCGCGAGTCTTCGATCCCGTAGCGCCCCTGGTACTCGTCGACGTCGTTGGGGCGGCCGTCGCTCAGGATCAGCAGCAGCCGGTGCCCTGAGCCGGGGCGCGCCAGCAGCGCGGAGGCGTGCCGCACCGCGGGGCCCAGCCGCGTGTAGCCCTCCGGCCGCAGCGCCGTGATCCGCCGCCGCACCGTCTCCCCCGTGCGCTCGCCGAAGTCCTTGATGGTGCGCAACCGCACGTCGTCGGCGCCCTTGCCGGAGAAGGTGAGCACGCCGTACTCGTCGCCGAGCGCGTCGAGCGCCTCGCAGGTGAGGAGGAGCGCCACCTTCTCCAGGTCGATGATGCGCGACGTGCCCACGCGCTCGTCGGTGGAGCCGCTGATGTCCACCAGGATGGCGATGGCCAGCCCGCGCCGCGCGGGGCGAACCTGCAGGTAGAGCCGGTCGTCGGGCGCCTGGCCGGTGCGACGGTCCACCAGCGCGTCCACGCACGCCGCCAGGTCCAGCTCGTCTCCCTCGCGCTGCCGGGTGAGGCGCACGCGGCGCGCCCGCAGCCGCTCGAACTTCTCGCGGAGCCGGCGCGCCACCGCGGCGTGGGCGCGCAGCACCTCCGCCGCCCATGCGCCGTTCGCCAGCAGCGGCTCCGCGATCCGCACCGTCGACGCGCGCTCGACGTACTTCTGCGTCTTCCAGTCCCACTCCGGGTACTCGAACGTGTCGCGTCTCGCGGCGCCGGCGCGCTTCGGCGTGCGCGGGGCGCCGTCGGTCGACGACTCGGCGCCGCCGCCCGTGGCCTCCGCGTCCTGGTCGCCTTCTTCCGGGTCCGACTCGCCCTGCCCCGGGTCGGACAGCGGCGCGGGAGCCCCGGCGCCCGGCTCGTCCGCACCGCCCGTGGGGTCCGTGGACGACGTCTGTTCGGGCGCGTCGTCGCCCCAGGTGTCGGGGGCGACGGCAGGTGTGGAATCGGGATCGCCGCGGCCCTGGGGGGCATCGAGCTGGATCGGCTTCTCCGGCGCTTCGGCCGCGGCGGCCTCGACCAGGGCGCCGTGCGTGCTTCCCCATGCCGCCACCGGTGCAATCCCCCGATAGCCCCGCCCAGCGAACCTCGCCTGGGCGGCGAGGTCGCGCGCCCGGGCCAGCGAGCCGGCGGGCGTGTCGGCGGAGGAGAGGTCGGGAGGCGGGGACGATGGATCGGCGCTCAGCAGCGTGCGGACGAGCGCCTCGACCTCGCGCTCCGGCGCGTCCAGGCCGACGACGGGCGGACGCCCCGCGAGGGCCTCGGCGCGCGCGCTCCGCAGCGCGGGCACCACGCCGGGCGCCGCGCGCGCAATGGCCGCATCGACCGCCGCGCTCTCGGCGAGGAGGTAGAGGTCGCGCTCCAGCGGCGCGTCGTCTCCCGGCACGAGCGCGAGGGTGCCGCGCACCAGGCGCTCGGCCTGCCCGATGGCGAGGAGCTGGTAGCGCGCGAACGCGTCCGGCCCCGCGTCGGGCTCGGCCAGCCGCGCGGGGAGGAGGATGCGCTCGCCGTCGATGGACGCGCCGGGCTCCGCATCGCGCGGTGGCGCGCGCCCGAGCAGGCGGCGCAGGAGCGGCCGTGCCGCGGTCGGCGGCTCGGCCGCGGCGATGGGGATGGCGCGGCCGTACATCGCCGCGAGGAACAGCTCCAGCCTGCGCCGCACGTCGTCCAGCGGCACGCCCGGCGCTTCTTCGGCCGGCGCGCGCCCGCCGCGGACCGCGCGGGCGGCGCGCTGGAGGAGCGAGGCGAGCGGCATCGGCTAGAGCGTCGCGGCGATCAGGTCCGCGATGGC
>Ga0070685_10001534_pt1 | contig 12176 bp, 10 predicted proteins | sample KBSS13LmetaG_FD_65651 | JGI IMG/M metagenome (GOLD analysis project Ga0070685, IMG submission 65651) | Switchgrass rhizosphere microbial communities from Kellogg Biological Station, Michigan, USA - KBS S1-3L metaG | ecosystem: Host-associated > Plants > Roots > Rhizosphere ...
CGCCCCGGGGTGAAGAGCAGGCTCTTGTCGCGCAGGTAGACCAGGTAGGGCTGCGTGTAGGGCTGCCCCCGCAGCAGTCGGGTGGCGTCGTCCAGGTCGGCATCGGTGGGCGGCTCCACCTCGGGGGGCGCGGGGCGCATCAGGCGCATCAGCCCGAAGGCCAGGATGGCCACCGTGGCGCCCACCGACGCGCGCAGGAAGCGGGGCGCGTCGCCGCGCATGGCGAAGCGCCACCACAGCTTGCCGCTGTATTCCACGTGGCGGTAGGCGAAGAACCCCAGCCAGATCGACGCGCCCACGACGGCGACCACGGAGAGGAACCAGCCGGGGGAGAAGCGCGCCGCCCAGAAGTCCCCCGCGCGGTCGAAGACGCGGCGGCTCGCCAGCAGCGCGCCGAGGAGGGCACCCAGCAGCACCGCCTCCTCGTAGTCGATCCCCTTCAGCAGCGAGGCGGCGATCCCCGCCGCCAGCAGCACCCCGGCGGCGTAGTAGCCGATGCGCAGGCGCCGGGCGACGCCGTTCGAGGCGATCAGCAGCCCCACGCCCACCACCGAGCCCAGGAAGTGCGAGGCCTCGACCACCGCGAGGGGAACGTAGCGCACCAGCTCGCCGATGCGCGCCCGCTCGGCCGGGGTGGCGCCGGAGACGAGGAGGACGACGCCGGCCAGGAAGGTGAAGAGCGCCAGCACCTTGGGCGTCACCTGCCCGGTGAGCGCGCCGAACGCCCCGCCGATGCGCGCCAGCGCGTGCCGGCGCAGCCGCACCTCGTCGGCCACCAGGACGGCGAGCGCGCCGGCGAGGGGGACCAGGTAGTAGACCAGCCGGTAGAGGAAGAGCGAGGAGATGAGCTCGGCCGGCGCGCCGTAGCCGCGCAGCAGGAAGGCCATCGCCCCCTCGAACACCCCCACGCCGCCGGGCACGTGGCTCGCCAGCCCCAGCAGCTGCGCCGCGATGAAGGCCGAGAGCACCTCGGCGAAGTCGAGCCCGGTGTGCGGGATCAGCACGTAGAGCACCGCCCCGGCCAGCGCCCAGTCGACCGTGGAGAGCACGAACTGCAGCGCCACCGTTCCCGGCGGGGGGATGGGGGCCACCCAGCGGCCGACGCGCACCGGCTTCCGCCAGAACACCGCCGCCAGCGCGTAGGCCAGGGCGATCCCCAGGAGGAGCGCGCCCAGCCCGTGCACCACGAAGCGGCCCAGCAGCGTCACCAGGTCGGGGTGCGGGTCGAAGGCCAGGCCGTACCCCCCCAGCACCAGCAGCCCCAGCCAGAAGGTCCCGTTGTAGAAGACGATGATGCGGGAGATGTCGCCCGCCGTGAGCCCCCAGCGCGAGTAGAAGCGGTAGCGCACGCTGGTGCCCGAGATCACCGCCCACCCCACGCTGTTGCTGATGGCGTAGCCGGTGAAGCTCGCCACCGCCACCTTCCACGGCTTCTGCCGCTGGCCGATGTAGCGGAAGGCCAGCAGGTCGTACAGGCAGAGCACCGCGTAGTTGAGCAGCGTGAACGCCACCGCCCAGGCGAGCGCGCCGGCGGGGAGCGCGTGCAGCGTGTCGCGGATGGTGGCGTAGCGGATGCGCCGGAGGTCCGCCTGGATCACCGCCAGCCCCGCGGCGAAGAGCGCCAGGGCGATGGCGGGCGACACCCAGCGCCACACCCCGGAGCGCCCCTCCCGCTCGGGAGGCGCCTCGGCGGCGGAGGGCGGCGGCGAGGGCGGTGCGGTCACGCGCGGCGGCGGTGCGGTGGAACGGGGTGGCGCGGGGCGGTCGCGAATGTACGCGCCCCCCGCGCGGCGCGTAAGGCCGGGAGGGAAACGTCCGGCGCCCGGCGGAGCGCCACGAAGCTGTTCGCCTCGCACCGTTCTGGTGCAGTGCGCGTGCCGGAGCCGAGCCGCCAGAAATCGCGTAAACGGATGCGGCGAGACGACTTCGCCCCATGGGCCCCGATGGGCACCGGTCGTGCCTGTAGCGGAGGCCGTTTCCCACGGGTCCACGACGGCAGACGACCGGGCGGGCACCGCCCCACCGCCGCGCTCCCACGCGCTGTCCCACCGAAGGAGGAGAGCACCCGATGCGCCGTACCCTTCCCCTCGCCGCCCTGGCCGCCGCCGCCGCGCTGGCCGCCTGCGACGGCACCCCCGTCGAGTCGCGCTCGCCGCAGGGCCCCGCGCTGGCGGCCTCCGCGAACGCCCCCATCTACCTGGTCACCTTCAACGACGGCGTGACCGACGTGCGCGGCGCCGCCAACGCCATCGCCCGCGAGAACGGACTGGGGCTGCGCCACGTGCGCGAGTTCGCGGCGCGCGGCTTCTCGGCGGTGATCCCCGACGCGCGGCTGGACCTGGTGCGCAGCGACCCGCGGGTGGCGCTGGTGGAGAAGGACGGCCCGGTGCAGCTCGTCCTCCCCGTGGAGGGGAAGGCGCGGCCGGGCGGCGGCGGGGGCGGCGGGCAGGTGACGCCGTGGGGGATCACGCGCGTGGGCGGCGCCGGCAGCGGCGTGGGCAAGACGGCGTGGATCATCGACACCGGCGTGGACCTCGCCAACCCGGACCTGAACACCAGCAGGAACTGCCACACCTACTTCGCCGGCACCAGCCCGAGCGACGGCAACGGGCACGGCACGCACGTGGCCGGCACCATCGCCGCCATCGACAACGGGATCGACGTGGTGGGCGTGGCCGCGGGCGCCTACGTCTGCTCGGTGCGCGTGCTGGGCAACAGCGGCAGCGGGACCTGGGAGGGGATCGTGAACGGCGTGAACTACGTGGCGGCGAACGGCGCCAACGGCGACGTGGCCAACATGAGCCTGGGCGGCTCGGGGACCCTCGCCACGCTGGAGAAGGCGGTCAGCGACGCCGCGGGGAAGGGGATCAAGTTCGCCATCGCGGCGGGGAACGAGGGCGTGAACGCCGGCACCACCACCCCGGCGCGGGTGAACGGCGCCAACATCTACACCATCAGCGCCATCGACAGCAACGACTGCATGCCGAGCTGGAGCAACTACGGGAACCCGCCGGTGGACTACGCGGCGCCGGGGGTGAGCGTGGTCTCGCTCAAGCGCGGCGGCGGCACCACCAGCATGAGCGGCACCTCGATGGCGAGCCCGCACGTGGCCGGCATCCTTCTGCTGGGCTCGGTCCGCTCGGGCGGCTCGGCGAGCTGCGACCGCGACGGCAACCCGGACCCGATCGCCCACCGCTGAACTGAACAGCCGTCTCACGCAGAGACGCAGAGACATGGAGAGAAAGCCGCAGGGGAGGTTCGCTCCCCTGCGGCTTCTTCGCGTTTGTGCCTGCCGTGCGAGATGGTATCTTCCCGGCCGCTCTCAGCCGGCCAGCTCGCGGCGCAGCTCGTCGACCCAGCGGGGGCGCGCGCGGCCGGTGGCGTCGTAGCCGCGGCCCAGGCAGTCGAGCACGCAGTTGGCGGTCTCGCGACGGGGGCCGCCGGGAAGGTCGTGGGTGAGCACCGCGAGCGCGGCCTCCGCGTCCGGGTACTCGAGCTCGCTCGCCGGCACCGCCGCGTGGTTCACGTACCACTTGCGCAGGCGGCGGAGGGTGGGGGCGTAGGGCGCAGTGCCGAGCAGGAACTTCTTGAGCCCGGTGGGGCTCATCCCGATCTCGCGCGCGACGCCGCGCAGCGACGTGTGCTCCACCTTCGCCGCGGCCAGCGAACGCAGGTGCTGCACGGACTCGTCCTTGGGCTGGCCGAAGGGGAGCGGGGTCGTCGGTTCCATCGTGGGGGCCTCCTGCCGATTCGGGAGAACGGCTGTTCGGTGTATCTACGGTAAATATATAACCGAACATTTCCCGAAACAAGCCCGAAGTACTGTTAAAGGTGTAACGGGTGTTCACCTGGATCACGTGCTCGTCGCCCACGCTCTCGCCGGGTTCTCGCTAACTGTTTGCCACACGGCAGTTTCTGCGGTGGCCCCAGACGGGCGGGCTCAGGATGGCTCGATCACGCTGGTGTTTCCCCTCTCATCTTCGGAACCAGAGACGTGATGGCGGACGCGTTCTACGTGATCCTCAACCCCACGGCGGGCCGAGGCGTCGCGGGGCGGGCATGGCCCACAGTGCGCGCGGTGCTCCAGGGCGTCGGGGCGCGCGTCGAGCTCGCCGAGACGGCGCGGCACGGGCACGCGGAAGCGCTCGCGGAGGCGGCGGCGCGCGCCGGGTGGGCCGCCGTCGTCGCGATGGGCGGTGACGGCACCGTACACGAGGTGGTGAACGGCCTCCTCCGCGCCTCGGGCGGCGATACCACGGCGGCGGCGCTGGGGATCGTGCCGGTGGGGAGCGGGAACGACTTCTCGCTGCTGGCGGGCATCCCGCGCGACCCCGCCGAGGCGGCGCGGCGCATCGTTTCCGGGGCGGAGCGGCGGGTGGACGTGGGGCGGGTGGGCGGCCGCTGGTTCGTCAACGGCGTGGGGGTGGGGCTCGACGCGCGCGTGGCCGTGGAGGCGAACCGCAACCGCCGGCTGCGCGGGATCGGGATCTACCTCTGGGCGCTCGCGCGGGTGCTGAAGAGCTTCCGGGCGCCGGTGATGCGGGTGGAGATCGACGGGAGCGAGGTGATCGAGCGGCCGCTGACGCTGGCGACGGTGGGGAACGGGGGGCGCCACGGCGGCGGCTTCTGGATCTGCCCCGCGGCGAAGATCGACGACGGCTTGCTGGACGTGTGCGTCTGCGACGAGCTGAGCACGCTGCGCATCCTTCGCTTCCTCCCGAAGGTGCTGCGCGGCACGCACACCGGCGAGAGCTGCGTGCACATGCGCACCGCGCGTCGCGTGCGCATCACCAGCGACACGCCCCTCCCCCTGCACGCGGACGGAGAGATCCTCTCCGAGGCCGCGCGCGAGCTGGTGATCGAGATCGCGCCCGGACGTCTGCGCTTGCTCGGCTGACTCGTTCTCACGCAGAGGCGCGGAGACACGGAGACACGGAAGGGATCATACCAGACCGGCAGGTTGGTTGTGCGTTTCGCACCCACTTATGTCATCCTGAGGAGCCGCCTCGCTGAACCATCACCTACACCGAACCATGGCGGCGACGAAGGATCTATAGCACGCGTCCGAGCGACAGTCGGCCTATTGCTCGGACGTCGAGCATAGATCCTTCGGTCGCCGCCAGAAGTCTATGTAATCCGCTGACTTAGCGCGGCGGCTCCCTCAGGATGACATGTTTGGGGGTGGTGCAAGACATCAGAGGCTCTGCGCCTGCTTGACGAGCAGGTCGTAGTGCGCGCGCTGGGCGGGGCTGAGGGTGCCGGGGATACCGACGACGATCGCGGGGGCGGAGGTGCGGTCGGGGAGATGGAGGACGAGCGCGTCCGCGGGGACGGGGCGCGCGTAGTCGGCGGCGCGGCCCGTGGGATCGATCTGCACCGTGCGGCCGGGCGCCGCGAGCGAGGCGAGGAAGCGGCCGTACTCCAGCCACTCGGCCATGGGGTCGCCGTCGTCGCGCGCCACGGCGGGGATGAGCTGCTCCTCGAAGTAGGCGAGCGCACGTCGGTATCCGGCCGCGTCGGCGCCCTTCAGCTCCACCAGCTGCCTGCGGTAGAAGTCGCGCGGGTCGCGGGCTCCCATGGCCGTCAGGGCCTGGGCGAAGCGCTCGTCGGCGCGGGCGCGGAGGTCTGCGTCTGCCATGCGGACGATTGTACGGCGGCGATGCGCGAGGGGACAGGGGACAGGGGACAGCCAGCCACTGCACCGCTTGCTGTACCCTGTTCCCTGTAACCTGTCCCCTCATCCTGGTCGATCGGCCAGGCGATAGACCAGCTTCAGCCCGGACCAGGTGGCGTCGATCGCGCAGACCTTCACGTCCACCAGCCCCCGTGCCAGCGCGATCTCGCGGACGACGTCCTCCGTGAGGTCGGTCGGCACCTTCGAGGCCTTCTTCGGCCACGCCGCCCAGAGCATCCCCGCCGGCGCGAGCGAGGCCTTCAGCGCGTCGAAGCGCATCCGCAGCGCATCCGCCGAGTCGGTGAAGAAGAGGACGAGGTCGAGCGGCGCGCCGCCGTCCTCCCCCACGATCTCCACGGGTTCGGGGAGCTCGCCGAGGGTGGCGGCGAAGTCCGCGGGCGCGCCGATCAGCCGGATGCGGTGGCCGGGCTTGATCCCCAGCTTCCTGGGGAGCGGCGTGCCGCTGTAGCCGGCCGGTGCGGGTGAGGCCATGGGATGACGGAGGTGATGGGATCTTCCCGACGCGGACGGGGTCGGAGCGATGAAGCTTGGGTCCGTGGCGCGCGGCCGGCAACCGCGCGCCGGGGGGTACGGCAAGCGTTTGCTTTCCACGGCGGACTGGATCTTGTATCGTGCTCTCCGCTTTGACCGCCCACCCGAGAGAGGTGCGAAATGCCCGGCACGTTCACCCGTCCCCGCTCCCCCGCGTTCGCGGCGGCCCAGGGCACGTTCGAGCTCTCGTGGGAGCTGTTCGGCGAGACCTGCCGCGCGCTGGCGGTGCGGGTCGCGCACGAGTACCGCCCCGACCTGGTGGTGGGGATCGCCACCGCGGGGGTGATCCCCGCGGCCACGGTCGCCGCCATCCTGCAGGCGGACTTCGAAGCCATGCGCATCTCGCGGCGTGACGGGCGCACGCAGTTCGCGGAGCCGCGGGTGCTCTCCGCCACGCCGGTGCGCTGCCGCGGCAAGCGCGTGCTGATCGTCGACGAGATCACCACCAGCGGCGACACGCTGCGGCTGGCGCTCGCCGCGGTGCGCGAGGTGGGCCCGGCCGACGTGCGCACGGCCACCAGCTTCGTGCGGCCGGGCGGGTATCGCCCCCACTACTTCGCCATGGAGTCCGACCAGCTCATCGTCTATCCCTGGGACCGCCAGGTGGTGACCGACGGCGAGCTCGTCACCGGCCCTCTCTACGCCGCGACCTGAGCGATCTCGCGCGGAGACACGGAGACGCGGAGAGAGCACGCAGCCCTCTCCGCGTTTTCGCGTCCCATCGCCTGTGGGGAATCTCCCCCCAGGCGTCAGGAGCTTTCGGATGGATGGGGAGCGGCGCGAGGCGCAGGTTGGCCGGGCGTGCACCGATCCTTCGAGCACCGGAGCCTCCATGAGCACCCGTCGCGCCGCGGCGCTCCCCATCGCCGGGTTCGGGCTGATCGCCCTCGGCATCTTTGCCACCCTCTTCGTCCTCGCCTCGTCGCAGCTCTTCGAGCGGGCGCCGGGGCTGGGCTCGTTCGGCGTCACCTTCGACCTGCTGGTGACGATCCCCGCCGCCTTCTGGCTGCTGGTGGCGCGGCCGCGGAAGCTCCCCTGGTACACGCTCGTTCCCTGCGTGATCATCAGCGGCTGGGCGGGGGTGCTGGTGCTCCCGCCCGAGCACCGGCAGTTCCTGCACGCCGCGCGCTTCCTGATCGCGCCGGCGGAGCTGTGGCTGGTGGGATACGGGGCGGTGCGCGCCTGGCGTCTCCTCCGCGGCGGCGCGCACCCCGCGCGCGACGTCCCCGACGCCATCCGCGCCGGGCTGGGCGAGATCGTGCGCTACCCGGCCGTCGCCGACGCCGTGGCCGCCGAGGTGGCGCTCTTCTGGTACGCGCTCCTCTCCTGGGGCGCGCGGCCGCGCCCCGCGCCCGGCGAGGCGGCGTTCACGCAGCACCGCAGGAGCGGGATCGGCGGGATCGTGGGCGCGCTCGCCTTCGCCTGCGCGATCGAGGCCGCCGGCGTGCACCTGCTGGCGGCGCAGTGGAGCCCTACGGCGGCATGGGCGCTCACCGGGCTCAGCGTCTACGGGGTGGTCTGGCTGGTGGGGCTCGGTCGATCGGTGGCGCTGCGCCCGACGATCGTGGAGCGCGACGCGCTGCGGGTGAGGATCGGGGCGCTGTACGAGGCGGTGGTGCCGTTCGAGGCGATCGAGCGCGTCACCCAGGTCCGCAGCGGCCCGGCGAAGCGTCGCGCGCCCGGGTACCTGCACGCGAGCCTCTTCGCCGCGCCGCGGCTGATGCTCGAGCTGAAGGAGCCGGTGGAGGCGCGCGGGCTCTACGGCAACCGCAAGCGCGGCATCACCCGCATCGGCCTGCTGGTGGACGAGCCGGCGGAGCTCGCCGCCCTCCTGCGCGAGCGGATGGCGGCGCCGCACGGTGCGGGGTGGACGAGCTGGCTGGGGATCCTGTAGAACTGCATCTCACGCAGAGACGCAGAGACACGGAGAGAACTTCAGCCGGAGTCCCTGAGCCCCGCGTGGATGGCGCCCTCCAGCTCGGGGTGGATGAAGGAGTAGCCGAGCTGCGTGAGCGCGCGCGGCTCGGCGCGCTGGCTGGCCAGGATCGTCTCGTCCGCCATCTCCCCGAACGCCAGCCTGAGCGCGAACGCGGGCACCGGGAGGAGCGCCGGCCGGCGCAGCACACCGCCCAGGGTGCGGGCGAACTGGTGGTTGGTGACCGCGCCGGCCACCGCGTTGACCGGCCCGGCGAGGCGCTCGTCGTGGATGGCGAGCTCCATCAGCGCCACCGCGTCGTCCATCGAGATCCAGCTCATCCACTGGCTGCCGCTCCCCATCGGCCCGCCGGCGCCCAGCTTGAAGGGCGTCAGCATCTTCGCCAGCGCGCCGCCGCGGGCGCTCAGCACCACCCCGAAGCGCGGCAGCACCACGCGGATCCCCGCCGCCGAGGCGGGCTCCGTGGCCGCCTCCCAGTCGCGCACCACCTCCGCCAGGAACCCGCCGCCGGGCGCGCTGGTCTCGTCCAGCCGCTCGTCGCCGCGGTCGCCGTAGATCCCCACCGCCGAGGCGTTCACCAGCACCCGCGGCTTCCGCTCGAGCCCGGCCAGCGCCGTGGCCAGCAGGCGCGTGGCGTCCGCCCGGCTGGCGCGGATGCGGGCCTTCCGCTCGGCGCTCCAGCGCTCGCCCACGTTCTCGCCGGCCAGGTTCACCACCGCGTCCACCCCCTCCAGCGCGGCCGCGTCCACCACGCCGGCGGCGGGGTCCCAGCGCACCTCGCCGGCGCCGCGGGGGGCGCGGCGCACCAGGCGAAGCACGGTGTGGCCGTCCGCGGCGAGCCGCCGCACCAGCGCCGTCCCCAGCAGCCCCGATGCCCCCGCGACGGCCACGCGCACGGGCGATGATTCAGCGGCCATCCCGCCTCCGGTGGTGAGTTGAGACGTCAAACTACGAGAACAGAAGAATCTCACACAGAGGCACGGAGGAACAGAGAGGGGCGGCCCCCCGCCGGAGGCCGCCCCTGGAATTCCGTCCGAGAACCGGTCTCAGTAGAAGCGGGTGAGCTGGATCTCGGTGTTGCTCACCATCTGCCCCTGCAGCCGCACGTACGAGTTCTGGCGCAGGTTGCGGAAGGTGCTGGCGTCCGACGCCGAGGAGTTGTACGGCATCCTCACCGTGTAGGTGCCGCGGCTGGTGGCGAGCGAGAACTGGCCGCGCTGGGTGTCGATCCACCCCACGCGCCCCTCCACCTGCGTCAGGTTGTTGGTTCCGCCGTAGGTGCCCGAGTTGTTGTAGCCGCCCGAGTCCTGCACGCTGCGGGTGACCAGGATGTAGTTGGTGTAGTAGTTCCCCTGCTGGTCCTGCTGGAGCTGCAGCTGCACCTCGTCGCCCTGCTCCAGGGCGGTCACGGAGTAGCTCTGCTGCTGGTAGACCACCTGCGTACGGTTGTCGAAGTAGACGTTCCCGCTCTGTCCGTTGCTGGTCGTGATCTGCAGCATCTGGCGCTGCGTGTCCACGTAGCGCACCGTCCCCGCCACCTGGGCGCTCCCGGAGCCCGCACCCGGCTGCAGCACGCCGCCCAGCACGTTCCCCAGCGTCCCGAGCTGGCCGCAGCCGGTAGCCGCCACCCCCGCCGCCACCAGCACCGCGCCCCTGAGCCCGCGCATCAGTCCGTTCATCGTCGCTCGCTCCTGTTCGTGCCCCCGCTCTCCTCGCCTCCGCGCGGTCGCGGAGTAGGCAGTTGACAGGAGCAAGCACAGTGCCACGGCGATGAATCTATCCGATTGATGTGCATATACTTAGAGCCGCGGGGAAGAGGTCTCCCCGCGGCTCCGTGCCTCTGTGTCCTCCGTGTGAGACGATCTGTTCAGGAATCGCCCGGGATCACGATCTTCTGGCCGACGGCGAGGCGCGACGAGCGCAGGCCGTTCGCCTCCTTGATCCGCGCCACGCTCACCCCGTGGCGCCGCGCGATGGTCCAGAGCGAGTCGCCCTCACGCACGCGGTAGACCGCCCGCGCGCCGTCGGACGAGGCCAGGCTGGCGCGGTGGCGGACGCCGGTGCGGCCCTGGACGTAGGCCGCGTACTGGCGGGGGAAGACCGCCACGTGGAAGTGCGGCGGGCGGCGCTCCTCGGTGGCGTCGACCACCCCCTCGCCCTCCACGTCCAGCAGCGTCTGCCGCAGCCAGCGCAGGCAGCTTCCCCGCGTGGGCTTGCGGAGGTCGACCGCCATCCCCGTGGGGTGCACCGTCTCGGTCACCGAGTTGCGCAGCCGCATCGACCGGGGGCGGGTGGCGCTGGTCACCACCAGCTTCTCGCCGCAGGCTTCGCGGTACTGGGCGGCCAGCCGCTGCACGAAGGTGCGGGTGGTGGGGAGGGCGTAGGCGTAGCTGACGCCGGCCACGCGGTAGTTGTCGTTGCCGCCCAGCCGCACCAGGTCGCCTTCGCGGGCGGCGTTGCGCACGCCGCGGGCGGAGCGGTAGAAGGGGAGGTCCTGCCGCTGCGCCTGGCCGTACATCCGCTCCACGCTGCCGCGCGAGCCGCGCAGCGTCTGCGCCGCGAGCGGTGCCGCGGCCAGCGCGGCGAGCGCCGCCAGGGCGAGGGGAGCGACGATCCGGTGGGGTCGCATCGGTTCAGCTTCCGCGAGAGCGCCGGGGTCGATGGGAAGGGCGGCGGGCCTCGCCGCCGGGCGAATGCTACCCGCGGACGCCGCCGCGGTCAACGAAACTACCCCGTTTCGGCCGCCCGGGTTTCGGATCGCCGCCCGGGCAGGGGTACGATCCGTTCCGATCCCGGGGTCAGCACCTGGAGCTGGGATGTGGCCAGACGATGTCGGGGAGTGCGGATAAGGACACTCCCGCACGACGGATGTTCCGCGGAAACTGCGTCTCACGCCGCGGCGTGGAGGCACGGAGAGGCACGGCGTAAAGTCCGTGGACGGGTTGACAAATGGGGGGTGTTCGGGTAGTTTCAGGGCCGCTCCGGAGACGGGGCGATCTTGTTTGCCCGTGTAGCTCAGTCGGTTAGAGCACCTGACTGTTAATCAGGGGGTCGTAGGTTCGAATCCTACCGCGGGCGCTTGGTTAAGTGAAGCCCCGACAGCGAGCTGCGCTGTCGGGGCTTTCGTTTGCCCGGAAGGGTGGTGGGATAGGTTTACGCGGCTTCGCGGCGGCACGCCGCGGTGCTCGGCGGCCTCCTCGATATGGCGCCACTCCTCGGGCGCCCAGCGGGTCTTCTTTTCGATGGTGCGGCGGGACGACATGCGGGGTGTGTCGTTGGGGGGGTTGGGGTTTCTTCGAGCGCAGCGAGAAGCGAGCAGACGGGGAGGCGCCCGCGAGCGAATTGGGGCGCCTCCCCGTCTTGCTCGCTCCTGAAGTCCTCCGCCTGCGAGCGGTGGTTCTGAGGTGATACCCCGACCCTCCGCCTGAGGGATGACGGCGGTCGGCACATCGGACGCAGAGGGGCCTATTTTCGCGGGGGAGTTGCCGGCCGGTGTCCGCTGAGTGGGAGCGACGGAAGAACGAATCGAGAGGGAAGGTCACCGCTCCGGTGGCGGCGGGAGACGTGGTGGCGGCAAGGCGAGGAGAAGGAAAGCGGGGGGAGAAGGGGCGGGGGACGGCGGGGCGGACTAGCGGCCCCTTTTGAGCCTGCGTATTGTGTCCGGTAGTGACGCCCAACCCTCCTGCGCAGGACCATCCGTTGAATGGGTGAAGAACGAATAATTCCTGGCCCCCCGCGCTATCTGCATCGTGAGGGCGAGATTCTGAATGAACTGCCTAACGCATTGGGGTTGGTGCTCTGGCAGGATCTCCGCCATCTCCGCGATTGGACGGAATCTCCCGCTGAAGTGCGCTCTCGCCTATTCAATCCTCCCACAGTTGAAGTGCACGCCAAGCGGCGAGATGCACGTGCATGCGCCGCCGAACTGATAACCGCGCTCGACACCTTCGCATTTCTGAAGGCAAATCCACTCACGGCCAATCCTCGCGACATAGGACGGGCTTGTGAGCGCGT
>Ga0070685_10001536_pt1 | contig 12169 bp, 12 predicted proteins | sample KBSS13LmetaG_FD_65651 | JGI IMG/M metagenome (GOLD analysis project Ga0070685, IMG submission 65651) | Switchgrass rhizosphere microbial communities from Kellogg Biological Station, Michigan, USA - KBS S1-3L metaG | ecosystem: Host-associated > Plants > Roots > Rhizosphere ...
CGACGCCATAGAGCCTGGTTGCCCCAGAGATGCTCATGCGGGGATGGTACCCCGATCGCGCAGCCATTGAAGCAGCGGCAGCAGCGGCAGGCCGAGAATGGAGAAATAGTCACCCTCGATCCGCTCGAAGAGCTGAGCTCCCCTACCCTCCAGCTGATAGCCGCCGACGCTGGAGAGGATGTCCGGCAGTGTCAGGTCGAGATAGCTCTCGAGGAACTCGTCCGAGAAGTTTCGCATCCGAAGCCTCGGCTGGGCGAGATGCCGCCACACTGCCACGCCCTCTACACAGGCGACGAGCGCTGTCTGCAGGATGTGTGTCTTGCCTCGAAGCTTTCGCAAATGCTCGCGCGCTTCGTCGCGGTTGGCCGGTTTGTCGAACGCCTCGCCTTCCAGATCGAGCATCTGGTCGGCGCCGAGGATCACGCCAGGATGCGAGATCGAAACCTTCAGCGCTTTTGTCTCGGCAAGGATGTCGGCTTGCTTCGCGCAGCTTGCGCCCTCCACACGCAGGGAGGCCTTTATCGACTCTTCATCCACACCCGCCGTGATCTGTTCGAACGTCAGACCAGCGCCGCGCAGCACAGCGGCGCGGCTTGCGCTTTTGGAGGCAAGAACAAGGCGATGCGCTGGATCGTTCACGGCATCAGCCATGGTCGCGGCGATGCTCCTGGATGATGTTGAGGATGGCCGCGGCCGTTTCCTCCACAGAGCGCCTGCTCACCTCGATTGTGGGCCATTTCATCCGCATGAAGAGACGGTTGGCCTGCGTGATCTCTTCCTGCACGGCTTCCTCGTCGGCGTAGGACGTATCGGCCGATTCATTCAGCGAAAGAAGGCGCTGGCGGCGGATCTGCACGAGCCTGTCAGGTGAAATCTTGAGCGCAACGACAAGCGGCGCGTTGGGGCCTGTCAGAATGTCCGGAACGTCCACACCCGGAACCAGCGGCACGTTCGCCGCCTTGACGCCGCGGTTGCCGAGATAAACGCAGGTGGGGGTCTTCGATGTGCGTGACACGCCCACGAGCACCACATCCGCCTCGCGCAGGTGTTCCGTGTGCTGGCCATCATCATGCTGGAGCGCGAAGTTGATCGTCTCGATGCGCTGGAAGTAGTCGGCATCCAGATGGTACTGGCCTGCGACCTTGTGCGCCGACTTGAGCCCGAGGTAGCGGCTCAGCATGTTCACCGCGCCGTCGATCACCGCGAGCGTGGGCGATCCCAGTTCCCGGCAGCGCTCTTCCAGCCGCGCACGCAGGTTCTCGTCGCTGATGGTGTAGAGCACGACGCCCGGCGCATTCTCGATTTCCTTGAGCACCCGTTCGAGCTGTTTGGGCGAGCGCACCAGATAGTAGTTGTGTTCGAGCGGGGCGATATTGTCGAACTGTGCACAGGCCGCCCGCATCACGGCGTTGAGAGTCTCGCCGGTCGAGTCCGAGACCAGGTGCACGTTGAAATAGGTCTCGAAGGTCATTTGCCGCTTCTGCCGCCTGTCCCCGCCTGGGCTTTACCCCCAGGGTTTAAGGTCATCCGTCCCTTAGCCCTGAGAGTGGAATGTGGACAAGCGCCGCGCCGGATTCGAGTCAGACCCGAGTCACATGCTTCTCTACAGGTGGAGCGGCTGGAAAAGACTCATGAAATCGGCGCCCATGAGTCCGGTCCGGGGGACTCGACTCTCGTTAAGGTGTTGTTAACGAAGAGCTTAATGAACCGTTAAAGCCAAACGTCCTGTCGGAACGTAAGAGGATTCACGGTGACTCGTTGTGTGGAGCGTCTGGGGAGAGCGCATTGCACCGACTTACCAACCGACTAGACACCACCAGAGTCTCTTTGAATCAGAATCTATTAGAAGAAGACTCCTTTCCTTCCGGGTGACGCGTGACCGATCGCAGACTGCTTAGAGTGCTCAAGGGCGAAAGGATCGATCCGGTTCCCGTATGGATGATGCGTCAGGCTGGACGGCATCTGCCTGAGTACAAGGAAACCAGGTCGAAGGCCCGCGACTTCCTCGACTTCTGCTACACCCCTGCCCTTGCCGCGGAAGCGACGCTGCAGCCGGTTCGCCGCTACGGGATGGATGGCGCAATTCTTTTTGCCGACATCCTGCTCATCCTCGATGCAATGGGCCGCAATGTACGCTTTCTCGAGGGCGAAGGGCCGAGAGTCGATCCGGCTACGAAAGCTTCAGAGCTTTCGAACGTGCCGATGGAGAAAATCCTCGCGCATCTCTCGCCCGTAGGCGAGACAGTTGGGCGGGTTCGCTCAAGCCTCGATGACGGCACGACTCTAATCGGCTTTGCCGGATCGCCCTGGACGGTCGGCGTCTACGCGATCGAAGGCCGCGGCGGCACAGACAAGTCGGATGCGCGCAAGTTCGGATACCAGCACCCGAAGGAACTTGCTGGCATGCTCGACCAGTTGGTCGAGGCGTCCGCCCACTATCTCGCGATGCAGGCGAAGGCCGGGGCCGATGCGCTGATGCTGTTCGAGAGCTGGGCCGAGGGTCTGGCTGAAGACGCATTCAAGGCCTGGGTCATCGAGCCGACGGCCAAACTCGTGAAGCGCGTGCGCGAGCTCGGCGTAACGCAGCCGATCATCGGTTTCCCGCGGGGCGCCGGAACGCTCGTGCTCGATTATGCCGAACAGACCGGCGTCAACGCGGTCGGCCTCGACACGGCCATTCCGTTGAAGCGCATTTCAGCTTTGCTTCCCAAGGGCATGGCGGTTCAGGGAAATCTCGATCCCATGCGCCTCGTTGCCGGCGGGCCTGACCTCGAGAAGCGCGTGCGTGAGATCATCACCAGCCTCAAGGATCGGCCCCACATCTTCAATCTTGGCCATGGCGTCACGCCTGAAACGCCGATTGCGCATGTGGAACAGGTGCTCCGCGCTATTCGGAGCATGGGCTGATGACGGAGAAAAATACGCCCGGGAAAATCGCGGTCGTGCTGTTCAATCTGGGCGGTCCGGACGGTCCGGATGCCGTGCAGCCCTTCCTCCGCAACCTGTTCAGCGATCCGGCGATCATCCGCCAGCCGGCGCCGGTGCGCTTCTTCCTTTCGCGGCTGATTTCCAGCTCGCGCGCTGCATCAGCCCGCGAGAACTACGCCAAGATGGGCGGCGGCTCTCCCCTGCTCCCGGAGACCATGAAGCAGGCCATGGCGCTCGACATGGAACTCGCAAAGCGCGCCCAATCTTCAAAACAGGGTTCAAAACAAGGTTGGGAAGCCAAGAGCTTCATCGCCATGCGCTACTGGAAACCCTACGCCGCGGACGCCGTTCGCGAAGTGAAGGCCTGGGGCGCGGACAAGGTCGTGCTCCTGCCGCTCTATCCGCAATTCTCCACCACCACGACCGCATCCTCGTTCAAATCCTGGGCGGAAGCCGGCGGGCCCAAGGCCGTCGCAGTTTGCTGCTATCCTGATGCTCCGAAATTCCTGAAGGCCCATGCCGAGCGATTGCTCACGGCCTGGCAGATCGCCGGCAAGCCGAGAAATGTCAGGCTTCTGCTGTCCGCCCACGGCCTTCCCGAGATCGTTGTGAAAACCGGCGATCCATACCAGTGGCAGGTCGAGCGCACGGTCGCGGCGCTCAAACCCCTGCTCCCGGACGAATGGGAGATCGAGATCTGCTACCAGTCGCGCGTCGGCCCGCTGAAATGGATCGGCCCACCCACCGAAGAGTCGATCGTCAAGGCGGCCAAGGATGGCAAGGCGATCCTCGTCTCGCCGATCGCCTTCGTCTCCGAGCACATCGAGACGCTGGTGGAACTCGACATCGACTATCGCCATGTCGCGGATGAGGCCGGGGCCAAGGTCTATGTCCGCGCCCCTGCCCTCGGCATCGAGCAGGCCTTTGTCAGCCAGCTGGCCGATCTGGTCGAGGATGCGGTGAAAGACACAAGCGCCGTGCGTTCGTTCTGCGGCAATCGCATCTGTCCGATGAACTGGCGCGAGTGCCCGAACCGGCGGCCCGTCGCGGCCTGATGGCAATCTAGAGGAGACATCCGATGTATGACTGGTTCCGCGCCATTCACATCATAGCCGTCATCGCCTGGATGGCGGGGATGCTGATCTATCCCCGCCTGCTGGTTTACCGGCTGGAAGCTGCCGGAAACCCCGGGTTCGAGGCCGCCATGGACAAGGCCGCCAATTCGACCCGCAACATCATCTTGATGCCGACCATGATCCTCACCTGGCTGATGGGGCTGGCCCTTTTTGGCAGCAATTGGAGCTACTACATCGTTCAGGTCTGGTTCTGGGCCAAAATCCTGCTTGTTATCGGGCTTTCCGGGTTCCACGGCTTCCTGATGGGCCTGGGCCGGAAGATCACGGCCGGGGAGCGGCCGATCGAACCCAAGAAACTCCGTATGCTCAACGAGATACCCATGGTGATTGCCATTTTCGCAGTCATTGCGGTCGTCGTTCAGCCCTTCGGCCGCTGAGATTTGCCCTCTAGCTAACCCCGCTTGGCGGGCCCCATTCTCGGCCAGACACCCTTCAGAACGGGCATTTTTGCTTGACCCGTCAGGGATTTCGCTGTCTACCTCGCCCGTCGACCAGCCGGTCGGCGACCCCTCCTACAGTTGTCATTGAAGCCGTTTTGGCGCGCCGACAGGCGCGAAGGGTCTCAAGGACAACCCGCAACTGAAATGAACTTACCTATGTCCGATGACGTGACCGAAACGCGTGAAACCGAAGTGCGCGAAACCGAAGCGCACGAACGCGTTTTTCTCAACGACCTGAAAAAGAAGCCGCCGGCTGAATTGCTGGCGCAGGCCGAAGAGCTGGAGGTCGAAAGCGCCTCGCTCCTCTCCAAATCCGAATTGCTCTTCGCCATCCTCAAGGAACTTGCCGAACGCGATGTCGAGATCATCGGCGCCGGCGTGATCGAGGTCCTGCCTGATGGCTTCGGCTTCATGCGCTCGCCGCAATCGAACTATCTGGCCGGTCCTGACGACATCTACGTCTCGCCCCAGCAGATCCGCAAAATGGGCCTGCGCACCGGCGACACAGTGGAAGGCACGATCCGTGGCCCGCGCGATGGCGAGCGTTACTTTGCCCTCGTCCGCGTCTCGACCGTCAACTTTGAAGATCCTGAGCGCGCCCGCCACAAGGTGCCGTTCGACAACCTTACGCCGCTCTACCCGGACGAACGCCTCCACATGGAGCCTAAGGATCCGACCAAGAAGGATCGCTCGGGCCGCGTGATCGACATCGTCTCGCCGATCGGCAAGGGTCAGCGGGCGCTTATCGTTGCGCCGCCGCGCACCGGCAAGACCGTGCTGCTGCAGAACATCGCGCAATCCGTCGCTGAAAATCATCCCGAGTGCTATCTGATCGTGCTCCTCATCGACGAACGTCCCGAGGAAGTCACCGACATGCAGCGTTCGGTGAAGGGCGAAGTTATCTCCTCCACCTTCGATGAACCTGCGACGCGTCACGTCGCAGTCGCCGAGATGGTGATCGAAAAGGCCAAGCGCCTGGCCGAACATGGCCGCGATGTCGTGATCCTGCTCGACTCGATCACGCGCCTCGGCCGCGCCTACAACACGGTTGTCCCCTCCTCCGGCAAGGTTCTGACCGGCGGTGTCGACGCCAACGCCCTGCAGAAACCGAAGCGCTTCTTCGGCGCGGCGCGTAACCTGGAAGAAGGCGGCTCGCTGACCATCATCGCCACCGCGTTGATCGAGACCGGCTCGCGCATGGACGAGGTCATCTTCGAGGAATTCAAGGGCACGGGTAACTCCGAGATCATCCTCGACCGGAAAGTCTCCGACAAACGCGTCTTCCCGGCGATCGACATTCTCAAATCCGGCACCCGGAAGGAAGAGCTGCTCACCGATCCGAAGGAGCTGCAGAAGATCTACATCCTCCGCCGCATCCTCAACCCGATGGGCGCCCAGGACGCGATCGAGTTCCTGCTCGACAAGATCAAGCAGACCAAGACGAACTCGGAATTCTTCCAGGCGATGAACAACTAGCGAGCCGCAAGGCGAGCTGTCCCGGCGCAGGCCGGGATCCAGACAAAGAGAAGCCCCGCCCTCCATCCGGAGAGCGGGGCTTTTTCATTTCTGTTCTGGGCTACCTGGTAGTGCTCTGCCCTACCCTGCCATTAGCTCCGGTTCCTGCATTGCAACGTCGCGGCGCCGGCTCACGATCCGCGGCGGTCCGCCTGTCATCGGCTCCTGAACTCGGGTGCGCGCCGGCGGCGCCGCAACTTCCTCGATCCCGAGCTTCTGCCTCAGCTGCGTGATCGACAGAACCCTCGCCCTCGGCTCCGGGACCACCTCGATCGTCTCCGCCTGCTCCGTCGTCTCCTTCACTTCCGTCTGCTCGATCGAGGGTGCGCCTGTCTCCGCTTCAAGCGCCACCTCCAGTGTCATCGTCTCCGCAATCTCCATCCAACGTTCCGCATCATTCATCGCCACCTGATCCAGAAACACTCGAAACCCTTTCTACTGCCCGCCGCACAACCACTATCGGTCAGACCCGTTGCCGAAACACAAACGCGCACTTCGCCTCAGAGAAGAAGTTGGGGCTCGCAGAAGAATTCTGGCGCCGCACAAGAAGAGAAGTGTGGCGCATATATAAGAGTGGCGTGCTAAATCCTGCCGCATGAGCACCACACGTCTTTTCGTCACAGAGATCTACAAAGCCGCGCTGGAAAATCCGCGCGAGCTCAACGCCGACATCGAACAGACCGCGAAGATGCTCGCGAAGGAAGACAAGGCCGGCCGCGCCTGGTGCAAGGAGCATGGCTACCAGGGCTACACGTCTTACTCTTCTCTCGACGATCTCGTTCAACGTGCAACATGCTTCGATGATCTCGTGCGCGCGATCAGGCCGCACGCGGACAAGTTCGCACAGCACCTGCAGATGGATCTCGGCGGCAAGAAACTGAAGCTCGACAATATCTGGGTGAACGTGCTCGAGCCCGGCGGATCGCATTCGGGCCACATCCATCCGCACTGCGTTCTGTCCGGCACTTATTATGTGCGCGTGCCCGACGGCGCCTCGTCGTTGAAGTTCGAAGACCCGCGCCTGTCGATGATGATGGCTGCCCCCTCGCCTCGCGAGGATGCGGACGATGAGCACAAGCGCTTCATCTATGTCGCGCCGAAAGCGGGCGACCTTCTGCTCTGGGAAAGCTGGCTGCGCCATGAGGTTCCACCGAACCGGGCAACCTCATCCCGCGTAAGCGTGAGTTTCAATTTCCGCAAGGGGTAAGCGGCGTTACGTCAGCGGACATGAGCGCCGATAGCTTACGGCGTTTTTGCGCGCTTCACATTCTCGTTCCCGGCGCCGAATCCCTACTCCCCCACCCCGCAGTCATGACTAGGCTGCACGCCAAGTCGGGCCTCGCCACGTCTTGGCCTTGGGGACCCTTTTTGGGAGAGACGCCATGAAGACATCCATCAAGCTGCTCACTGCGACCGCCATCGTCGGCGCCATTGCTGCGATCGGCCTCACCGCCACGGCCGCTCCGGGCGACACCGCTAAACTCCAATCCGCCGGCGCCCTCGCCTTCGCGCCCAACGGCGTCCTGCTCATCGGCGATAGCGCTGGCGCCCAGGTGTTCGCCGTCGAGACCGGCGACACCGCCAAGGGCGGCTCGGGCAAGGTCGAGATCGCGGACCTCACCGGAAAGATCGCCGCCATGCTCGGCACGACGGCCGACCAGGTTGCGGTCAACGATGTCGCCGTGAACCCGATCTCGGGCTCGGTCTACTTGTCTGTCTCGCGTGGCCTCGGCGCCGACGCCAAGCCGGTCGTGCTGAAGGCCGACCGCGCAGGCGCCATTTCCGAAGTGAAGATCGACACGCTCAAGCGCACGTCGGTCTCTCTCTCCGACGCCCCGGCGCCAGATGCGAAGGATCCTCGCGGCCAGATGATGCGCACCGACGCGATCACCGACCTCGGCTTCGTCAACGGCCAGGTGCTTGTCGCGGGCCTTTCGAATGAGGAGTTTTCCTCCTCCATGCGCTCCATCCCCTACCCGTTCACCGCGGCGACCAAGGGCGCATCGATCGAGATGTATCACGGCGCCCACGGCAGGTTCGAAACCGCGTCGCCCGTGCGCACCTTCATGACCTACACGATCGACGGCAAGCCTAACGTGCTCGCCGCCTACACCTGCACACCGATCATCCGTATCCCGGTCGAGCAGTTCAAGCCGGGCGCCAAGATCAAGGCGACGACCATCACCGAACTCGGCAACCGCAACCGCCCGCTCGACATGATCGGCTACAAGAAGGGCGGCAAGGATTACATCTTGATGGCAAACTCGGCGCGCGGCCTGATGAAGGTCGATGCGGCGAACATCGACAAGTATGCCGCCATCGAGTCGCGCATCGCGGATAAAGCCGGCATGCCCTACGAGACGTTTGCGGAATACGCCAACAACGTCACGCAGCTCGACAAGATCGATGATGCGTCAGCCGTGATCCTCGTCGCCGACGCCGAGAAGAAGAGCTCGCTCAAAACCATCGCGCTTCCGTAAGACTCCTCTAAAGTGGCGGAATGAAAGAGCGAACCAACACGAGCCGGGCGGGGACACTCTCCGCCCGGTTTTTTGTTGCCTGCTTCTTACTTGTGCTCTCTGCGTGCGGCGCGCGCGAACCGTCTCTCTCTTATGTCGATGGCGCCGTGGTCGCTGAAGGCTGGAGCGGCCAGATGCCCAAGGAGGGCTGGCCGGGCGTGCTTGTTGTTCGCGCCGGGGAGGATGCGTCTACTCCAGCCATGCTCGGCGACTACGAGTCGAGCGGCGGCAAGCTTATCTTCAAGCCGCGCTTCCCACTCCAGCCCGGCGTCCAGCTCCATGCCTCGTTCACGCCGAGACCTGGCGCCGAGCCTCTAACCGCAAGCTTCGGCGAGCCGGCTAAGGCTCTCGTAGCAACAACTCGCGTCACCCACATTTATCCGACCACGGACGAATGGCCGGCCAACACGCTCAAGATGTATGTCGAGTTCTCCGCCCCGATGGCGAGGGGCGAGGCTTACACCCACGTCCGCATTCTTGATGACAAGGGCAAGGTCGTCGAAGGCCCTTTCGTCGAGATTGATCCGGAGCTGTGGGATCATGAAGGCAAGCGCGTCACGCTTCTCTTCGACCCCGGCCGTATCAAGCGAGGCCTCGTCGACAACGAAACCTCAGGCCCGCCGCTGATGCCGGGCCGCACGATAACCATCGAGATCGATCCGAGCTGGCGCGATGCGACCGGCGCGCCTCTGGTAGAGAAGCTGAGTCGAACGATACGCGCCACCGATGCGCTCCGCCGCCCAGTCGATGTGAAGCGCTGGAGTGTGGCGCCGCCGAATGCGCCGAGCGATCCGCTCGTGGTTACTTTCGATCGACCGCTCGATCACGCACTCGCCTCGCGAGCGATCAGCGTTGTGAAAAATGGTTCGCCTGTGGCGGGAGAAATCTCGCTCGAGAAAAACGAGAGCGAGCTTCGCTTCACACCGTCCGAGTCATGGAAGCCGGGCGCCTACACCATAAGGGTCGATGGCGTGATCGAGGACCTGGCGGGCAACCGGCCAGGCAAGCTCTTCGATGTCGACACGTCGGACGCCACTCAGTCGACCAGCGCCACGCCTGTTTCGGAACTCACTTTCACTGTGCGCTGAGGCGCCACGCCCTCCCCTCCCCTGCTCCGTAGACGGACGATCGGTAGTGCCGCCGCCGGCGCTACCCTAATCGGGGGTTAAATTCGGGGTCGGGCGCCTGCCCCGCGGGGCGGTAGTGCCGCCTTCGCCAGTAGTGCCGCCTAGGGCTTCCTGCGGAGGTGCTTGGCGAAGAACTCCGCCGTGCGCTTGTTCGCCAGGTCCGCATCCTTCTTGTCGAAATGCTTTCCACCGGTGCGTGCGAAAGCATGGTCGCGGCCGGCATACGAATGGAGTTCGAAGTTGGGCGCCGTCAGCGCCGCTTTGATATTCGCCTGGCTTTCCTTCGAGACGAACCCGTCCTCCTCCGCGATGTGAAGCAGGACCGGCTTCTTCGCCTTGCCTGCTTCGCCGAGATAGTTGTCGATGCCGACGCCGTAGTATCCGACCGCCGCGTCTGCATCGGTGCGCGTGGCCGTGAGGTACGCAAGAAGACCGCCAAGGCAGAAGCCGACAGCGCCGACCTGTCTATGCCCCTGAGAGCGCGCCCAGGCGACGGTAGCGCCGATGTCTTCGAGGCCTTTGTCGACGTTGAACGCCTTGAAGTAGGAGAAGGCTTTCTCCCATTCCGCATCGGTTTTGTCGGTGATGTCGATGCCTGGCTCAATGCGCCAGAAAAGATCGGGCGCGATGGCGGTATAACCTTCGGCGGCATACCGGTCGGCGACCTCCCGAACGAAGTGGTTCACCCCGAAGATCTCCTGGATCACGAGTATGGCCGGGCCATGCTTCGTGCCGTCGGCGACATACGCGCTGAACTCTCCGTCCCTACCCTTGATGGTCACATGACGCGACATGGCGAGGTCTCTCCTGCGCTTATGAAATAGGCCTTCCGGCCATGCCCGCTGGTATCTTCGGCGAGCGAGTTGTAGATGGCCAACAAGCTCACGCAAGCACGGCGCGGGCGGTATGGCCGGGCGAGACGATGACCTCCCGCAGTAGTACCGACACCATCATTGCCCTGGCTTCTGGCTCTGGACGGGCCGGAATCGCGGTAGTGCGGGCATCCGGGCCGGGCGTACTGGGAGTGCTGGCCCATTTCGGGTCAAAGAAGCCGCCGGAGCCCCGCCGGGCGACGATTGCCGAGCTCCGGGGAGCCGATGGCGAGCTCATCGACGAAGCCATCGTGCTCTGGATGCCGGGGCCCAACTCCTACACGGGCGAGGACGTGGTCGAGTTTCACGTCCATGGCGGCTCTGCCGTGGTCGAGGCGGTACTCGCCTCGGCGTTGAATTCCAGATTGTGCAGAGTGGCCGAGCCAGGCGAGTTCACGAGGCGGGCTTTCGACGCCGGCCGGCTCGATCTCACCCAGGCCGAGGCCATCGCCGACCTGATCGACGCCGAGACCGAGGGACAGCGCCGCCAGGCCGCCCGCCTTTACCAAGGAAGTGCGGCTAAAATCTTTGAAAATTGGCGGGGACTTTTGATGCAATCCATGGCGGCCCTGGAGGCCTCCATCGACTTCCCGGACGAGGCCGACATCCCCGGCGAGATCGACCTCACCGCCCTCGAGCCGATCGAGAAACTGGCCCACGACCTGGAGTCTGCGTTGGGCGACGCCTCGAAGTTCAGGAGCGTCCGGGAGGGGTTCAAGATCGCCATTCTCGGCCCCCCCAATGCCGGCAAGTCCAGCCTGATGAATCGCCTGGCGCGGAGGGAGGCGGCGATAGTTTCGCCTATTGCGGGAACGACGCGGGATGTCGTGGAGGTCCGGCTGGTCTTGGCGGGCTATCCGGTCTGGGTTTCGGATACGGCGGGCCTCCGGGAGGCGTCAGATGCCATCGAAGCAGAGGGAATCCGGAGGGCTTTGGCCCGCGCCGAGGAGGCGGACCTGCGAATCTGGGTGTTCGAAGCCGGGTCCGGCGTTTCACACGCCGATGTTTCACGTGAAACATCGCCCCGTGAAGGGGATCTGGTCGTGCTGAACAAGGCTGACCTTGGCCATGAACCTCTTCCGGCCCTTCACGCGTTCAATCCTATAGTGGTCAGCGCCAGGACCGGGGCCGGGTTTGACGAGTTGGAACGTCGGGTGACCCAGATCGTCCGGGAGCGGCTGGATACCGACGAGGCCCCGCTGGTCACACGGGCCCGGCACAGGGAGCTGGTGGAACAAGCCCTTGCGGCTGTGGAGCGGGCTCTGGAGGGGGCCAGGATCGGCATCGGGGCCGAACTGGTGTCCGAGGACCTCCGGCTGGCCGCGCGGTCGCTGGGCCGCATTACCGGGTCCATAGACGCTGAGGATCTGCTGGACCGGATCTTCTCCCAATTCTGCGTCGGGAAGTAACCGGCGACTCACCATGGGCCGACGGAGGCCGGTGTTTCACGTGAAACATCCCCGGCCCCCCTGGGCGGTTCCACAGACCCCTTCGGCCAGCCCCTTGGGCCCTCGGACGGCTGAGGATTCCGAAGAGAGTCGCCTCGACCTCAGGCCCCGTTTCCCGTATGGGACCGGGGCTCAATCCACAGGCAGCCGCCACCCCGGACCGACCATGACGACCCCCGTCCCA
>Ga0070685_10001537_pt1 | contig 12169 bp, 4 predicted proteins | sample KBSS13LmetaG_FD_65651 | JGI IMG/M metagenome (GOLD analysis project Ga0070685, IMG submission 65651) | Switchgrass rhizosphere microbial communities from Kellogg Biological Station, Michigan, USA - KBS S1-3L metaG | ecosystem: Host-associated > Plants > Roots > Rhizosphere ...
GTGACGCATCCGGAAATCACGCGTTACTTCATGACGATCCCCGAAGCCTGTCAGCTCATTCTGCAGGCGAGTGTGCTCGGGCAGGGTGGCGAGATTTTCGCGCTCGACATGGGCGAGCCGGTCAAGATCAGTTATCTCGCCGAGCAGATGATCCGCCTCGCCAACAAGCTGCCGGGCCGCGACGTTCATATTGTCTACACCGGGCTGCGCCCCGGCGAGAAGCTGTTCGAGGAATTGTTCCACTCGCAGGAAAACTACGTCGACACGAGCCACGCGAAGATCTTCCTCGCCCAGCCGCGCAGCATGTCGTGGGACTTGCTTAACGCGCAACTGGCGCGCGCCGCGCAAGCCGTGCGCGACTACGACGAAGAAACGCTGCGCCGCTGCCTGACGAATCTGCTGCCTGAATTCGCCTGGCGCGAGGAAGGCGAGGCCGAGATCGTGCCGATCGCGCGGGGTGGTATAAGCTAAAGCGTTGCCACGAAGACACGAAGATCACGAAAGAAGTGCTGGAAAAAAGCCAATTCTCTTGCTTTTCTTCGTGATCTTCGTGCCTTCGTGGCGAATCTTTATGATCTCGTTTCTTGTGTTGCAACAGGAGTTGTAATGGCGAAACCGATACGCAAAGTGGTGTTCCCCGTGGCCGGCCTCGGCACGCGTTTTCTTCCGGCGACGAAAACGGTCGCGAAGGAAATGTTGCCCGTGCTCGACCGGCCGCTGATCCAATACGCGGTCGACGAAGCCGTCGACGCGGGCGCGGACACGCTGATCTTCGTGACCAATCGCTACAAACACGCGATCGCGGACTATTTCGACAAGGCCTACGAACTCGAAGCCAAGCTCAGCCAATCGGGCAAGAAGGAATTGCTTGCACTCGTGCAGGGCACGCTGCCGAGGAACGTGCGCTGCATCTTCGTCACTCAGCCCGAAGCGTTGGGTCTGGGCCATGCCGTGCTATGTGCAAAGCAGGTTGTCGGTGACGAGCCGTTCGGCGTGATCCTCGCCGATGACTTGATCTGGAATGTCGGCAAGGGCTGCCTGCGCCAGATGTCCGAACTGTCGATGCGCGAGAACGGCGCCGGCGTAATCGCGGTCGAGGAAGTACCGCGCGATCGAACCGACAGATACGGCATCGTCGACGCCAGCCCGATCAATGAGCGCGCGGCGAAAATTAATCTCGTCGTCGAGAAGCCCAAGCCCGATGTCGCACCGTCGAATCTCGCCATCGTCGGCCGCTATGTGCTGCCTGCGCGCATCTTTGAGCTGCTTGAAAAGACCGAGCCCGGCGCCGGTGGCGAAGTCCAGCTGACCGATGCGATCGAGGCATTGCTCAGCGAGCGCTCCGTGCTGGCCTACCGCTTCGAAGGCACGCGTTTCGACTGCGGCAACAAGCTCGGCCTCGTGCAGGCGACGCTGCACATGGCGATGCAGGATCCCAAGCTCGCCGCGGCAACCAAGGATTTCATCCGCGCGTCGGGCCTGGCCGGCTGATCGGACCGGCGGAAAGCAATTCCCGGCGAAACGCCGAGTCGCTCGGAAACGCGGCTTCGAAGATCGGCTGCAATGGCTTCTCGAGCGCCGCGGCCTCATCGCCGCGGCCGATGGCGCGTAGGCCGCGGGCGTAGAGCATGCCGTAGCGCGCGGCTTGCGGATTGTCTGCGCCGAGCTTGTCGCGCACGAGCTGAAAGGCGCGCTCGGCGCAGCGCACGGACTCTTCGGCCTTGCCTTGTCTCGCTGCGATCTGCGCACGCAGATCCGCCGCGCGCGCGCGAACTGCATAGTTGCCCTTGGCGTCGGGCGCTTCGACACGGTCCAATAAGACTGAGGCGGCGGCGTCATCGCCGTGCAGGAAATGCCAGCGCGCCAACGCCAGCTGCGGGTAGGGCAGATCGACGCTGTCCGGGCTGGATTTCGTGTAAGTGGCGACCGCGGCATCGAGCAGGGACTTGGCTTCCTCGCTCGCGTCTCCGGTCTCCACGATCAGCGAGGCGAGCGTGTCGCCTGCGCGTGTCGTGCGCAGATCGTTCGCACCCATTCTCTCCCGACGCAGGTCGTAAACCAGACGCATCGCATCGATTGCGGTCGGATAACGCCCGATGCTGCTGTTGAGATTGCTGACTTGAAAGAGGACGCTGATGTACTCGGTGCTTTTGGTGCTATGCACCTTGGCGGACGTGGCCAGCGCGCTGTTCAGCGGTGCCATGGCGTCCGCGTAGCGGCCCATGCCGATCAGCATGCGTGCGAGTTCGCGCTGATCGTTGGCGACGGAACTGCTTTCGGTCGAATAGACTTCGGTGTCGACGGCAATCGCTTCCTTGATCGCTTCGATCGCCGGTTCGGGTTTGCCGCCGCGGTCGAGCGCCTGGGCGTAGCTGTTGAGCAGCCCGGCATAACCTGCCGTATGGGTGCGGCCTTGCTTGCGGTCCATGTCGAGCCTGCGCTCGAAATATTTCCACGCTTGCGCATAGTCGCCGCGGTTCTTCGCGAACATGCCAAGGTTGAAGATCGCGGGGCCGAGCCGCGCCGTCGGCGTATCGAGTTTTTCGATGATGGCCAGAGTCGCCTTGCCGGTTTCCATCGCCTCGTCGAAGCGGCCGGCCTTGTCGAGGGCGAGCGACAGCACCATCATCGAATTGGCGATTTCCTCCGAATTCGGCGCGAACATTTTCTGCCGCAGTTGTAGCGACTCGCGTGCCGTGCGCAGGGCATCCTCGGCCGGAAAATCGCCGTTGGTCAGGGTGTTGGTGAGCTCTTCGAGGTCGCGCGCGGCTTCGGCGGGCTGCTGCACTTCGGGGCTGAGATTGATATCGGCGGCTTCGCGCAGCAGCGGCGCTGCCTTGTCGGTGAGATTCATATGCCGGTACGCGTTGCCCATCGCTTCGAGCAGGCGTGCGCGCGTTGCCGGATCATCCGCGAGCTCCTTGCGGATGCGCTGCGCGCCGGTGTCCAGCACTTCGCGTGCGGTCAGGTCATGGCGCGCCGCATCGTTGCGGCCCGTGTCCGAGGCGGCGAATACCGAGACGAGGAAGTCTGCTGTCCGCTCCGCGATCGCCGCCTGCCGGCGCGCTTCCTTTTCCGCGGCCACCGTGCGCCAAGTGAAGCCGGCGGCGAGGGCGAGCACGAGCGCGCCGACCGCGAATGCCGGCCAGTGCCGGCGCGTGAAGCGGGCGCCGACATAGGCGAAGGTCGGCTTGCGCGCGAGTACCGGGCGGTGGGCCGCGATGCGCTCGACGTCTTCGGCGAGCGCCAGCGCCGAGGCGTAGCGTCGCGCCGGGTCGAACGCGCAGGCGCGTGCGACGATCGCATCGATGTCGCCGCCGAGGCGGCGGCGCCAGGGGAGCTGTTCCGCCGCGATCGAGCTCGGTGCGGGCAGCGTCGTCGTCGATGCGTGCGCGCCGTCGTCGCGACGCGGCGGCGCTTGATCGCTGACGAGTTCGTAGAGCAGGGCGCCGAGCGCGTACACGTCGGACTGCAACGTCGGCGCTTCGCCGCGCGCCTGTTCCGGGCTGGCGTAGCGCGGGGTGAGGAACAGGCGTCCGGCGCTACTCGCATTCTCCTCGCTGCGGTCGAGCGCCTGCGCGATGCCGAAGTCGAGCAGCACAGGCACGCCGTCTTCGCGCACGAGCACGTTCGACGGCTTGAGGTCGCAATGCACGATCAGGCGCTGGTGAGCGAACTGCAACGTGCGGCAGATCGACACGAAGATGCGCAGGCGCAGGTCCAGGCCCGGCTTCGTCTCGGCGCACCACTGGTCGAGCGAGCGGCCGTCGACATATTCCATGACGAGATACGGGGCGCCGCTCGGCGTGGCGCCGCCGTCGAGCAGGCGCGCGATCTGCGGATGCTGCAGGCCGGCGAGCAACTGCCGTTCACGCGCGAAGCGGGCCGCTGCGTCGACATCGCCGAGACCGCGGATCAGCTTGACCGCAGTCTGCTGGCTGAAATGTCCGTCGGCACGCTCGGCGAGATAGACCGCGCCCATGCCGCCGTGGCCGATCTCGCGCACGAGGCGCCAGGCGCCGAGGAGGTCGCCGGCGTGCAATTCGGTGGCGCCGAACTGCGCGATCATCGCGCTCACGCCCGCGCGCGAGCGGGTGCGCGTCGCCGCGTCGGCCTCGAGCAGGGCGAGTACTTCGGCGATCAGTGCCGGATCGGCGTCGGACGCAGCCAATCTGTCGCGCCGCTGCGGCGCCGGCAGGTCGCAGACGAGGTCAAACAGGCGACGCAGTTCGCTCATTCAGTAAGCGCGCGGTTGACGAAGGCCCGGGCAAAACGCAGGTCGCGGTCGATCGTCGGCACCGACACGTCGAGTGTCTGCGCGATTTCCGCGCGGTCCATGCCGGCAAAGGCGGCAAGTTCCATTGCTGCGGCGGCGCGCGGCTCCAGCGCTTCGAGCTGGCGCAGGGCCTCGTCGAGCACGACCACGTCCATCGCGCCGAGGTCGTCGGCCACCTCGGCTGCGCTGCCGAGCGTGATCGTCGCCTGTTCCCCGGGCCGCCGTCCGGCGAGGATCGCGCGCGCGCGGTCGACCAGGATGGAGCGCATGTACAGCGCGCTGACGGCGAGGAAATGGGTACGGTTGGCGAACGCCTTGCCGGCGCTGAGCAGGCGCGCCATCGCCTCGTGCACGAGGTCGGTCGGATCGAGCGTGGCCGAGTCCGCCTCGCCGCGCAGGCGTTGCACGGCGATCTGCCGCAGCAGGTCATACAGTTCGGGCATGACCGGCTCCAGCGCGGCGAGATCGCCGCCGCGCCAGGCGGCAAGGCGCACGGTGATGTCGGTTGTCAAGACGCTGGCTTCCATTTCCCTAGTGACGGTGATCATGCGGCAAGCGGGCACGCTTTGCAAAATCTCCCCGTCCCGGGGCGCCGCGGTCGTGTCGAATCGTCCGAACCCCGGTCCCAAAAAAATTTTCACCCGCGTGATAGGCGGCACCTCGGTTTTGCGCTTGTTTAAATATGAATGCGGGATTCCCGCTTCAGTATCCGCTTTGGTCACGGCGCGCGTAATGAACAGGGGGCGCGCGCTGGGTCCTTTCGCGGTTCTCGGCGCGGGGGCTGCGTTGATCGGCACGGTGGCTTAGGGGACGCCGTGCTGGTCGATGCAGAGTCGCCGAGTCCACCAGCGGCGTGGCGACGCTAGTCGTCGCCACGCTCGCCCACGCGCATGCGACCACGGACGTCCTCCGTGGTTCCTTGCGTTCATTCGCGCGGCTCGGATGCACAGTCGCCGGGGTCTTGCCGTATGCTTCGCCGACTTCCTTGCAGGCAGCCGCGAAGCCATGGATCTAAGTTACATCCTGAATCACCTCGGCGAAGACCGCGAAGCGCACCGCGGTGCGGTTTCCCCGCCGATCTACCAGACTTCGATTTTCGCATTTCCCAGCGTGAACGCCTTCCGTGAAGGTTTTCGCGACGAATTCCGCCGTACGACGTACACGCGCGGCAACAATCCGACCGTCGAGGTGCTGCGCAAGAAAGTCGCAGCTCTGGAAGGCACCGAGGATTGCCTGATGTTTTCGAGCGGCGCCGGTGCGATCTCCGCCGCGGTAATCGCCAGTGTCGACGCCGGCGACCATGTCATCTGCGTCGCGCGGCCGTATTCGTGGACGCGCGCGGTGCTGCGCGACCTGCTCGGCCGCTTCAATGTGACCACCAGCTTCATCGACGGCACGCAGACGGCGAATTTCGCCCAGGCGGTCACGCCGCAAACCAGGTTGATCGTGCTCGAGAGTCCGAATTCGATGACCTATGAGCAGCAGGATCTCGCCGCCGTCTCGAAACTCGCGAAAGCGCACGGCATCCGCACGCTCTGCGACAACAGCTACGCGACGCCGCTCAACCAATCGCCGATCGCCCTCGGCATCGACATGGTGGCGCATTCGGCCACCAAGTATTTGAACGGCCACAGCGACGTCGTCGCCGGCGCGCTGTGCGCGAGCGAGGCGATTATCCGCGAGGTGTTCAAGAAGACCTACATGGTCTGCGGCGCGGTGATGTCGCCGCACGATGCCTGGCTCATGATCCGCGGCATGCGTACGCTGTCGGTGCGCATGGAACGCATCGCGCGCACGACGCGCGAGGTGCTGGCATTCCTGCAGGCGCAGGAGAAAGTGGAAAAAATATACTATCCGCACGATGCGGGGAATCCGCAGTTCGGTCTGACCCAGGCGCAGATGCGCGGCGCGAGCGGCCTGCTGACGATCGCACTGCGGACGAAGGACGTAGCTGGGGTCGAGCGCTTCTGCAACGCGCTGAAGCGCTTCCTGATGACGGTGTCGTGGGGCGGCTACGAGTCGTTGCAGTTCCCGGTCTGCGCGGTCTATCCAGCGGATGCGCCGCTCGTTCCGCCGGCGGGCGGGGCGGGGCTCAATGTCGTGCGTCTGTCCGTCGGTCTGGAAGAACCCGAGGTGCTGATTGCGGATCTGCGGCAGGCGCTGGCGCTCGTGTGACTCCGGCCGGCTGCGGAGCGCAGATTTCCAAAGTCTGATCTTGCGCACTGCGTTCCGTGACCGATGTGAAATCGTCCACACTCGGATGCCGAGGCAATTCGCTGTTCGCCGCGGTGTCGCCGAAATAACCTAATTCATTCTGTTTCGGTCATTTTCCGCCATGCATTTGCCATTCCGTGAGGGGATGCTACGCCTGCGGTGAAGTACACGTAGAATGACTCGGGGTTGAGCTGTTTCAGGACTGATTTGCGTCTTGTCTGGGACGCGGCGCACTGCGCGCGAAATCAAGCAAAGGAAGAGGGATTATGGGGCTGCTGAATTTCATCTGGAATTTGCCGTTGATGTTGCTGCGCCTCGTCGGCGCCGTATTGTCTTTTTTCTTCGGCCGGCTTGGCTGGGACGCGCCACCGTGGATGCGCACGGTCGGCACGGGCTGGAACCGGCTCGGCGGCGTCGTGCAGGCGCGACCGGCGCGCTCGGCGGGAATTCTCATCGCGCTGCTCGTGCTTGGATTCGGCGGATTGTTCGGCTATCGCGCCTGGCGCGACCGCCCGAAGCCGGTGGTCGAAGCGCCCGCCACCTTCAGCGTGCAGGCGCCGTTGCTGACCGGTTACGACGATGACGCGCGCAAGCTGATTGTGCATCCGCTGCACGTGGTCTTCACCCGCTCGGTCGCGCCGCTGGCGCTGGTCGGCAAGTCGCCGACGGCGGGCATCGCGATGCAGCCGGAACTGGCCGGCACGTGGACCTGGCTGAACGACCGCGAGTTGAATTTTTTGCCGAAGGACGACTGGCCGATCGGGCAGAAATACTCCGTCAATTTCGATCCCAAGCTCGCCTTCGCCGAACACGTCAAAGTGGACAAGGATCGCTTCGATTTCGCGAGCGCGCCGTTCAAGGCGAGCATCGTGCAGGGCGAGTTTTATCAGGATCCGCAGGACGCGACGGCGAAGAAGGCCGTGATCCACGCGCGCTTCACCCATCCGGTCGATCCGGCGAGCTTCGAGAAGGCCGTCGGTCTCAAGCTTACCGGCCCGAAAATGTCGTTGGCGCCGAAAAAGTTCACTGTCACTTACGACGATCGCAAGGTCAATGCATTCGTCCACTCCGAGCCGCTGTCGATTCCCACCGACGACGAAGCGCTCACCTACACGATCGCCGAAGGCGTGCGCGCCGCGCGCGGCGGCCCCGCGACCGACCAATCGCTCGACGGCAAGGTATCGGTGCCCGGGCTGTACAGCCTGCGCATCGAAAGCATCGAAGCGACCCTGGTCGACAACGCGAAGTACGAGCCGGAGCAGGTGCTCGTGGTCGACGCGTCGCAAAGCGTGAATGAAGCGGATACGCAGAAGGCGTTCTCCGCCTGGCTGCTGCCACACAACGATCGCGACAATTCGTGGTATTGGAGCCTGTCCGACATCAGCGAAGCCGTGCTCCAGCGCTCACAGAAGCTCGGCCTCGAAGCGATTCCGACCGAGCGCGACTACGAGAATCTGCACAGTTTCAAGTACAAGGCCGATCCGGGTCGGTATATCTATGTAAGAGTCAACAAAGGGCTCAAATCCTTTGGCGGCTACGTGCTTGGCAAAGACGTGGTGCAGATCATCGCCGTGCCCGAGTATCCGAAGATGCTGCGCTTCGCCGCCGACGGTGCGCTGCTGTCGTTGTCGGGCGACAAGCGTATCGGCGTCGTCGCGCGCAACGTGCCCGGCATGCAGGTCGAAATCGCACGCGTGCTGCCGGACCAGTTGCAACACCTGGTCAGCTTCAACCAGGGCACCTACAACAAGCCGCAGATGTATTCGCTGAGCGCCGACCAGATCACCGAGCGCTTCGTCAACAAGGTGCCGTTCGAGGAAGGCGCCGATCCGGCCAAGGCACGCTTCGAGGGCGTCGACCTCGGCAAGTATTTCGGTAGCGGCGCGAACGCGAAGCACGGTGTGTTCCTGCTCAAGTTGGCCGAGCTGCAACCCGAGCCGCCGAAGCAGGAAGTGGATCCGAATGCGGACGAACCCGAGCAGAACGAGGAAGAGGGCCAGGCGAACGAGGGCGAGGGCAGCTACGCGAACACGGACAATGCCGATGTGCCCGGCGACGCACGCCTGATCGTCGTCACTGACCTCGGCATGATCGCGAAGCGATCGCTCGACGGCAGCTATGACGTCTACGTGCAGTCAATCCGCAATGGCGCGCCGGTCGAAGGCGCAAACGTGGATGTGGCCGGCAAGAACGGCCAGACGCTGGTCTCACACGCCACCGACGCGGCCGGCCACGTGCATTTCGATCCACTCGACGCGATGAAGCGCGAGAAGACGCCGACGTTGTTCGTCGTGCGCAAGGCGGACGATCTTTCCTTCCTGCCGATCGGCGAGCGCGACCGTTCGCTCGACTTCTCACGCTTCGACATTGGCGGCGAGCGCAACGCGAAGAACGCGGGCCGCCTGTCGGCCTACCTGTTCTCCGATCGCGGCATCTATCGGCCCGGCGATACGTTTCACGTCGGCGTGATCGTGCGCGCGGCGGACTGGACCAAGCCGCTCGACGGCATTCCGCTGATCGCCGAGATCACCGACGCACGCGGCACCGTCGTTGAGACGCGCAAGCTGCGCGTCGACACCGCGGGCTTCCTCGGCGTCGATTACACGACGCAGGAAAGCTCGCCGACGGGCACCTGGAACGTCAACGTCTACATCAGCAAGGACGGCCGCGCCGACGCGCAGATCGGTTCGGTCGGCGTGCAGATCAAGGAGTTCCTGCCCGACCGCATGAAGGCCGAGGCGCGACTGTCGGCGAATTCGCCGGATGGCTGGGTGAAGCCGGACGGGTTGAAGGCGCTGTTCTCGCTGCAGAACTTGTTCGGCACGCCGGCGCAGAATCGCCGCGTCGAGGCGACGCTGACGCTGACGCCGTCGATTCCGAGCTTCCGTCCGTATCCCGATTACCGCTTCTTCGATCCGCAACGCGCGAAGGAAGGCTATTCCGACCCGCTCGGTGAACGCACGACGGACGACAAGGGCGAGGCCGAATTCCCGCTCGACCTGTCCAAGTATGCGAACGCGACGTACCAGCTGCGCTTCTTCGCCAAGGGCTACGAGGCCGAGGGCGGGCGCAATGTCGCCGCGCAGGTGAGTCAGCTGGTGTCCTCGCTCGATTATCTGATCGGCGCGAAGATCGACGGCGATCTCGGCTTCGTCCAGCGCGACGCCAAGCGCAGCGTCAACTTGATCGCGATCGATTCGAATGCGAAAAAGATCGCCGTCGGCAACTTGAAGGCCGTGATCATCGAGCGCCGCTACGTGTCGATCCTGACCAAGCAGGATTCCGGCGTGTACAAGTACGAATCGAAGGCCAAGGACATCACCGTGTCCGAGGTGCCGCTGTCGATCGCCGCCACGGGCAACGATTTCGCGCTGCCGACCGACAAACCGGGCAGCTTCGCCCTCGTCGTGCGCAATGGCGATGGCGAGGAACTCAACCGCGTCGAATACAGCGTGGCCGGCGAGGCGAACCTGACGCGCTCGCTCGAGCGCAATGCCGAACTGCAGCTCGCGCTGAACAAGCACGATTACGCGCCGGGCGAGGAAATCGAGATCGCCGTGCGTGCGCCGTACGCGGGCAATGGTCTGATTACGATCGAGCGCGACAAGGTCTACGCGCACACCTGGTTCAAGGCGGCGACTTCGGGCTCGGTGCAGAAAATCACCGTGCCCAAGGACTTCGAAGGCAACGGCTACGTCAACGTGCAGTTCGTGCGCGATCCGTCGTCGGACGAAATCTTCATGAGTCCGCTCAGCTACGGCGTCGTGCCGTTCTCGGTCAATCGCGACGCGCGTCGCGACGTGACGCAGATCGACGTGCCGAGCCTGATCAAGCCGGGCGACACGCTGCGTATGAAGGTCAACGTGGCGCAGTCGTCGCGCATCGCGGTGTTCGCGGTCGACGAAGGCATCCTGCAGGTGGCGCGCTACAAGCTCGGCGATCCGCTCGATTTCTTCTTCCGCAAACGCATGCTCGACGTGAAGACGAGCCAGATTCTCGATCTGATTCTGCCGGAGTTCTCCAAGTTGATCGCCATGGCGGCGCCGGGTGGTGACGCCGACGAGCTTCTCGCGCGTCACTTGAATCCGTTCAAGAAGAAGCGCAAGGAGCCGGTGGCATGGTGGAGCGGCATCGTCGACATCAAGGATAGCCGCGAATTCACCTGGACCGTGCCCGACGATTTCAACGGCAAGCTGCGCGTGATGGCGGTGGCCGTGCGCGCCGACAAGATCGGTATTGTGCAGAACACCTCGACCGTGCGCGGTGACTTTGTGCTGTCGCCGAATGTGCCGAACATGGTCGCGCCTGGCGACGAGTTCGAGGTCAGCGTCGGCGTTGCCAACAACCTGACCGGCCTCGGCGGTAAAGAAGTACCGATCAAGCTTGCATTCGCGCCGTCGGCCGGCCTCGAGGTGGTCGGTGCGGCTGAACAGACGGTGACGCTCGGCGAAATGAAGGAAGGCGTCGTCGTCTACAAGCTGCGTGCGAAGGACGCGCTCGGTCCAGCGAAGCTCGACTTCAAGGCGACTTACAACGATAAGTTCGCGAAGATCGGCACGGAGGTATCGGTGCGGCCGGCCTCGGCCTATCGCAACGATCTCGTCGTCGGCGATCTCGACAAGGGTTCCGCCGAAGTAAAGGACTTGCGCCAGGTGTTCGACGCGTTCGCCAAGCGCAACATTTCCGCTTCGTATACGCCGCTCGTGCTCGCGCAGGGTTTGTCCGCGTATCTCGCCGACTTCCCGCACCGCTGCACCGAGCAGTTGATCAGCCAGGGTGTGCCCTCACTGGTGTTCGCCGCGCATCCCGAATATGGCAGCCTCAACCTCGACGCGAACGGCAAGCCGGTGAAACCGGCGAGCGACCCGCTGCAAGGTCTGTTCGCGGTGATGCATTCGCGCCAGAACAACGAGGGCGGGTTTGGTCTATGGACCTCGACACCGCAGTCGCACCGCTTCGCCTCGGTCTACGCGATGCAGTTCCTCATCGAAGCGAAGGAGCGCGGCCAGCGCTTGCCGGGCGACATGCTTGACTCGGGCGATCGCTATCTGATGCAGCTCGCTGCAGACGAAAGCGACGGCTCGCTCGACGGCCTGCGCGAGCGTGCATTCGCCGTGTACCTGCTCACGCGCCAGGGCACGGTGACGACGAACTATCTCGCCGCCGTGCAAAAACGCCTCGACGACCGCCACACGAAGGTTTGGCGCGATGATCTCGCCGCGGGTTATATCGCGGCCTCGCTCAAGCTGCTCAAGCAGGATCGCGAAGCCGACGCATTGATTGCCGGTCCGCAGGCCGTGCTCACGCGTTCGACGATCGAGAACGCCTACCGCTTCCAGTCGTACTCGTACTACGGCCCGCTCGTGCGTGACGCGGGCATGCTGTACCTGATCGCCAAACACTTCCCCGAGCGCGCGAAAGCGTTGCCGCCCGCGGCGGTTGCGAACCTGCTGCGGCCGGTGCAGCGCGGCTGGTACAACACGTTGTCGTCGGCACAGACCATTCTCGCGCTCGATGCCTATGGCGCGCAGGCCGGTGCCGACAAGCTTGCGCTCAACGCACTGCTCAAAGACGGCACGGTGAAGCCGCTGACTCAGCAGCCCGGCGCACTCGTGCGCGCCGCGTTCGATGCTGCGGCAACGGGCCTGCGTGTCGATAACGGCGCCGATCTGCATGCTT
>Ga0070685_10001539_pt1 | contig 12166 bp, 10 predicted proteins | sample KBSS13LmetaG_FD_65651 | JGI IMG/M metagenome (GOLD analysis project Ga0070685, IMG submission 65651) | Switchgrass rhizosphere microbial communities from Kellogg Biological Station, Michigan, USA - KBS S1-3L metaG | ecosystem: Host-associated > Plants > Roots > Rhizosphere ...
TGGAAGGTGTCGCCGAAGCGCTCCTGCGCCCAGGCGTCCACCAGCTCCAGCGGGAGCGTGGCGGCGAGCTCCACCACCAGCGCGTCGTCCGTCTCGGTGAAGGCGACGTGCTCGCCGAAGCGGTGCATGATCCCGTTGCCGCGCACCGCCTCGGCCGCGGCGCGGCGGAGGGTGAGGGTGGCGGTCACCGCGCTGTCGGGCGCGTCCCACTCGGGGATCTCGTAGTGCACCACCAGGTCGGCGCGGCCCGCCTGCGGGAGCACGTACTCCTTGCTGTCCAGCAGGTGGCGGGCGATGCGCTTGAGGACCTCGGCCTCGGTGTAGCCGCGCGTCTTCACGTCGCGCCGCAGCTTCCAGCGGAAGAGGAGGTCGGGCTCGGGCTGCAGGAACACCGCCAGGTCGTAGGCGGTGCGCAGCTCGTCGCTCGGGAAGCCGAGGAGGCCGCGCACCAGCACCACCTCGTTCGGCTCCACCGTGCGCGAGGAGCCGAAGGTGCCGTCGGTGTGGTCGTAGCACCGGTTGCGCACGGGACGCCCGCGGCCCAGGAGCTGGAGGTGCTCCTGCATCAGCGGGAAGTTGTGCACCGAGGGGTGCAGCGCGGTGAGGCCGAGCTCCTGGCGCTCCGCGCGGGTGTGGCGGTGGTAGTCGTCCAGCTCGAGCGTGGAGACGCGGTCGGGGCCGATCAGCGCGGCCACCCCCTCGGCCACGGTGCTCTTGCCGCTCCCCGAGTCTCCCACGATCCCCAGCACGAAGGGGTGATGCGTTGGCTGGGGGCCGAGTTCGTCGCTCATTCGGCGGGCGCGTTCGGGCGCGCCCCGTGACCGTGGGCCATAAAGACCTCCCATTTCCGGAAAGCGTAGGACGTGCATACTAGCGCGCGTTGCGGCGATGCGAAAGCTACATCGCGCGCAGGGGGCCAGCAGCGCGCCGCATGCGCCACCTCGCGCGGCGTTCAGGCGCCGCGCGGCCACCGGCCTGCGGCGCGCGCGCGGATCGCGTAGCTTGCACTACCCGCGGCCGGGCGGCGGCGTGCCGTCCCCGGGTCCGCGCGCGCGAAGCCTCATCTTCTCCCCATCTTTCCGGCGATGTCGAGCTACTGCGACGCGGCGCCCGGCCACGCGTGGCACGGGCCCTATCATGATCACCAGTACGGCTTTCCGCTCAGCGGCGACGACGCGCTGCTGGAGCGGCTGGCGCTGGAGATCAACCAGGCCGGGCTCTCCTGGCTCACCATCCTGAAGAAGCGCGACGCCTTCCACCGCGCCTTCGACGGGTTCGACGTGGACCGGGTGGCCGCGTACGGCGACGAGGACCGCGCGCGGCTGCTGGCGGACGCCGGGATCATCCGCAACCGGCTGAAGGTCGACGCGGTGATCGAGAACGCGCGCCGCATCCAGCAGCTGCGCGAGTCGCACGGCTCGTTCGCGGGATGGCTCGACGCGCACCATCCGCTGTCCAAGGACGAGTGGGTGAAGCTGTTCAAGCGCACCTTCCGCTTCACCGGCGGCGAGATTGTGGGCGAGTTCCTGATGAGCACCGGCTACCTCCCGGGCGCGCATCGCGACGACTGTCCCGTGCAGGCGCGCATCCTCGCCGCGGGCCCGGCGTGGGCGCGGACGACCGATCGCGCCGCAGCGGGGTAGCAGTCGCCGCGCCGGGCCCGGCGCGGCGCATCCTCCCTGATCGCAATCGTTTATCCATCGACCTGGTGACGCTCGAATGAAGTGGTCGTATCTGGCAGTGGCGTCGTTCGCGGTCTGCGCGGCGAGCCCGGCCGCGGCGCAGTCTGCTCCGCCCGGCGGGGCGCTTCCCCCGGTCGAGCGGATGCTGCAGGTGTTCGAGGAAGACGCAGTCGAGAGCCGCACCGGCGGCACGGAGGGGATCGCGGCGGTGCAGTGGGCGCTCATGCACCCGAAGCTGGTCGCCCCGGCGACGCTGGACTCGGTGCTCGCCGGGCTGGAGCAGATGGCCACGCACTCGCCGACGCGGCTGGCGCGGGTGCGCGCGGTGATTCAGCTCGGCCGCGACTCCACCGGGTTCGACCGGATGATGCGCGTGTACCGCACCGCGGCCGCGTACCCGGAGGTCCGCGACATGGCGATCTCGTCCATGCCCAGGCCGAAGCTCCCGGCGCAGGTGGACGCCTGGATCGCCCTGCTGCGCGGGCTGGTGGTGCAGCCCGAGGATCGCGAGGACTTTCCCAACGCCTCCTTCGAGGCCATGCGCCAGCTCTACGCGCTGAAGGCCCCCGGCATCGCCGCGCTGATCGACCTGCACCGGCGCGGCGCCGTCCACAACCCCGCGGTCCGCGCGCTCCTGGCGAGCTGGATCCGGCTGGAGTTCAAGCTGCCGGAGAGCGAGCCGGGCTGACGGCGATGATTCCGCCGATTGACGAGCACGGATCCGGGGCGTCATCGTGAGGCTGATTCGGTGGAGAATCGCTTCGCTACAACGGTGTCATCCTGAGGCCCGACCTCAAGTTGCCCTGATTCCACACCGCATGTCGCAGGGCCGAAGGATCTAACCGACGACGCGCGAGGGCCGCTGCGGCAGCCGCACCGAAGCAGCGGCGGCATCCGCGGGATCGAGAGGCGTCCTCCATCACCGCGACGCTACCGCGCCCAACCCACGTGGCGTCCGCAAGTAGATCCTTCGGTCCTGCGGGTACCTGCGCAGCGGAAGCATCATCGCGTTCGGACCTCAGGATGACACCGGTGGGCCGGGGGTTCTCACTGGTCTTTCAGGCTCGAATCCAAGTGGGGAGTCCCCGATCCAGCGACGAATCATGGACACAAACCCGGAGACACAGCCCCTCGACCTCGCCGCGTACCTCCGGCGCGTGGAGTACGAGGGTGCGCTGGAGCCGACGGAGGAGGTGCTGCGCGCCATTCACCTGGCGCACGCGACGCACATCCCGTTCGAGAACCTCGACATCCTGCTCGGCCGGCCGATCCGGCTGGACCTGGCGTCGCTGCAGGCGAAGCTGGTGCACGGCGGGCGCGGGGGATACTGCTTCGAGCACAACTCGCTGCTCGCGGCCGTGCTGGAGGAGATCGGATTTCGCGTGACGCGGCTCGCCGCGCGCGTGCGCTCGGGCACTACGACGCTGCTGCCGCGGACGCACATGCTGCTGCTGGTGCGCTGCGACGGGCGGACGTGGGTGGCGGACGTGGGATTCGGTGCGGAGGGGCTGCTCCACCCGGTCCCATTCGGGAAGGGCGAGGTCAGCGAGCAGTTCGCGTGGAGCTACCGCGTCGTCCCGGAAGACGGGTTGTGGGTGCTGCAGTCGCTGCACGGCGAGGGATGGACGGACCTCTACGCGTTCACACTGGAGCCGCAGCACGCCATCGACTACGAGATGGCGAACCACTACACGTCGACGCACCCCGACTCGCGCTTCCGCCGCACGGTGACGGCGCAGCTCGCCGCGCCCGGCGTGCGGCGCATCCTGCGCGGCGGCGAGCTGACGGTGGACGACGGCACCACAATCGCGCGGCGCACGGTCGCCCCCGACGAGCTGCTCGCGGTGCTCGACGAGAGCTTCGGGCTGCGGCTGCCGGAGGGGACGCGCTTCGAATTGCCTGTCTGACGCGCGAGCTCAGCAACTGAATGTCTCACGCAGAGCCGCGGAGACGCAGAGAACAACGTTTCAGCGTTCTTTCTCTGCGGCTCCGCGGCTCTGCGTGAGATAAAGTCAGCCTGGGACGAGCGTTACTTCGCCGCGAGCCAGTTGGTGCCGACGCCGCCCTCGACGCGCAGGGGCACGTCGAGCACGGCGGCGGACTCCATGCGCTCGCGGACGAGGGACCGGACCTCGTCGACGTTGCCGGCGGGGACCTCGAAGAGGAGCTCGTCGTGCACCTGAAGCAGCATCTTCGTGCCGTCCGTCCGTGAATCCAGGTCCTGCTGGATGCGGATCATGGCGATCTTGATCAGGTCCGCGGCGGTGCCCTGGATCGGCGCGTTGGTGGCCGCGCGCTCGCCGAAGGAGCGCACGTTGAAGTTGCGCGCGTTGATCTCGGGGATGTAGCGCCGCCGGCCGGTGAGCGTCTCGACGTACCCCATCTGCCGCGCCTTCTCCATCTGCTCGTCCAGGTAGCGGCGCACGCCCGGGAAGCGCTGGAAGTACTGGTCGATGAACTCCTTCGCCTCGGCGGTGCTCATCCCCAGCTGGTTGCCGAGCGCGAAGGGGCCGATGCCGTAGATCACCGCGAAGTTCACCGTCTTCGCCCGGTCGCGCATCTCCTTGCTCACCGACTCCACCGGGACGCCGAAGATGAGCGCGGCGGTCTGGCGATGGATGTCGGCGCCGGCGCGGAAGGCCTCGACGAACGCCTCGTCGCCCGAGTAGTGGGCGAGGATGCGCAGCTCGATCTGCGAGTAGTCCGCCGCCAGGAAGCGCATCCCCTCGGCGGGGATGAAGCCGCGGCGGATCTCCGCCCCCATCTCCGTGCGGATGGGGATGTTCTGGAGATTGGGGTCGGACGACGCCAGCCGCCCCGTCGCGGCCACCGTCTGGTTGAAGGTGGTGTGGATGCGCCCCGTGTCCGGGTTCACCGCGCGCGGCAGCGTGTCGACGTAGGTGCCGCGCAGCTTCTCGATCTGGCGGTACTGCATCAGCAGCTGCGGGAGCTCGTGTCCCTGCGCGGCGAGCGCCTGCAGCACGTCCACGTCGGTCGAGGCGCCCGTCTTGGTGCGCTTGATGATCGGCAGCCCGAGCTTGCCGAAGAGGATCTCGCGCAGCTGCGGCGTGCTGCCGATCATGAACTCCTGCCCGGCCGCCGCGTAGATCTGCGCCTCCAGGTCGCGGAGCTGCCTCCGCATCACCCCGCCCATCTGCTCGAAGAACGCCTCGTCGATGCGGATGCCGTTCCACTCCATCTCGGCCAGCACGCGCACCAGCGGCATCTCGATCTCGCGGAAGAGCGGCTCCAGGTGCAGCCGCTCCAGCTCCGGCGCGAAGCGCTCGTGCAGCCGCAGCGCCACGTCCGCATCCTCCGCCGCGTAGTCGGCCGCCTTCTGGAGCTCCACCTCGGCGAAGTCGACCTGCGTCTTCCCCTTCCCGGTGACGTCTTCGAAGCGAACGGTCTGGTGGTCCAGGTGCTGGACGGCGAGCGAGTCGATCGCGTGCTCGCGGCGCCCCGGCTCCAGCAGGTAGCTGCCGACCATGGTGTCGAAGTCCAGCCCCGCCAGGCGGATCCCGTGGCGGCGGAAGACCAGCAGGTCGTACTTGAGGTCCTGCCCCACCTTCCGCACCGCGGCGTCCTCCAGCATCTCCACCAGCGGCCGCATCTCGTCGGAGTCCAGCGCCGGCAGGTTCTTCGGCCCCTGCGCCTTGCGCGCCTCGGGCGAGGGGTCGCCGCCGCCGCCGAGGAGGTCGCCCTGCGCCGGCGCGGGGAGGCGGTGGCGGAGGGGGAGGTAGAAGGCGGCCCCGGGCTCCAGCGCCAGCGAGATCCCGCACAGCTCGGCGCGCATCGCGTCGCGGCTGCTGGTCTCGGCGCCGAGGGAGACGAATCCCTGCGCGCGGATGCGGCGCACCAGGTCGCGCACCCCGTCGGCGGTGTCGACCAGGCGGTAGTCGGTGGGGGCGCGCTCCTTCGCGGCGGCGGCCTGCTCCTCCTCGTCGGGGGCGGCGTAGTCGCGGACGAGGGAGTGGAACTCGAGGTCGAGGAAGAGCTCGCGCAACGCGCGGCGGTCCGGCTTCTCGATGCAGAGCGACTCCAGGTCGAGCGGCACCGGCAGGTCGGTGAGGATGGTGACCAGCCGCTTGGAGAGGAGCGCGTCGGCGCCGAAGGCTTCGAGCGCCTCGCGCGGGCGCTTGGCCTTGATCTCCGCCGCGTGCTCCAGGATCTGCTCGACGGAGCCGTAGTCTTCGATCAGCTGCACCGCCGTCTTCGGCCCGATCCCCGGAACGCCGGGGACGTTGTCGCTGCTGTCGCCGATCAGCCCCAGGTAGTCGATCACGCGCTCCGGCGGCACGCCGAGCCGCTCGTGCGCGTTGCGGACGTCGACCCACTCCTCCTCCATCGCCGCGGGGCCGCCGCGGCCGGGGTTCAGCAGGCAGACGTGCGGGCGGATGAGCTGGTAGAAGTCCTTGTCGCCGCTCACGATCACCGCCTCCAACCCCTGCTCCACCGCGCGCGAGGCCAGGGTGCCGATCACGTCGTCGGCCTCGTAGCCGTCCAGCTCCAAGACGGGGATGCGGAAGGCATTCACCAGCTCACGCACGCGCGGGAGCGAGGCCCGCAGCTCGTCGGGCATCTTCTCGCGCGTGGCCTTGTAGGCGGGGTAGACCACGTGGCGGTCGCTGGTCCCCGCGTCGAACACCATCCCCAGGTAGTCGGGCTCGTGCTTCTCGATCACCTTGATCAGGAACTTGGTGACCCCCCACGCCGCCGAGGTGTTCTCGCCCTTCCCCGACATCAGGGGTCGCGAGACCAGGGCGAAGAACGCGCGGTAGATGAGCGCGTAGCCGTCGATCAGGTAGAGGCGTGGACGCGACTTCTCGGGCTTTTCGACGGGCATCTGGCGGCCGGTTGCGGGGGTGCGGACGACGGCCGGAATCTATCCCCCGGCCCGGTAACAGCAACAGCGACGGCAACGGCATCTCACGCGGAGACGCGGAGACGCGGAGGAGGCGCGGCGGGGGCGTCGATGGTGCCGATCCGGTGCGAACGACAGGGTTGATCGTCCGTTCGATGCCACTATCGTGGTCTCGCACCCGGGGCCCGCACGGGCACCGCATCCTCCGAGAACCTTCAGCGCCGGAGATGGAACCGTGAAGAAGCTGACGCTCGACGCCGAGGCCCTGCGCGTGGAGTCGTTCGAGCCGCGCGAGCGGGAGGCCCGAGAGGGGACGGTGCGGGGGCACGACGGAACGTGGTGGGGAGAGACGTGCGTGACGCAGTGCGTGACCGGCCCCTGCGACTGCCAGCTCAGCGTCCCGGCCGACGGCTGCGGGTGAGCCTGGCGCGCGGCGGCTGCTTGATCGGAGAAGGCGGCGGGACTCCCAGGGTCCCGCCGCCTCCGAATTAGAGAATCCTTGTCCCCAGCCGCACGCGTCCCTAGAGATGTGATCGTCCGATCCCACCCCGCTCCCACTCGCGAGGCCCCATGCGCCGTGCCGCCCTGCTCGTCCTCACCTGTCTGCTTCCCGCCTGCACCGTTGCGGTGAACACCAGCAGCACCTCGTCCATCGGGCGGTCGTTCCAGGGATCGTGGAAGGGCACGGGTTCACAGGCGGACCAGCCTGGCGTGACATGGACGATCGCGCTGACGCTGGCGAGCGGCGCGCGCGGGAGCGTGGTCGGGACCATGACCTATCCCTCGCTGAACTGCGGCGGCGACCTGATCCTGCGCCAAGCGGACGGGGGACGGGTGGAGCTGCTGGAGCGCATCACCTTCGGCACCTGCGTGGACCGGGGCGTGGTCACGCTCACGCCGGCGCAGGGAGGGTTGCGCTACGACTGGCTGGAGGCGGAGTCGGGGCTCACGGCGCGCGGAACGCTCTCCCGCGCGCAGCCGCCGAGTCCCTGAATCCCCAAGCCTTGGCAACTGCATCTCACGCAGAGCCGCGGAGCCGCGGAGGAGAATTTCCTCCGCGGCTCCGCGGCTCTGTGCACAATGGACCTGAAATGACGCGAAAGTTGCGACGCGCGACCATCTCACATTCCGAGGTCAAATATTCCTGAACCACAAAGGAGCTGAATCATGGCAGTCACCCCCAGGAAGCCCGCGAGTCGGCAGGCACCGCGTCGGAAGTAGACCCGGCATCATCCCGCAGACAACCGCAGCGTGCGCATTCGCGCGCCTGCAATCACACGAGGCCACTCATGACCAGATTTGCCAGGCGCGGCATGCCGCTCGTGCTGCTGGCGTGCTTGCTCCCCGCAACGGCCCTCTCCCAACGCGAAGGGGGCTACGTCTACAACCACGGCGAAGACCGGTTCGTCGACAACGTCTACAACTTCCTGAAGCATTTCCAGTACGAGCAGTACTTCTGGACCGAAGCGTTCGAGTTCACCACCAGCCGCGCCTCGTTCGTGGACGACATGAACCTGGCCTACTACTCGGGCCACGGGAACCACTCCTACCTCGGGATGGGCCCCGGCGCGTCGGTCAGCGGCGTGGACCTGACGAGCGCGGGCGGCTACGGAGCGCGCCTGCGCTTCATCGTGTTCCAGTCGTGCACGGTGATCCCGTCGGCCCCGGACCTGGCGAACTGGTGGAGCCCGTGGGTGCCGGGCGGGATCTTCCAGGGGCTGCACCAGGCCATCGGGTACCGAACCGAGAGCTGGTCCGGGAACGGGATCTCGAACAACTTCGGCAACCGCGTGCGGTCCGGCGGAGCCATGTGGCAGAGCTGGTTCGCGGCGGTGAACGACGAGCGGAGCGTCTGGCGGGGCGCGTTGTATCCCGGCTATGCCTCCGTGGTCCTGTATCCCGGCCTGGACAACGACACGTACTTCTCCTTCGGACCGCGTCCGCCCTCCGGCCACGGCTGGCTGCGGACCTACTACCAGTACTGACGCCTCCGGCCGCCCCGGCCGCAGGCTTCATCGTCTACCGCACGATCCCGGCGCCCTGCCGGGAAAGGCGAACGGAGGACAATCATGTTGAACACGAATCGAGGCCGGCGCCAACGGCCGCTGGCCCTGTCGGCCCTGCTGCTGGCGGTCGCGCTCGCCGCGTGCGCGCCGGGACGTCCCGGGCCCGGCGGCCCCATCGACCCCGCCCAGCGGGGGATGCGGGTCTACCGGATGGGTACGCGGTTCGGCGGAGCCGAGCAGGCGCGGGTACTCGCGGAGCGCCTGTTCGAAGGCACGGGCGCGCAGGTAGAGCTGAAGGAAGACAACGCCAACGGGCTGATGTACGTGAACCCGGGCGACCCCTCGGCCTACGTCCGGATCGACCGGACCACGGGAGACTTCAGCTTCAGCCGCGGGTTGGCGAGGTACTATGGCGGAGGCGCGACGCCGGGACTCCCGGATTCCGCCCGGGCCGTGGAGATCGCCCGGACCCGGCTGCGGGAGATCGGCGAGCTTCCGCAGGGCGAGGCGCTCGTGGTGCAGCACGTGGGCGGCCTGCGCATGTCCGAGGTCCAGAACGGGGCCACCCGCACCGTCGACAAGCTCGTGAACGTTCACTTCGGCCGCCGGATCGACGGCGTCGAGGTCGGCGGACCCGGCTCCAAGATCGTCGTGACGCTGGGCGAGAACGGCGCGCTGGTGGGACTCCACAAGCGCTGGATCAGCCTGGCGGCCGAGGAACGGGGCGCGGCGGAGTTCCTTCGGCCCGCCGAGGTCCAGGCCGCGGCCACCACCCTGGTTCGCGCCGAGTGGCCGCGTGCCCGACGCGTGGCGGCGAACCGTCCGGAGCTGGGGTACTACGACGATGGCCACGGCAACGTGGAGCCGGCCTACTTCGTCGCCGCGACTATTGTCGTTGAAGGCGAGGAGCCGAGCCGGGCCGGCCACGTGGACCACTATCTCGGCGTGGTGCCCGCGCTGCGGCAGCCGCGGGGCGACTACCGGCAGCAGGAACGCGCGCGGGTGCAGCCCGGCGGCACTCGCGACAGCCTGGCGGCGACAGTCCAATAGCGTCCCCGCCGAATCCCTGAATCGCCAGCTCGGGTAAACTGCATCTCACGCAGAGCCGCGGAGGAGCGATTCCTCCGCGACTGCGCGGCTCTGTGTGATATGAGAAATCCGTTACTGCGCCGCGGGATGCGTGTCCATCCGAACGCTGCGCAGCAGCCAGGCGCCGCCGGGCGGGAGGACCCACACGTATTCGTAGGTGCCGCGCTCCGCGCCGACCTGGCCGTCCGCGCGGCGGAAGCGGAGTGTGAGCGTGCCGGCCTCGGTAACCTCGGTGCTCGTGCGGGTCACGCGCTCCGGCATCATCACCACGTCGGTCACCTTCCCGATGTCCTCCGTCAACCAGCGCTCCTCGATGCGCGCGCGGCCGTCGAGCGTGTAGTCGGGGAAGATCACCCGCGCGTCCTCCGCGAAGAAGGCGGCGAGCGCGGCGCGGTCCGTTCCGCCCCACGCGGCGGTATACGACCGGCGCGTCTCGGCCAGCTCCGCAGGAAAGCTCCCGGGCCCGATGCCGCGCGGCGTCGCACAGGCCGCGAGCACGCCCACCGCGAGCGCCGCAAAGATCCGTCGCATCCGTTTCTCCTCGGTCGGAAAGATCGACGGGTTGGAAACCCGCCGCTGGAACGGCACGAAGTCCGCCTTCGCGGACTGCGCCTCGGCATCGGCGCGGACAGCCGGACGATCGCGCCGGAGCGTGGACGTGACGAGCTCCGCCGCGAGATACGATAGCGTTGGCCCGCGTCGGCGCCAGCGTGTCGCCGCGTCAGCGACGTCAGGCGATCCGGCCTGGCGAATCGACGGGTTGCTCGGCGCAGGCGTCCCGGACGCACCCACGCAGCCAGCGATGCGCGGGATCGCCGTCCATCCGCGGATGCCAGAGCAGGGAGACCGTGATCCGCGGGATATCCAGCGGAAGCGCGAAGCTGCGCATTCCTGCGCGCAGGTCACCGGTGTGGCGCTCGGGCACGCTGGCGACGAGGTCGGATGCGCGGGCCAGGGCCAGCGCGGCCGAGAACCCGCCGACGGTCGTGACGATCTCCCGTTCCAGCCCGAGCGCCACCAGGGCGTCGTCGACCGGGTTCCTGTCGATCCCCCGGCGAGAGACACGGACGTGCCTCGCGGCGGCGTAACGGTCGGGGGTGACCTCGCCCTCGCTCAGCGCGTGCCCCGCGCGCACGACGCCGACGAAGCGGTCTCGAAACAACGTCTGCGCACGCACTTCCGGACCGGTCGTCTTCCCCACCACGCCGGTCTCCAGGTCGACGGATCCGTCGCGAAGGGGCGCGCTGTCCTTGTCGACCCTGGGCAGGAAACGCAGTCGAACGCCGGGAGCCTCTTCCCCGATCCGCGCGAGGAGCCTGGCCCCGAAGTTTTCGACGAACCCGTCGCTAGTACGGAGCGTAAACGTGCGGTCGAGCCGTGCGAGGTCGAGCGCATCGGCGGGGCGCAGGGCGGCTTCCGCGTCGTGGACGATCTGGCCGACGCGCTCGCGAAGCTCGAGCGCGCGGGGTGAGGGAACCAGGCCGCGCCCCGCCCTCACCAGCAGCGGATCGCCGGTTGCCGCACGCAGCCGCGCCAACGCCCGGCTCATCGCGGACGGGCTGAGCCGCAGCCGGCGGGCGGCGCGCGCGACGCTGCCTTCCGCGAGCAGCACGTCGAGGGTGACGAGGAGGTTGAGATCGGGTCTGGCCATGAGGTTCCGCGGGTCCTCTGTCTGATGTGGCGTTTGATGCACGAATAGAATGCGATTGATGCGCCTTCCGCCATATCTCAAAACCATCGACCTTCATGAAGGTTCGTTTCCGTAGTCCCCAGACCGACGGGGTCGATGTGAGGAATCCAGAAAAAAATCAGGTGATAGCTGGACGCGCGGAACGGAGCGCGTCCCCCGGGTGGGTGCTGGCCAGCCTGGCGCTGTGCATGCTGCTGCCCTCGCTCGGTACCAGCATCGCCAACGTCGCGCTGCCGACGCTCGCCGAGGCCTTCGGCGCTTCGTTCCAGCAGGTCCAGTGGGTCGTCCTCGCCTATCTCCTGGCGACCACCACGCTGATCGTCGGCGTGGGACGGCTCGGCGACATCGCGGGGCGGCGGCGCCTGCTGATGGTGGGGATCTTCCTGTTCACGGCGGCCTCGTGCCTGTGCGGCGTTGCGCCGGGGCTCTGGCTGCTGATCGCCGCGCGGGCGATGCAGGGCCTGGGCGCGGCCGTCATGATGGCGCTCACCCTGGCCTTCGTCGGCGAGGTGGTGCCGAGGGAGAGGACCGGCAGCGCCATGGGGCTGCTGGGGACGATGTCCGCGGTCGGCACGGCGCTCGGTCCGTCGCTCGGCGGCGCGCTGATCTCCGGCCTCGGCTGGCGGTCGATCTTCTTCGTCAACCTGCCGCTGGGCATCATCGCCCTCGTCCTCGCCGCGCGCTGCCTCCCCGCCGACCGCCAGGGATCGAAGGTGGATGGGGTCCGCTTCGACCTCGTCGGCACGGTGCTGCTGGCGCTGACGCTCGCGGCCTACGCGCTCGCGATGACCATCGGGCGCGGCCGATTCGGCCCGCTCAACGGGGCGCTCCTCCTGGC
>Ga0070685_10001542_pt1 | contig 12154 bp, 4 predicted proteins | sample KBSS13LmetaG_FD_65651 | JGI IMG/M metagenome (GOLD analysis project Ga0070685, IMG submission 65651) | Switchgrass rhizosphere microbial communities from Kellogg Biological Station, Michigan, USA - KBS S1-3L metaG | ecosystem: Host-associated > Plants > Roots > Rhizosphere ...
CCCTTGGGCCGCCCGGTGGACCCGGAGGTGTAGATGACGTACGCCAGCCGATCCGTCCCCGCCGTGGCGGATGCGGGGCGATCCGGGGGATAGTCATCCAGCACCTCGGGCACGTCGAGCGCGATCATCTCCGTGCCGGCGGGGACTCCATCCATCCACCGCCGCTGGGTGAGGACCAGCGCGGCGGCGGAATCGGAGAGCATGTACGCCACGCGGTCCGCCGGGTACTCGGGATCGACCGGGACGTACGCGGCGCCGGCCTTGAGGATGCCGTAGAGCGCGACGACCATCTCCATCGACCGCTCCATCAGCACCGCCACCGTGCGCTCCGGGCCGACGCCGCGCGCGCGCAGCAGGTGGGCCAGGCGGTTGGCGCGCGCGTCCAGCTCGCCGTACGTCATCCGCTCGTCGCCGAAGACGAGGGCCACCGCGTCGGGCGTGCGGTCCGCCTGCGCCTCGAACAGCGCATGCAGCGGCAGGTCGGGAAGCGCGGCGGACGGGCCGGCGGAGTCCGCCAGCAGCCGCGCGCACTCCGCGTCGTCCAGCAGCGGCAGCGCGGAGAGGCGCGCCTCGGGCGCGGCGCAGGCGGCGGCGAGCAGGGTGCGGAAGTGGGCGACGATCCGCAGGGCCGTGTCGCGGTCGTAGAGCGCCGTGGCGTACTCCAGCACGCCGTCCATCCCGTCCGCGCAGGGGCGCAGGCTCAGCGTCAGGTCGAAGCGCGCGTACGCCCACTCCACCGGCACCGGCTCCACGTCGAGCCCGGGGATGGGCACGGACAGCTCGCCGGCGGTCTGCAGGATGAACATCACCTGGACGACCGGCGCGTGCGCGGCGGAGCGCGGCGCCTCGAGCTCCTCCACCAGCCGCTCGAAGGGCATCTCCTGGTGCGCGAAGGCGCCCAGCGTGGCCTCGCGGACACGGCCCAGGAAGGCGCGGAAGGGGGGATCGCCCCGCAGGTCCGCGCGCAGCGCCAGCGTGTTGACGAAGAAGCCGATCAGCCCATCCGTCTCCGCCCGCGTCCTCCCCGCCACCGGCGAGCCCACCACCACGTCCTCCTCCCCGGCGTAGCGGCCCAGCAGCGCCTGGAAGGCCGCCAGCAGCACCATGAAGGGCGTGCACCCCTCCGCCCGCGCCAGCGCCTCCACCGCGTCCGCCAGGTCGCGCGGCAGGCGGAAGCGCTCCACGCCGCCGCGCCCCTCCCACACCGGCGGACGCGGCCGGTCCGCGGGGAGCTCCAGCAGCGCGGGCGCATCCGCCAGCGCGTCTCGCCAGAACGCCAGGTGCCGCTCGTACACGGCGCCCCGCAGCCGCTCGCGCTGCCACTCGGCGTAGTCCGCGTACTGCAGCTCCGGCTGGGCCAGCGGCGAGGGCTCGCCGCGGGCGAAGGCGCCGTAGAGCGCGGACAGCTCGCGCAGCAGCACGCCGTTGCTCCACCCGTCGGTGACGATGTGGTGCTGGTTGACGAGCAGCACGTGCTCGCCCTCCGCCAGCCGATAGAGGCGGACGCGGACCAGCGGGCCGCGCTCCAGGTGGAACGGGGTGGCCACCTCGTCCGCCATCCGGCCCCGCAGCGCCGCCTCGCGATCGGCCGCAGCGACGGACGTCAGGTCGACGGACTCGATCGGCAGCGCGCCGCCCGGCAGGATGACCTGCATGGGCCCGCCGTCCAGCCAGCGGAAGACGGTGCGCAGCGACTCGTGCCGCGCCACCAGCTCATCGAACGCGCGCCGCAGGGCGTCCACGTCCAGCGCGCCGCGCAGCCGCAGGGCCAGGGGGACGGCGTAGGTGGCGCGGCCCGGGTCCATGCGGTCCAGCATCCACAGCCGCTGCTGCGAGAACGAGACGGGCGCCACGTACGCGTCCACGATCTCCCCCGCGGGAAGGGCGATGCCGGCCATCACGTCGCTCATGCGCCTTCACCCGCCCCGGTGGGCACGGCGTCGTCCACGGCCGCGATGTGGACGGCGGGCACCTTCCCCTGCGGCGGGGTGATGGGCGCCCCGGCCTCCACCGGCTGCGCGTCCGGCCCGGCGTGCTCCGCGGCGGCCAGCGCCCGGGCGTCCGGGGCCACGGGGCACGCCGCGGCGGCCGGGTCCTGCGCCGGGGCGGCGTGCCGCGGGCACCCGGCCGCGGAGGCGGCCGCCGCGTCGTCGCGGAGCGTCGCCTGGGCGGCCTCGGCCACGGCCCGGGCCAGGGCGTGGGCGTCGCGCACCGCGCGGGCCTTCTCGTCGTGCGAGGCGGCGCTCTCGGCTTCGTCCTCGTGGAGGAGGCCGAAGCCGAGCGCGGCGTCGTAGACGCGCTCCGAGAGCGCGTCGGGGACCTTCTCGGCGAAGGCGCTCAGGTACGCCTCCATGAACTCCCGGCGGTCGCGCAGGAAGGCGAAGTCGGTGGCCACCATGTGGCGGATCGAGAGGAGCGGGATCGGGCTCTTCAGCGGACGGAAGTCCTTGTTCCAGAGCCCCGCCTTCTTCGGCGGCCCCGGGTGGAACTCGCCGATCATGATCCCGTCGCGCACGTACACCGGCTTCAGCCGCTCCTGCGTCCCGTCGATCAGCCGCCCCACCTCGGAGGGGGGGATGTCGGGGAAGAGGATGTTGATGCTCTTGTACTGCGCCTCCCTCCCCTCCGCCGGCTCCAGCTCCAGGAACCAGTCGCGGAAGCTGCGCACCACGCTCTCCACCTCGTCGGCGTCGAGCCGGGCGCCGGGCCAGACGGTGAGGAACATCGTCCCCCTGGCCATGGCCGGACGGACGAAGGGACACACGGGGCCGCTGCGCCCCAGCTCGGGGTGGGGCTGGGCCAGGTAGTCCTTCGCCCACTCGACGATGGTGCGGAGCGGCTCCAGGTTCTCCCGCACCCGCTCCGGCATCGGCTCGCGCTCCAGGTCGGAGAGCTCCGCCAGCCAGCAGCGGGGGTCCTTTTCATAGATGCGCATGATCGCTCTCCTTCTCCTCGGTCCAGCGCGCGTCCGACCGCATCGTCGGCCCGTGGGGTCCCTCGTCTCCGGCACCGCTCTCCGCGAACGCCGCGTTCACCTCCACCTCCGGTTCGAACTCCGCCGCCGCCGTGGCGAAACCGCCTTCCGTCTCCGCCTCCACCCGGACCGGGGGCGGCGTCGACGCCGTCGTCGTGGCCGCCGCGCGTCCGGCCGCCGGCACCGGGAGCGGGGTCGGGGTCGGGGTCGCGGCGGAGCCTGCGGCCGCCCGGTCCGGGCGCAGCCACCTGCGGCCGCGGCGGCCGAGCGCCGCGAAGGGGAGGGCCATCCAGATCAGGAGGTCGATTCCCAGGCGGCGGCGGATGCGGGCCTGGCGGTCGGCGCGGCGGAGCGCCTCGGCGTAGGGCATGGTGGTGTGGACCACCATGGTGTAGGGCGGGAGCCAGTGGCGCGGGAAGAGCCGGTGGAGGATGAAGTCCACCTGCTTCTGCCAGACGAAGACGGGCGAGCCCGAGGTCTGGCGCAGCTCCACGAAGTTGCGGCACACCAGGGTGTGCAGCGCGTCGGTGTTCTCCTTGCGGACGCGCTGGTACGCGGCGAAGGCGGCGGCGCGGTCCCCGGGGAAGCGTGCCAGGCACCGGTCCAGGGTGCGGCAGTCCTCCAGCGCGGCGTTCATCCCCTGTCCGTAGAAGGGGTAGACGGCGTGGCACCCGTCGCCCACCAGCACCACGCGGTCCTTCCAGTGCCAGAGCGAGGTGCGCGTGGCCACCAGCGAGGCCTCGGGGTGGCGCCGCCACTGCTCCGCCAGGTCGGGGACCAGCGCCGCCAGGTCGGGGAAGGTGTCGCGGAAGAACGCCTCCACCGCCTCGTCGCTCTTCAGCGCCGCGAAGCTCCGGGTCTCCCCCTCGTGCGGGAGGAAGAGGGTGCAGGTGTGCGAGCCGTCGCGGTTGGGGTGCGAGACGACCACGCAGTCGCCCCGCGGCCAGACGTGCAGCGCCTCCAGGTAGACCCGCGACTTCCCCCCGTCGCCGGGGAGCCGCATCTCCCTGTAGCCCCAGGGGAGGTACTCCTGGACGAAGTCGGCGCGCTCGCCGCGCTGCATCCGCTCGCGCACCGCGGAGAACGCCCCGTCGGCGCCGACCACGAAGTCGGCCTCCACCCGCACGCTCTCCCCCGTCTCCAGGTCGAGGAAGGTCGCCGCGCCGCTCTCCTTCTCCAGCGCGGTGAACTGGTGGCGGAAGCGGAAGCGGACGTTCTCGTGCTCCCCGGCCCGGTCGACCAGGGCGGCGTTCAGGTCGCGCCGCGAGATCGACCAGAGGCACTCGTCCTCGGTCTCTCCGTACGGCTGGAAGCGGGGCTCGCCGCGCGGCGGGTGGATGACGCGGCCGCGCGCCCGCACGGCGCCCGCCAGCACGCGCGCTTCCACCCCCAGGTCGCGCAGCGTCAGCAGCCCGCGCAGCGACAGCCCCAGGTTGATGGAGCGCCGCCCGTCGTCGCCGGCGTCGGCGCGCACGTCGCGCCTGCGCTCGAAGACGCACACCTCCCAGCCGCGCCGGCCCAGGTAGGCGGCCATCGCCGCCCCCGCCGGTCCCGCGCCGATGATGGTCGCTTTCGGTACGTGCCGTGTCGTCATCGCTGCCGTCCCTGTGTAACGGCTTGGCCGATTTGTTCCTACCGCGGCCGAAAGTAGACGCAATGCGCTCGACGTCTGTCCACTTTATGAGGCGGCAAACGAATGTCTCAGTGGCCGCGAACCGCCGCGGCCGGTACGACCCCGGCTGCCGAATCCCCCGTGGCGCGGGCGATGGCCGCCCGCTCGGCGACGTCACCTCATCCCCGTGCTCCCCTCCGTCCTCGGCGCCTCGCGGCGTACCGGGGCCGGCCTACACGCCCAGCCAGTAGGTGGCCTTCACGACTAGGTAGTTGTCGCCGTCGGTGCCCAGCGATTCGCCCAGTGACCAGGGCCGGATGCGCTCGCCGCCGGGGGTGCGGCGCAGGCGGTCCTGCTGCCAGACCACGAAGAGCGTGCTCCCCCGCGCCCACTCCCAGCGCAGCACCGCGCTGCCGCGCAGCGAGCGAACGTTGAAGTCCAGGTACGGCAGGGTGAACGAGGTGCCGCCGTCCGTCACCTGCAGCGACCCGTCCGCCTGCGGCTCGAGCGTCGTCCCGTCGGTGCCGTAGCGGCGCAGGCGGCCGCTGCGCGCGGCCACCAGCTCCCCGAAGCGGGTGAAGCGCGCGCTGGAGGCGTACGGCTCCACCACCGTCTCCAGCGTCAGGTCGGGGCGCACCGCGTAGTTCAGCCGGGTGCGGACGCGGAACTCCGTCAGCCCCAGGTGCGAGAAGACGTACCGGCTGCCGAAGGTGCTCGCCGGCCCGTCCGGCCGCACGGCCACGTACTGCCGGGCAAAGCCGAAGGAGACGTAGTTGGGTTCCAGCGCGAGCTGCCAGCGCGGCCCGGGACGGATGGAAACGCCGCCGGAGACGCGGTAGGTGGGCCCGCCGTCCTCCGCAGCGCCGTAGTAGATGCGCGCGTTCCACCGCGTGGGGGCGGACGCCGGGTTGGCCAGCTGGCCGATCGCGGCCCACTGCACGGGCGTCTGCATCAGCGGGCCCCCGCGGGTCAGGGCGTCGCTCTGGCTGTGGGGCTCGACGAAGGCGGTGAAGGTGCTGGTCCAGAAGTTCTTCCAGGTGGCGACCGCCTCCGCGCGCACGCTGGAGTAGGTGCGCACCCCGCCGAAGTTCCAGGTGTTCGGCGACGCCAGGCTCACCATGTAGCTGCGCAGCACGGGGCCGGGGCTGTTCTCCCGGTAGCGGAGCGCCGCGTTGCCGGTCACGTCGTCGGCCGTGACCAGGCGGCCGGCGTCGTTGAGCTCGAAGCCGGGGGAGGTGAAGTCCACCGACGCCTCCCAGAGCCAGTGGCGGCCGTTGATGCGCGCCAGCCCCAGCCCGCCGGCCATCCCCGAGAGCGCGGTGCGCCCGGGACGCACCTCCACGTACGACGCGTCCGGGCGCTGGAAGTAGCGCGCGCTGGAGAGCTGCTGGCGGAGGATGGCGGCGGAGTCGCCGGCGATGCGGCTGAAGCCCAGGCTCCCCCGCAGCGCGTACTCGCCGCCGCGCAGGCGCAGGTTCCAGTCGGCGGCGACGGCGACGGCCTCGCGGTTCAGCAGCCGCGCCAGCCCATCGTCCGCCGGGAGGTCGCGCCGCACGCCGGTGAAGATCACCCCCGCGGTGGAGCCCAGCCTGCCGAACTGCTGCTGCAGCCTCCCCACGCCGTACGCCGTCAGCGGCTCCACCTCCACCCTGCCGAAGGCGTCCGTCGCCGGGTCGTAGGTGCGGGCCTGCGCGCGCCCCGTGAGCGCCGTCAGCGCGCCGACGGAGAGGCCGCCGGGGAGCCGCCCGGTGACCTTGGCCGCGCCGAGAATGGTGGTGTAGTCCGGCCGGTCCACGAACGTCCCCGGCGCGGGCCCGCGCGGCGCCGCGCCGATGCGCCGCGAGTAGAAGTACGCCTGCCCGCCCCCGTCCAGCAGCTGGCTCCCCTCCACGAAGAACGGCCGGCGCTCGGGAAAGAAGCTCTCGAACGCGGTCAGGTTCACCTCCGCGGGGTCCAGCTCCACCTGCCCGAAATCCGGGTTCGCGGTGGCCTGGAAGGTCAGGTTGGGCCCCAGCCCCGCCTTGAGGTCCGCGCCGCCGCGCAGGGTGCGCTCGCTCCCGTCGGTGAACGGGTTCCCCGCCTCGCGGTGGGAGGGAACGACGAGCCCCGTGGCCAGGTAGGGCGTCAGCTCGATCCGCCGGGTGGAGGGGATCCTCTCCAGCCCCGCCAGGTCTCCGAAGCGCGACGCCCACGCGGTCACGCTGCGCGGGATCTGGATCCAGTACGACTCCTCGTTGCGCGCGGGGACCACGCGCCGCGCGTTCATCCCCCACCGCTGGCTGGCGCCGCGGTTGAAGCGCAGCTGCGAGAAGGGGATGCGCATCTCCGCCGTCCACCCCGCCGAATCGACCCGCGTCTTCGCCTCCCACACGGGATCGAACGACGAGTCCTGCAGGTCCTCCGTATCCGACGGGTGATAGCTGTCCAGCCGCACCCCCGCCGCAGTGACGCCGAAGGTCCACGCGGTGCGGCGATCCAGCCACGTGTCCAGCGAGACGAGGAGCTGGTCCGCTTCGCCGCCCTGGTCGCGCCGGCCGACGGGCGCCTGGATGGAGCCCGGCCGGGCGCTGTGCATCCGCGCGCCGATGTACAGCGCGTGGTCGTCGTACAGGATGCGCAGCTCGGTGCGCTCCGAGGCGGGCGCGCCCTCGTCGGGCACCTTCTGCCGGAAGCCGGTGACCGCGGGCGCCTGCGCCCACGCGGCCTCGTCGAGGCGCCCGTCGACCTCCGGCGCCGCCCCGCCGACCCGCACCGCCCGCGCCTCCGGCCGGGCCGGGGGCGGCGCCTGCGCGGCGGCCGCGGGGGCGAGTAGAAGGGTCGCCAGGACGAGCACCCCGGGTGAGGCGGGATGAACGGAGATCATGGGCTCCCTTGCTGCACGCTGCCTGAGACGCACGAGGCGCTCAGGGCGAGCGATGGAACGACGGGGTTCCTCGTCCCGGAAGGATCTCGCCGCGGAAGCGGTGCCGGGGTCGAGGAGATCCAGAGCGCTTCGAGTACGGGTCCCCTGGTCCGACGCCCCCGGCGGCGCGCAGGGGCGCAGATTCTTTTTCGGACCTTACCTTTGGAATCGCGACCGGCCTCCCCACGCCCGCTCCGGGTGCCCGGGAGAGGAAGTCGCACCGGACTATAGTGGACCGGCACGCGCTTCAGCAAGTGGATTGTTTACGTCTGAATCTGAGTCGATCTGTCCAAACTGTGACGATTGGTACCTCGCAATTACAGCCCACTGGCGCGAATTATCCAAATCGGTCATACTATATTGTCGTGGCCCGCAGAGAGCGGTTACGGAGTGCATGGCGCGGGAATGCCCGCCGCGTGCACGTCGTCTTCTCCTCCGCTCCTTGCCGTACACCGCCGCCGCGGCTACGCGGCGCCTTGCCCATCGTACTCGCCTAATCGGCCGATTTCAGGGTGTGTCCGCATTCTCCGGGCACGAGGGACCGCATGCGGTCCGGCCCGGAACGCGGGGGCTCCCCTCGCAACCGAACCCTGATCCCGGGGCGGTGGACCGTGCTCACCGATTCCTCCGTTCTCGACGCCGCGCCGCGCCTGCGCCTCCCCAACGGGATGACGGTCATCCCCCAGAGCCGCGTGGAGGCGGAGCACTTCTACGACGACCTCTTCGAGAAGCGCATCTACGCCCGCCACGGCATCGCCCTGGCGCCCGGCGACTGCGTGTTCGACGTGGGCGGCAACATCGGGATGTTCACCCTGTTCGTGCACCGCCACGCGCCGGGCGCCCGCATCTTCACCTTCGAGCCGGCGCCGCCCCTCTTCGAGCGGCTCACGGCCAACCTGCGGCTGAACGGCGCGCACGCCCGCGTCTTCGACTTCGGCATCGCCGACGCGGAGCGCACCGCGGCGTTCACCTTCTATCCCAACAGCTCGGGGATGTCGTCCTTCTACGCCGACGCGGCGGAGGAGCGCGAGGTGCTGCGGGTGATGATCGAGCGCCGGCGCGAGGAGGGGATGGAGGGGCTGGACGCGCTGCTGGAGTACACGGACGAGCTGCTGGACGAGCGCTTCCGCGCGGTGGAGATGGAGTGCCGCCTGCGCCCCCTCTCCGCCGTGATCCGCGAAGAGGGGGTGGCGCGCATCGACCTGCTGAAGGTGGACGTGCAGAAGGCGGAGCTGGACGTGCTGCGCGGCATCGACGCGGAGCACTGGCCGATGATCCGCCAGGTGGTGATGGAGGTGCACGACCTGGACGGCCGGCTCGACGAGGTGCGCCGGCTGCTGGAGGACCGGGGCTACACCGTCGCGGTGGAGCAGGACGAGGCGGTGGAGGGCTCCATCCTCTGGAACCTGTTCGCCCTCCGCCCGGACGCGCACCCGCGGGCCGGGACGGCGCCCGCCCCGGCCTCCGTCGTCTTCCTCTTTCCCGGCGTGGGCGACCAGTACCCCGGGATGGGGCGCGGGCTGTACGAGGCGGAGGAGGTGTTTCGCGCAGAGGTGGACCGCTGCGCGGAGCTCCTGCTCCCCCACCTGGGCTTCGACCTGCGCGAGGCGCTGTTCGCGGACGACGGGGAGCGGGACGCGCCGCCGGCCGCCGCCGGCATCGACCTGCGGCGGATGCTGGGGAGCGCGCCGGTGTCGGCCGCGGCGGCGCGGCTGAGCCGCACGGAGGTGGCGCAGCCGGCCGCCTTCGTGGTCGGCTACGCCCTCGCGCGGCTGTGGGAGTCGTGGGGGGTGCGCCCCGCCGCGCTGGCGGGGCACTCGCTGGGCGAATACACGGCCGCGTGCGTGGCCGGCGTGTTCCGGCTGGAGGACGCGCTGGCGCTGGTGGCCCTGCGCGCCCGCGCCATCCAGGCGCTCCCCGGCGGCGCCATGCTCGCCGTCCCCCTGGCTGCGGACGCGCTCGGTCCCTTCCTGGAGGACGGCGCCGCCCTCGCCGCGGTGAACGCCCCCGCCCTGTGCGTCCTCTCCGGGACGGAGGAGGCGATCGCGCGCGCCGAGCGCAGGCTGGCGGAGGCGGGGCACGCCACGCGCCGGCTGGCGGCCACCCACGCGTTCCACTCGCCGCTGATGCGGCCGGTGGCGGAGCGGGTGGCGGCGCTCGCCGCGGGAATGCCGCTGTCGCCGCCGCGCATCCCCATGATCTCCAACCTCACCGGCAGCTGGCTCACGGCGGAGGAGGCGACGGACCCGGGCTACTGGGCGCGGCACCTGGAGGGGACGGTGCAGTTCGCCGCCGGCGCGGCGGCGCTGCTGGCGCACCCCGGGCGCGTGCTGGTGGAGGCCGGGGTGGGCGGATCGCTGGCCACCTTCGTCCGCATGCAGGCGGCGGCGAGCGGGATCGAGGCCCCCGCGGGGGGCGCTTCCCTCCCCCACGCGGCCGAGCACACCCCCGAGCCCGCCTTCCTGCGCGACGCGCTGCAGCGCCTGCGCGCCGCCGGCGTGGTCCCCGACGCGCCGGATGCCGGGCCGCCGCCCCACCCTCCGGCGGACGCCGAAGCAGCGGACGGCGCCCAGGTCCGCGCGGAGCGGGCGGCGGCGGACGGGAGTCCGGTGGAGCGCGCGCTCGCGGACGTGTGGCACGAGTTGCTGGGCGCGGAGCCGGCGCTGGACGACGACTTCTTCCTGGTCGGCGGGCACTCGCTGGTCGCCGCCCGGCTCATCGGCCGGGTCCGCGAGCGGTTCGGGGTGGAGATGCGGCTGCGAACGCTCTTTCAGACCCGCACCGTCGCCGGCATGGCGCGCTGGATCGAGGACGCGATGCAGGCGCGCCGGGACGCGGGTGAATCGTCCGATCCGGGGATCTTCCGTCATTCATCGTCCGTCTAGCGGATCGCGATCCGTCCGCGCCAGCCGGCGGGAAGCACCCCCGCCGAGGGCCCCCCACCGTGAGCCCACGAAGGCCATGCCCGCTCCCGAGCTCCTGAGCCGCGACCCGCTTTCCCCGCTACAGGAAGGCATGCTCTTTCAGGCGCTGCTCGCGCCGGGGGCCGGGGTGAACGTGGAGCAGGTGGTCTGTCGCCTGGACGAGGCCGTGGACCCGGAGCGCCTGGAGCGGGCGTGGTGCCGCGTGTCGGCGCGGCACGACGTGCTGCGGACCCGGTTCCCCTGGGCCGGCGGCGCGGAGCGGGTGCAGGAGGTGCTGGCCGGCGTGGCGGTGGAGATGGCGTGGCGCGACTGGGCGGCGCTCCCGCCGGCCGAACGGGAGGAGCGGCTGGAGCGCCATCTCCGGGAGGATCGCGCGCGGGAGTTCGACCTGGCACAGGCGCCCCCGACGCGCCTGGCGCTCTTCCGGATGGCGGCGAACGCGCACGTGCTGGTGTGGACCTTCCACCACGCCCTGCTGGACGGCCGGTCGGTGGGCCACGTGCTGCAGGAGGTGTTCGCCCTCTACGACGCCGCGGCGGAGGAGCCGGAGGTGGCGCTGCCGGAGCGGCGCCCGTTCCGCGAGCACGTGGCCTGGCTGCGCGGGCGCGACCCCGCGGCGGACGAGGCGTACTGGAAGGCCCTCTTCCGGGGGATGGATGCGCCGGAGCGGGTGCGGGCGATCCGGCGCGCGCCGCGCGACCCGGCGGCCGAGCCCCTGGCCGGCGACCGCGAGGTCCTGCTCTCCGCCGCCGAGACCGAGGCGCTGCGCGACTTCGAGGCGGCACGCGGGGTGTGGCTCAACACCCTGGTGCAGGGGGCGTGGGCCCTGCTGCTGGGGCGCTACACGGGGAGCCGCGAGGCGGTCTTCGGCGTGGTGCGCGGGGGGCGCGGGCCCGGGGTGGAGGGAGCGGAGGGGATGGTGGGGCTGCTGATCAACACCGTCCCCGTCCGCATTCCCCTTCCGGCGGGGGCGCGGGTGATCGACTGGCTGGACGACATCGCCGAGCGCACCGCGGCCCTCCTCCCCCACGAGCACGCCGCCCCGGCGGACATCCGGCGCTGGAGCGGCCTGCCGCCGGACACAGAGCTCTTCGACACCGTGGTGAACGTTCAGCTGCGGCCATTCGACGCGGCGCTGCGCGCGCTGGGCGGCACCTGGGAGCGGCGGAGCTTTCGCGTCCTGCGGCACCCGGGACTCCCGCTGACGCTGGAAGTCGCGGCCGGCGAGCGGCTGCGCGCGCGGCTGCACTACGACGCCGAGCTGTTCGACGCCGAGGCGGCGGACCGCATCCTGGGCCACTGCGCCGGACTGCTGCGCGCCATCGTGGCGGACCCGGATGCGCCCCTGTCGCGCCTGCCGCTGGTCGGCGCGGAGGAGCGCGAGGCGCTGCTGGCGGCGGGGCGCGCCACGCGTGCATTCGCCGTGGCGGAGCGGATCGAGCAGCGCTTCGCGCGCCGGGCGGCGGAGCGGCCGGACGCGCCGGCGCTCACCGCGGCCGGGAGCACGCTGCGCTACGGCGAGCTGGACGCGCGCGCGGAGCGCCTGGCGCAGCGGCTGCGCGCACTGGGCGTGGGCCCGGAGACGCGGGTGGGGATCGCGCTGGAGCGCTCCGCCGAGCTGGTGGTCGCCCTGCTGGCGACCCTCAAGGCCGGCGGCGCCTACGTCCCGCTGGACCCCGCCTACCCCGCCGACCGCATCGCCTGGGTGCTGGAGGATTCCGGCGCGGCGGTGCGGGTCACCT